>RCUP01001728.1_pt1 | contig 12768 bp, 11 predicted proteins | sample 2166341 | NCBI WGS metagenome assembly RCUP01 (sample SAMN09932325, study PRJNA488358) | compost metagenome | isolation source: compost soil in succinonitrile-enriched | place: Germany: Experimental Botanical Garden | reverse complement strand
CAACAATGTCCACAGGCTGTCGTGATCGGTGTCGAACAGCAGCGTCACGCTGGTGTCCGCCGTCAAATACCAGAGCAGCCAGGCGTTGTCGTACTGGTCGATCACCGGAGTTTTCCACAGGTCGGCGTCGGTCACCACGATGATCGAACCGAGCCCGTGGTTGAGTTGCATCATGTGCGTGGCTTTGCCACTGTTGGCCCAGGCCTGGGCCAGGTTTTTCGGGTCTTCGAGATGGAACGCGGTATCGAAGCTGGCGTAGGCCGGCGCGTCCTCGTTCTCCAGGTACAGCTTGGTCAGTTTCGGGTAGGGATCGTTGTCGACACCGGTCGGTGGATCCTTGAGGTCTTTGCTCAAGGATTGGTGCAGTTGTACCCGGTCGAGCAACAGGTCATTGCTTTGCCCGGTCTTTTCATCCCACAGCGATTGGGCGACAAACAGCAGGCGCCCGCCAGCGCGGGTCCAGTTCATCACTTGATCAATTTGTCGCGGCGTCATGTTGTAGCGATCCCCCAGCAACAACAGGCTGTGCTGATGCGGATCCAGACTGGGCAGGATATCGAGGCCGTTGGCATGACTGACGACCAGGCCCTGCTTGCGCAGGAAGTGTTCGGCGGCCAGGTATGGATTGGCCTGCGCTTCGGGGGCGGGGCCGTGATCGATTTCAGCCGGGTAGGGCGTGGCTTTCAGATACAGATAAACGCTCAATGCGGCCAGCAGCACGGCGATTGAAATGCCGAGCACCACCGGCCACGCGCGCCGGTTCAATGCGCCGCTCCCGGACCGAACAAGGCTCGCCAGCCGTTGCACAGTTCCTGCTGTGAATGCACCGGCGGCAAACGATGCCCGTAGGCCATGTTCTGCCAGTGCCCGGTCAGGTTTCGGCTGAAGGCCAGCAAGGCCGGTTGTTGCAGTTGCTCGACCCGTTCCAGCACCTGGCCTTCGGTATCGGCCTCTTTCAAGGTGAGGTCGAAGTCGTGCAGCAAGTGACTGAGCAGGGCGCGATAGAGTAATCCGAGCGCTTCGCGTGGATGGGTCTGCCACAGACTTTCAGCGCTGGCGGCGATGTCGGCGGGCAAGGTTTCGCGGTTGAGGTCCAGGCCGAACGCCTGTTGCGGCATCGGCCGCGAGGCTTTTTTTCCCGGGCCTGGGCGACGGCTGACGAAGGTTTGCAGCCAGTCGCGATAACGCCAGATCAACAGAACGATGGCGCCGATCACGGTGCCCCACAGCAAGACCTCGATCAGCGTGGCCACGGCACCGAAGCGTTGGCTGTCAAACAGCTCGAACAGCGCCTTGAGCCACTGCGGGATCTTGTCGTCTTCCGGGGTTTGGGTGGTGGTTTTGTCTTCGCCGAACCGATATCGGGTGACAGTTTCCTTGTTCTTGAACGGTGGCTGATCGATGATCGCCTTGATGCTGTCCCGGGACGCCTGGCTGGTCAGTGGCTGTTCCAGCAGGCGCGGGCTGTCAGGGGTAATTACCGGTTCGGCGGCCCAGACACATGGCGTTGACGGCAGCAACAGAATCGCCGCCAGCAGCAGCGCAATGGTGGTGCCGTTCAAACGCTGGCGCATGCGGCGGAACACCAGCTCGATGTCCCAGGCCTCAAGCACCGTACGCCGGTTCAAATAAAGGCTGAAGCCGCAGGCCACGTAGATCGGCTCCCAAACCACCAGCACCAGGGCATAAAAGACGTTGGTCAGGTGTTCCAGCCAGCGCCAGTCCTGAGTGGCGGCGGTCATCAGCGACTGCCAGCTCCAGTCGAGGGCCACCTGTTGCGGCAGCATTAGATAGAACAGCACCATCAAGCCGATCCACAGCGCGGTTTCCAGGTGCACGCCAATCAGCGTCAGCCACCGCGCCGCGCCAGCGTCCCGCTGCAACAACACCTGCATACGCTGCTGGCGCGCCTCACCGCTCAGGCCTTCGAGTTGCACCACCGGCAGCAGGAAACTGCGGCTCATGCTCAAGCGCCGCCAGGTCAGGCTGGCCAGCAGTTGCGGCTTGAGCAACCGCGGCCATTGCGCAAGCGCCTGTTTCAGCGTGGGTGTTTCACCAAACATGGCCTTGGACAGTATGTACAGCGGCAGGCGTTCGAAGGCCGGTTTCAACCACCAGAAGATGAACACCGCGACGGACGGTGATTCCCACAGCAGCCAGGTCAACAGCGCAAAAAACGGCAAGGTCACGATGGCCCAACTGGTCATCAGCAGGCGCCGATGACGCTGGCTCAAGAGCACCCCGAGGTCCATGGCTTCCCAGGTCGGGCGCGGGCGGATCACCACACTGGCGTCACTCAGGCGCATGGCGCACCCGTCCGGCAAACAGCAGATAAGCGGCGACCAACAGCCAGAGCAACGCGCCCACCAGATACTTGGTCATGGGTGTCGGTGCCGTCATTGACGACCAATAGGCTTCGATAAACGCGGCAATCAGTAGAAACAGCATGACCCCGCAAATCAGCAACACACTTTTTCGCGCCGCAAGACGTAAGGCTTCGGCACGGGGCAGGCGTCCCGGTGCGATCAATGCCCAACCCAATTGCAGGCCGGCGGCTCCGGCCAGGGCAATGGCGGTCAGTTCGAAGGCGCCATGGCCGATCACGAAGGACCAGAAGGTTTGCCCGTAGCCGATCTGCGTCAGATGCCCGGCCACCGCGCCGATCGTCAAACCGTTGAAGAACAGGAAAAACGTACTGCCCAGGCCAAACAGCAAACCGCTGGCAAAGGTCTGAAAAGCGATCCCGATGTTATGCATGATGTAGTAGCCGAACATCACCCAGTCTTCACTGGCTGCTCGCTCCGCCGAGCGTCCGAGATGACCGGCCTGCGGGTCGTACATGCTCTGCAGTTCACTGACCTGTTCGGCCGGGAGCAGGTTGTAGACCAGGTCCGGGAACAGATAGACCAGCAAGGCAAAACCGATCAGGCTGCCGAAAAACATCAGGCAGGCGGCGAGTACGAAGCGCCACTGTTCGCGCACCAGTCGCGGGAAATCCGCGAGGATGAAAGCCAGCGCGTTGGCGCCCAATCGGCTGCGATGCCGATAGAGCTGTTGATGCCCGCGCAGGACTTGTTGCTGCAACGAGTCGATGAGAAAACTGCTGTAACCGCGTTCGCGAGCCAATGCCAGGTGTTGGCAAATGCGCCGGTAGTCGCCGGGAAAACTGTCGACACCCGTGGCGTCCTTGTTGCGCTCCAGTCTCTCCAGGAGCAGGGAGAATTGCTCCCATTCGGCCATGTGCCGATGTTCGAAAAGACCTTGCTTCATGCCGGCCCCAACAGGCCGCGGGCGATGCCGTTGAGTTCGGCCACGGCGTGTGGCGCCGGAACCTGCAACGGTTGCGCAAGGATCGATGCCAGTTCATTGACCCTGGCGGGGGAGAGTTCAGCCTGGCGCTCGGCGAAACCGAGGATGGCGCGTTGCTCGGTCAGGGTCAGGGTAAATGCCGGGCGACGCGGTTGGGCGGGCGGCAGTTGCGGGCGGGTGAGCGGTTGTTCGCGATAGATCACCAGCGTGCCGGCGGCGATGTCGCCGAGGCGCTTGAAGCTGGGATGTTGCAGACAACTGATGGCGCCGAGGAAGTAGCCGAAGGGCAGCAGGTCGACGAAGCGCAGCAGGTTTCGCAGCAACGACGCGGACCAGCCAATCGGTGTACCGTCGTCTTGCACCACCCGCAAGCCCATCCATTGCTTGCCCGGCGAGCGGCCCTCGTTGAGGACTTCGAACAGCACCATGTACCACCAGCTCACGGCGAAGATCAGCAACGAGCCCAGCCCCGCGCCGAGTTTCCCCAGCATCGCCAGCACAATGAACAGCAGGCCGAGGATCAGCCCGCGCAACGCCAGATCGATGGCGAACGCCAATGCACGAACCATCAACCCGGCCGGGCGCAGAGGCAAATCGATGCCCTCCGGCGTTTCGACCTGATACCGCGTATCCAGTGGCGGGGACAGCGTCGCTTTCCTTGGCAGTGCTGTGGTCTCGAGCATGGGCAACCTGATGATGTGGCCTGATCGGGATGTCTCGTCACCCGATGCTAGCAGCCTCGTCGGGGGAAACGACATAACTATGTATCGCCCAGTGAGTAACCAGAGATGTTTGAATCACAAGATTGCTGGCCGGAGCGGGACATGAACGCCTAGACTTCGTCGATCTTCAGTTCAGGAAACGCCTGTGACCTCCATCTTCTGGTACGACTATGAAACGACGGGCATCAACCCCCGTTGCGATCGCCCACTGCAAATGGCGGGGCTGCGTACTGACTTCGATCTCAATGAAATAGACGAGCCGGTCAACCTCTATTGCCAGCCCAGTGACGACATCCTGCCGCACCCTGCGGCCTGTGCGATCACCGGCATAACCCCTGGCCAACTGGCAGAACTCGGTCTGAGCGAAGCCGATTTCATGACCCGGGTGCATGCGCAACTGGCTGCTCCCGGCACCTGTGGCGCCGGTTATAACACCTTGCGTTTCGATGACGAGATGACCCGCTACAGCCTGTACCGCAACTTTTTCGACCCTTACGCACGGGAGTGGCAGGGCGGTAACAGTCGCTGGGATCTGATCGATGTGGTCCGCGCCGCGTATGCCTTGCGTCCCGATGGCATCGTTTGGCCGACGAACGACGAGGGTCAGGTGACGCTCAAGCTCGAACGCCTGACCGCCGCCAACGGCATCGATCATGGCAATGCCCACGAAGCGCTGTCGGACGTGCGCGCCACCATCGCCCTGGCGCGTTTGCTCCGGGAAAAGCAGCCGAAGCTGTATGACTGGTTGTTTCAGCTACGCAGTAAGCAGAAGGTGCTGGACCAGATTCGCCTGCTGCAACCGATGGTGCATGTGTCCGGGCGTTTTTCCGCGGCGCGCAACTTTGTCGGCGTGGTATTGCCGCTGGCATGGCACCCGCGCAACAAGAATGCATTGATTGTCTGCGACCTGCATCTCGATCCCCAGGGCTTGCTCGATCTGGATGCTGAAGCCCTGCGTCAGCGCCTGTACACGCGCCGCGATGATCTGGCCGAGGGAGAGTTGCCGGTGCCGCTGAAGCTCATCCACATCAATAAATGCCCGGTAGTGGCACCGCTGTCGGTACTTCGCCCGCAAGATCAGCAACGTTTGGGTCTGGATATGGCGCTGTATCAGCAGCGTGCACTGCGGCTAAGTGACGCGCAGAAAGTCTGGCGGGATAAAGTTTCAGCTATTTACGCCAGTGAGGATTTTTCTGTCAGCCAAGACCCTGAACAACAGTTGTACGACGGTTTTATCGGTGACCGTGATCGACGACTATGTGAACAAGTCCGCAGCGTCGACCCGGTGCAATTAGCACAAGAGCAGTGGCCTTTCGATGATGAACGCTTGCCGGAATTATTGTTTCGATATCGCGCACGCAACTTTCCCGACACGTTGAACCAGCAAGAGCAAGAACGCTGGCGAATATTCTGTCAGAAACGTTTGACGACACCTGAGTGGGGGGCGCCGAATACCCTGGAAAGTTTTGTAGAGGCCGCAGCCCAATGGGCGCTTACTGCGACGCCGTTTCAGCAAGACGTACTCAATCAATGGCAGGAACATGTCCAGGGATTACGCAAACGTTTGAATCTTTGAATTCGAACATGAACGCCAGGTAAAGTCCGGGCATAAAAAAACGCCAGCGTTATGCTGGCGTTATTTTTTGTCGCAGATCTATCCGCGACAAGCGCTGCGGCTTAGCCCAGCAGGGTAGCCCAGCCTTCAACCACGTCACCGCCCCACTTGGCTTTCCACTCTTTCAGAGTCTTGTGGTTGCCACCTTTGGTTTCGATGACTTCGCCGTTGTGCGGGTTTTTGTATTGTTTAACTTTGCGAGCACGCTTGGTGCCGGTAGTTTTCACTGCACCGCCGCGTGGTGCCTTGGTTTTGGATTCTGGATCCAGCAGCGCGATGATGTCACGCAGGGACTTGGAGTATTCACCCATCAGGGTGCGCAGTTTGCCTTCGAATTCCAGCTCGGTTTGCAGTTTGTCGTCTTGGGACAGGTTCTTCAAACGGGCTTGCAGCTCTTTGATAGCTTCTTCGGTGGCGCGGTATTCGTTGATCAAGGACATGGTTACTACCTTATGTAGGACGCAGGATGGCAGGGGACAGTGCGGCAATAATAGTCAGGGTGTTTCATCAAGTAAACATTTAACCGGGGTTTATTTAATTAAATTACGATGAATTCGGCGGACATTGGATGTGCTGTTAAATAGTTCGAAGCGTGCGCTACAGATATTTACAAACCAGTGCTTGTAGATGGCTAACTTCACTGCCGCTGCGTGAGGCTTGTGCGCTGCCGGGAGCCTTGTCGGTAGCCATCGGGCGAGACAGTACGTCATCAATACTGCAGTTTTGCTGCGCAATCGCTAGAATGGCGGCCTTTGCGAAGTTCTGGAGTTTCCCCCTCATGCGCACTTTTCGGCTGGTGATTTCTTGCCCGGACCGCGTCGGCATCGTTGCTAAAGTCAGTAACTTTCTGGCGTCCCATAACGGCTGGATCACCGAAGCGAGCCATCACTCGGACAACCTCAGTGGCTGGTTCTTCATGCGTCACGAAATTCGTGCCGACTCGCTGCCATTCGGTATCGAGGCCTTTCGCGAAGCGTTTGCGCCGATTGCCGAAGAGTTCTCGATGGACTGGCGCATCACCGATACCGCGCAGAAAAAGCGCGTCGTGTTGATGGCCAGCCGCGAGTCCCACTGCCTCGCCGACTTGCTGCATCGCTGGCACAGCGATGAGCTGGACTGCGAAATCGCCTGTGTGATTTCCAACCACGACGACCTGCGCAGCATGGTCGAATGGCACGGCATTCCGTACTACCACGTGCCGGTCAATCCACAGGACAAGGAGCCGGCCTTCGCCGAAGTCTCGCGTCTGGTCAAGCAGCACGATGCCGAAGTGGTGGTGCTGGCGCGCTACATGCAGATCCTGCCACCCGAGTTGTGCAGTGAATACGCACACAAGGTCATCAACATTCACCACAGCTTCCTGCCGTCGTTCGTCGGCGCCAAGCCGTATCACCAGGCTTCATTGCGCGGTGTGAAACTGATCGGTGCGACCTGCCACTACGTGACCGAAGAGCTGGACGCCGGCCCGATCATCGAGCAGGACGTGGTGCGTGTCAGCCACAGCGACAGCATCGAAGACATGGTGCGTTTCGGCCGTGACGTCGAGAAGATGGTGCTGGCCCGCGGCCTGCGTTATCACCTCGAAGACCGGGTGCTGGTGCACGGCAACAAGACCGTGGTGTTCTGATCAGCGCACGACACGGTTGAAATTCGAAGGGCCTGGGCGTTCAATCGCTGCAGGCCCTTTTTTTGCACTGAGGATATGAGCATGGCTGACCCACTGGACAAAGCCACTTCCAAGGCGCCCGCCACATTGGGCGAAGGTTGCCTGAGCCGGTACGATCCGGATGACATGAGTCCGGAAGATGGCACGGAGTTCCCGGGAGCGGCCGAGTTGTGGGAGCAGTTGCAGCAAGAACCTGAAAACCCACCTAAGCCTGCTTGAGCTTCATCAGCTTCTTGAGCAACGGACGTCCGAGCATCAACAGGAACACCGGCCCGCCGACCAGCAGATAGAAGTAATAGGTCACCGCTCGCCAGATCAGAATCGCCGCCGCCGCGGTAGATTTCCCCACCATGGGCGCCAACAGCGCCGCCGACGTCAATTCCGCCGCCCCGGCCCCGCCCGGTAACAGGCTGAATTGCCCTGCACTCAGTGAAAGCATCTGGATCAGAAAACTCCAGGCCCACTGCAAATCCGCCCCCAGCCCGCGCAGCGCCAGATACAACACGCTGTAACGCAGGATCCAATGCAGACAAGTCAGGGCAAACACCGTGATCAATGTCTGAAACGGCAGCTTCAATGTGTCGGTAAATGCCGCCAGAAAATGCAGGAGTTTTCGCGCCCAGCGAACCCGTGTCGCAGACTGGACGTTGAGCCGAGCCAGTAACCTACCGCTCAGGCGGATCAGCAAGCGGTGGTAACGGGCGACCACCACGCAACAGACCAGGCCACCGAACATCGAGACGGCACTGACGATCAGCAGCCACTCCATGCGCTGGCTGAGGTGCTGGAACAACGCATAAATCAGAATCCCGCAGAGTGCGCAGAGGAAAAACAACAGATCGCTGAGCTGATCCATGGCGAACACGGCACTGCCCCTGGCCGGACGCACACCGTTACGCGCCAGTAACGCCATGATGGTCAGTGGCCCGCCGCTGCCGCCGGGGGTGGCGCAGTAGGCAAATTCGGCGGCCATCACCACGCCGAGGCTTTTGACCGGGCTGAGCCTGTCGCGCTGATCCCCCAGCAACAGACGCAGGCGCAGGGTGTTCACCACCCAGCACAGGAGGATCATGCCGAACATGACCAGCAGCCAACTCAGTGGAAAGCTGTTCAGGCGTGACCAGGTTTCACTCCCGCCCAAAAGCCAGGGAATCAGCACTGCCGCGAGCAGGCCGATCAACAGCAGAATCCCGCGACTCATGCAGCGCGTCCCACGTGTTCACTTTGCAGTGCCAGCCAGTGAGCTTTGGTCATCGGCACCCGGCCCTCGTCGAGCAGACGCTTGAGGGTTTTCAGCCAGTAAGTACGCGAGAATTCATGGCGCATATCCACCGGGTGCAAGCCAAGGCGAATCACCGGTGCTTGCCGCCAGCGTTGTTCGAGTTGATCGCTGACCAGTTTCGACAAGCCCCGGCGCCAGGCACTGCGCGCACTCCAGACCAGTCCGGGGGCATCGACCGCTGTGAAATCCGGCAAGCGATAGAGATGCTGCGCGTCACTGGTGTAACTCAAGGGCAATTGGCGCAAGGCCTGGCGCGTGCCTTCGCTCATCAGCCAGGCGGGGGCGACAAAGCCCTGCAACGGCCATTGGTTACGGTGGAACACTTCAATGCCGGCGTGCAAACGGGCGAGGGCAGCCTCATGGGACAGGCTGTAAAACTCACCTTCATGGGTGTAGATCCGACGCATGAACCAGTCCCGGGGATTGTTCGCCATCGGTCCGTCATCGCAATGAAAATAGCCGTGCAGCGCCAGTTCATCTCCACGGCCGAGTCGCCCGCTGAGCAGGCGACGAAAATCCGGATGCGCTTGCAGATCGTTGTGCTTGTGAAAGTCCGGCACCACCAGCCAAGTCATCGGCACACCGCCGAGCGCGTCGACGGCTTCGACAAATGGCTGGTAATCGACCCAGGTTTGCGGCGCGACATCGTGCAGCACCAGTAACAGGCTGGGTGTGTGCATGGATTCAACCATTGGCCGCTCGCGGCCACTGGCTGCCGAGTACGGCGTGATAGTGGCCGAGCAAGCTGTTGACCACCGTGTCCCAGGCGTAATGCTGCTCGACATGGCGCCGCGCATGCTGCCCGACGGCCGCGCTACCCTGGCTGAACAGTTCACGCACGGCGTTGGCCATGGCCAATGGATCGTTGGGGGTACACAACAGGCCACATTGATCGGTGATGATTTCCTCGAACGCGCCGGCTGCCACGGCGACCACCGGGATGCCGCAGGCCATGGCTTCGAGGATGACCAGGCCAAAGGTTTCCTGATCGCCGGCATGCAGCAATGCGTCGGCGCTGGCCATCAGGCGGGCGACTTGCGCGGCAGGGCAGAATTCATCGATGACGGTGACGTTGGCAGGTACAGCGCTCGGCATCGACGAGCCGACCAGCAGCAAGTGATAGCGTTTGCCCAGGCGTTTCATGCAATCGAGCAACACCGGCAGGTTTTTCTCTTTGGAACCGCGCCCGGCGAAGATCAGCAGATGAGTGTTTTCGTCGAGGCCCAGTTCGGCGCGCAGGCCAGGATCGCGCGCATCGGGATGAAACATTTGCAAATCGACGCCCAGCGGCTGCACGAAAACGTTCTTCACACCCAGGCCGGTCAGTTTGTCCGCCATCACCCGGCTCGGCGCGAGCACACGGTCGAAGTTGCCGTAGAGCTTGCTGACATACGCTTCAACATTGGTGGTGACCCAGTTGCCCATGCGGTTGCTGACCAGCAGCGGCAGATCCGAGTGATAAAAGCCGATCACCGGCACATCCAGTTGCCGCCGCGCATCCAGGGCAGCCCAAGCGGTGAGGTACGGATCGCCGACCTCGATCAGTTCAGGCTGCAAATCGTGCAGGACATTGCGCCAGGGCGCGAGACGGAGAGGGAAGCGATAGCCCTTGCCGAAAGGCAGGGCGGGTGCCGGAACGGTATAGATGCCATCCTGTTCACTGAATACAGCCCCGGGAATCAGCAAGCTGTGACGGGTGCCCGGCCTGTTGCACAGGCGATGATGCTTGGCATCCAGATAAGTGCGCACGCCACCGCTGGCAGGGGCGTAGAACATGGTTATGTCAGCGATATGCACGATGAACATTCCTCCGGTCCGTTGCTCTCCTTGGTTGACCTTAATGAAGAATAGATGTTCGGTTGGGGTTTGGAGGGTGCGCTATCAGTGGAGGTTTTGTGGTGTTGGTCAGATCGCCATCGCGAGCAAGCTCGGCTCCTACAGGTCCTGCTTATACCTGTAGGAGCCGAGCTTGCTCGCGATGGGGCCGGACAGACGCTAGATACGGAAACTGCCTACTAACTGTTTAAGGCGCGCCGCCTGCTGCTCCAGATCCGAACACGCCCGCAACGTCGACTGCAGGTTTTCCACACCTTCCTGGTTCAGCGTGTTGATTTCGGTAATGTCGACGTTGATCGATTCCACCACGGCCGTCTGCTCTTCGGTCGCCGTGGCCACCGACTGGTTCATGCCGTCGATTTCACCGATGCGCAGGGTCACGCTGCTCAGGCGCTCGCCGGCCAGGTTGGCGATTTCCACGCTGTCCTGGCTGTGGCGCTGGCTGTCGCTCATGGTGCTGACGGATTCGCGGGCGCCGACCTGCAGCTCTTCAATCATGGTCTGCACCTGTTGCGCCGATTCCTGGGTGCGGTGCGCCAGGTTGCGCACTTCATCGGCCACCACGGCAAACCCGCGCCCGGCTTCACCGGCCCGCGCCGCTTCAATGGCCGCGTTGAGCGCCAGCAGGTTGGTTTGCTGGGAAATGCTGGTGATCACTTCGAGAATCTGCCCGATGTTCACGGTTTTGCTGTTCAGCGATTCGATGTTGCTGCTCGATGCGCTGAGCATGGTCGACAGTTTATTCATCGCGACAATGCTGCGATCCACCACCTGCTGGCCATCCTCGGCCAGGCTGCGGGCATCGCTGGCCTGATTCGACGCTTGCGCGGCGTTGCGGGCGATTTCCTGGGCGGCGGCGCCGAGCTGATTGATCGCGGCGGCGACGCTGCTGGTGCGCGAGGCCTGCTGGTCCGAGTTGAACATCGAGGAGTTGGAAGCGGCCACCACACGCAATGCCACTTCGTTGACCTGGCCGGTGGCCGAAGACACTTCGCGGATCGAACAGTGGACGCGCTCGACGAAACGGTTGAATGCCGTGCCGAGAATGCCGAATTCGTCGTTGTTCACAATGCTCAGGCGTTTGGTCAGGTCGCCTTCACCGTCGGCAATGTCGGCCATGGCGCGGGTCATGACGTGCAGCGGCTGGATCAGAATACGGATCAGCATGCCCAGCAGTGCGATGATGATCACCACCGAAATGACCGTCGCAACCACCGCCGAGGCGCGGAATTCGCTGAGCATCGAGAAGGCTTTTTCCTTATCGATGGACAGACCGATGTACCAGTTGACCGATGGCAGGCCCTTGATCGGCGTGAAGGTGACGATGCGGGTTTTGCCGTCGACCTCTACTTCACTGAAGTCGCGGCTGATGCGCGGGGTGTTTTGCGGGTAGGCCTCGCTCAGCGACTTCATCACCAGGGTTTTGTCCGGGTGAACCAGGATCTTGCCATCGGCGCTGACCAGGAAGGCATAACCCATGCCGTCGAAATCGCGGGCGCTGAGAGTGTCGATCAGGGTTTGCAGGCTCAGGTCGCCGCCGACCACGCCGACGCTTTGCCCGGCCTTTTTCGAGGCCATGGCCATGGAAATGATCGTTTGACCGGTCGCCGCATCGATATAGGGTTCGGTCAGGGTCGCGGTGCTGCTGTTTTCCGCCCCCTTGTACCAAGGACGGACCCGCGGGTCGAAACCATCAGGCATCTTCGCATCCGGGCGGATGGTGAAGTGCCCGGTCGCGTCGCCCAGGTAGGACGCCATGAAGGTCGACGTCAGCGCTTTCTGCTCAAGCAGTGCGGCAACGGTGGTTGGCTCGGGGTTGATGGCGATGTTCTGCGCGAGGTTCTCGATCAGCAGAATGCGACCGGCGAGCCAGGTCTGGATGTTATTGGCAGTGACGTCACTCATCTCGTTGAGATAGTTGTCCAGGTCTTCGCGAATGGCGTTGCGCTGTAAATAGTCGTTGTACAGGCTGAAGGAGGCGAAAGTGGCTATGACGATGAGGGCGGCGGCAAGCAGGATTTTATGGCTGAAGCGTAGATTTTTGTTCATGGCTTGGGGTTCCGCTAAGGTCTTTATGTCCATCGCGTGCTTTTATAAAGAAACGCAAAATGGGCATGGTTGAAAGCAAGTGATATTTCCGTCGCTCCTTAAGGGAAATGTCCTACCAGATTGTGTCTGTCTGCTTTGTTGTCTTTCCTATCGGCCATGCACGACCAAAGATTAACCATGGGTGACCAAATGCCTGACTCATTGCAACTCGTTATCGGCGCCGATCTTTCGGGCCAGCCGATCGCCCAGGCCATGCGTCTGGCCAATCGACACGGTTTGATCGCAGGCG
>RCUP01001727.1_pt1 | contig 12770 bp, 11 predicted proteins | sample 2166341 | NCBI WGS metagenome assembly RCUP01 (sample SAMN09932325, study PRJNA488358) | compost metagenome | isolation source: compost soil in succinonitrile-enriched | place: Germany: Experimental Botanical Garden | reverse complement strand
GCGAGATCTTGAAGCGTTTGCACAGGGCGTCCAGCGAGTTGGGCATGCCCGGAAAGCGCTTCTGCGCCAATTGCAGGGTGTCGATCCAGCGCGCCTGCTCGGGCGGCTTCTGGCCGATGCGGCTATACTCAAAGTCGATGAAGTTGCGGTCGAAGTTGGCGTTGTGCGCGATCAGCGGCGCATCGCCGACAAACTCCAACAGGTCCGCCGCGATCTCATGGAACTTGGGGGCGTTCTTGACGTGCTCGTCGGTGATGCCGTGAACGCGAATGGCGTCCGGGGGGATCAGGCGCTCGGGATTGACCAGGCGGTGAAAGGTCCGCCCGGTCGGCAACAGGTCGTAGATCTCGATGCAGCCGACCTCGATCAGACGGTCGCCCGTCTTGGGGTCGAAGCCAGTGGTTTCGGTGTCGAGAACGATTTCGCGGGCCATGCCCCTTAATGCCGGTCTTCGGCCGTTTGCGAAAGGCTCAAGCCGGCTTCAGGGCCACCTGAACGGCGCGCGCCGCCGCCAGACTGCGCTCGGCCTCGGCGACGTTCCCGTCCTCCAGATGCCAGGCCGCCGACAGGCAGGCGTGACAAAAGCCATAGCCGAGCACCGCCGCGACGGGCCGCTGCACCGCCGGCGCCAGAACCTCGGCCAGACGTCGCGCACGCGCCGGGTCCGTCCGCAGATCCTGACGCTCCAGCGGATTGTAGAGCAGGTTGGCCGCGTCATAGGCCGGGTCGCCAATGAGGCCGTGCGGATCAATAGCCAGCCAACCGCGCGCGCCGAACAGAATGTTGTCGTGGTGCAGGTCGCCGTGCAGCGGCTGGATCGGCCCGCCCGCCAGGGTCCTCAGACAGTCGCCCGCCTCGGCGAACAGACCGCCTTCGCGCTCGGCCGCCGCCGTCAGGGCGGCGAACCGATCCCTCATGGTTTGCAGGCCCTCGGCGCGACGATCCGAGGGAGCGTGCAGACGACGCAACACCTCGGCGGCGATCAGGGTCGCGGCGGCGTCTCCGTCCTGATCCAGCACCTGGGCCAGGGTGCGCGCCCCGGCCTCCTCCAGCATCTGCCAGTCCCCGTCGCGGGCCAGCAAGCGCACGGCGCCCCGGCCGTCCCGCCAATCGAGATAGGCCGTGGCGTGGCTGGCGTCCGCCGCCGCCTGAGCGCTGACGCGTTTGATGACAACCGGCTCGCCGTTCCGGCGTCGCGCCCGCCAGACCTGACCGCCGATCCCATCGGCCAGAGGCGTCGCACCGACGATCCCCCAGTCTGTCGGCGGATCGGGCGGCGTCACGATGTGACGCGCACAGGCCGGGTCCAGCCCGGCGACATAACCGTCCTCACGACCTGGGCCACCTGTTCGCGCGCCGCGCCCAGCCCACGTCCGGTATCGACCAGGAAGTCGGCGCGGCGGCGTTTCTCGGCGTCGGGCGTCTGGCGCGCCAGAATGGCCTCGAAACGCTCGCGCGTCATGCCGGGGCGCGCCAGGACGCGGGCGGCCTGAACCTCGGGATCGGCGGTGACCACGACCACGGCGTCCACGAATTGGTCGCCGCCGGTCTCGAACAGCAGGGGGATGTCCAACACGGCCAGCCGCACGCCCTCGGCCCGCGCCGCCGCCAGATCCTCGGCCCGATCCTGCGCCACCAGAGGGTGGACGATGGCCTCCAGGCGCTTGAAGGCGGTCTCGTCGCGGCCGAGAATCTCGGCCAGACGGGTGCGGTCCACTGCGCCGTCCACGACCACGCTGGGGAAGGTCTCGCCCAGGGGGTCGACCGCCGCCCCGCCGCGCGCATAGAGGCGATGCACGGCGGCGTCGGCGTCCCACAGCAAGGCGCCTTCGTCGGCGAACATCCGCCCCGTCGTCGACTTGCCCATGCCGATCGAACCGGTCAGGCCGAGGATGATCACACGACCTCTCCCAGATGAGCCAGCAACAGGGCGCGCAGGTCCAGCGGCGGGGGAGGACGGCGGAACAGGGCGGTGAACGAAGGCGTCGCCTGACCGATCAGCATGGCCAGACCATCCACCGTGGTCAGGCCGCGCGCCCGGGCGGCGGCGAGGAAGGGCGTGACGACAGGCTTGTAGGTCATGTCCATGACCACGGCGGCCGGCTTCAGGACCGACAGGTCGATGGTCGGCTGAACGCTGAGCGCATTGATGACCAGATCAGCCTCGGCCAGGGCGGCCGCGTCGGCGACGCTGACCGCTGGCCCGAGATCGGCGGCTAGGGCTTCGGCCCGGTCGCGCGAGCGGTTGAGGATGCGGATTTGCGCCCCGGCCTCGATCAGGGCCCCCGCGCCGGCGCGCGCCGCCCCGCCGGCGCCCAGCATGACCACGACGGCGTCCTTCAACTCCAGATCCGGCGCCTGTTCGGCGAGGGCGTAGAGGACGCCGACGCCATCAGAACTGTCGGCGCGCACCCGACCGGCCTCGAAAACCAGGATATTGGCCGAGCCGGTGGCCTGAGCCGCCTTGCTGGCCTCATCGGCCAGGGCGAAGGCCTGTTCCTTGAAGGGGGCGGTGACGTTGAGGCCCAGGATCAGACCGGCCCGACCGGCGGCGACCAGGGCGTCGAACCCGGCAGCGTCTTTCGGCGCAAACGGCATATAGGCGCCGTCGATGTCGCCAGCCTGAAGCCAGGCGTTGTGGATCACGGGGCTGAGCGAATGAGCCACCGGCTGACCGGCGATGCCCGCCAGCAGAGCGGCGCCGGTGATACGGTTCTTGCCGAGGGCAGAGGAGGGGATCACGAGACGATCACTCCGGCGCGGCGCAGTTCGGCCAGAACCGGCCACAGCGGCAGGCCCAGCACGGTGAAATAGTCGCCCTCGACCGCCTCGAACAGCTGCGAGCCCAGGCCTTCCAGCCGGTAGGAGCCGACGCAGGCCAAAAGGGCTTCGCCCTCCGCCGCCAGATAGGCGTCAAGGAAGGCGTCAGAAAAGTCGCGCATCTTCATCTCGACCGTATCCACGCCGGACCAGACCACCTGGCCGTTGCGGGCCAGGGCCGCCCCGGAATGCAATTGGTGGGTCCGTCCACGCATGGCGATCAGTCGCTCGCGCGCCGTCGCCAAGGTCGGGGCCTTGGAAATCAGGCCGCCGTCAAAGGCCAGGGTCTGATCGGCGCCCAGGACCCAGGCCTCGGTGTCGTGACGCGACACGGCCAGGGCCTTGGCCCGCGCCAGTTCGACCGCCAGCTCGACCGGGTCGACGCCGGGCGTCTTCAGCGCGTCCTCGTTCACGTCGGCGACCTGAACCATAAAGGGCACGCCGGCGTCAGTCAGGACGGCGCGCCTTGCTGCGCTCTTGGAGGCCAGGATCAGGCGTTCGCCGTCAGTCGTCGTCACGAGGGGGCTCCGGGGGTGTCCTGGCGGCGGCTGCGCCGCTCGCTCAGCAGGTTGATGATGGCCGCCGCCGTCTCCTCGACCGAGCGGCGGGTCACGTCGATGGTCGGCCAACCGCGCCGCTCGAAGGCGCGACGCGCCTTGACCGTCTCGTCGCGCACCGCGTCATGATCGACATAGTCCGAGGCGCGGGCCGCGTTCAGCCCCTCCAGCCGGTTGCGTCGGATCTGCACCAGCCGATCCGGCGAGACGGTCAGACCCACGACCAGAGGATTCTTCAGCTGTGTCAGCCGTTCGCCGTCTTCCTGGCCCGGCACCAGGGGCACATTGGCGGCGCGGATGCCGCGGTTGGCCAGATAGATGCAGGTCGGCGTCTTGGACGTCCGGCTGACGCCGCACAGGACCACGTCGGCGTGCTCCAGCTGATCCAGCGTGCCCTGACCGTCGTCGTGGGCGATGGCGAAGTCCAGGGCGCCGATACGGTTGAAGTAGCCGTGGTCCAGGGCGTGCTGAGCCCCGACGCGGGTCGAGATATTGGCGCCCAGATAGCCCGACAGCGCCCCCACCAGCGGGTCCAGCGCCCCGATCTGCGGCGTCTTCAGCCGGCGGCAGCCTTCCTCCAGCTGTTCGCGCAGCTCACGGTCGACCAGGGTGTGCAGCACCACGCCGGGCGCCCCGGCCACTTCTTCCAGCACCCGCTCCATCTGCTTGGGCGAGCGGACCAGGGCATAGATGTGTTCGATGGGGATGACGCCGTCGAAACGGGCGATCACGGCCTTGGCCATGGCGTTCAGGGTCTCGCCGGTCGAATCCGACACCAGATGGACATGGAAATAGGTGGCAAGGCGCGATGACGGGCGTGTGGGGCTCATGGCTCTGATCGTCTCCTCATCCTTCGCGCCCGGATAGGCTCTGACTCTGTCCCCGACAGCCTGTGCAAAAGCCTGGGCGCCGTTCGACATCGCCTGGGCGCCGCCAGGGCGCCGATTGGGCGCCGAATCCTCTAGCAAGCTCGGACGCCGGTCGCGAGCGGGGATCGCGGGCGCCGATGGCCGAACGGCGCCTGGAGTCATTCATACAGGCGCCGAATTTCTATCCTCACCAGGGGATAAGGCGCCTTGTCCAAATTTGGCGCCCGGCGCCTTTCCCACAACGGCGCCCAGATGGGACTCCCGTCATAGCGGACTCAAAGCGGGTTATCCCCGTAATCAACATACCATGACGAAGGTCGCCGGATTCGTTCACTCGAAATCGGGGAGAAGTCTGTCGATGAGCGGGAGGATCGGATTCTATCCCCGCCTTCCAGCCCCCTGCTTCCAACCTCCAATTTCTTTCAATTCTTAAATCTGAATAGGGATTGAGGCTTGGGGGTGTGCATCCTAAAGCCCAGAGCATGAGCACTCCTCTTCTGATCCAGGCTCTCCAGGGCCAGACTACGACCCGTCCGCCCGTGTGGTTCATGCGTCAGGCGGGGCGCTACCTGCCGGAGTACCGCGAGCTGCGGGCCAAGGCGCCGGACTTCATCGCCTTCTGCATGAATCCGCAGATGGCCGCCGAGGCGACCCTTCAGCCCATGCGCCGGTTCGGCTTCGACGCGGCCATTGTCTTCGCCGACATCCTGCTGATCCCGGGCGCCCTGGGGCAGAAGGTCTGGTTCGAAGCCGGCGAAGGCCCGCGCCTGGGCGTCCTGCCGTCGGTGGAGTCGATGCGGGAGCTGGCCTCCGGGGCAGGGGAGGCCCTGAAGTCGGTGGGCCAGACCCTCAGCCTGGTGCGGGCTGAACTGGAGCCGTCAAAGGCCCTGATAGGGTTCGCCGGGGCGCCCTGGACCGTGGCCACCTATATGCTGGACGGAGAAGCCCGCACGATCGGCAAGGGCGAACGGGCTCAGGCCCGGACCTACGCCTATGCCGAACCCGAAAAGGTCGCGGCCCTGCTGGAGGTTCTGGTCGAGTCCACCGCCCATTATCTGAAGATGCAGCAGGACGCCGGCGCCCAGGTGCTGAAGATCTTCGAGAGCTGGGCCGAGGGTCTGCCCGACGATCTGTTCGAGAGTCTGGTTCTGAAGCCTCACCAGGCGCTTGTGGCCCGCGCCCGGGCCCTGGGGGTCACCGTGCCGCTTATCGGCTTCCCAAGGGGCTCTGCGGCGCTTGCAGAGCGTTATGCGACGGAGTGCGACGTTCAGGCCGTGGCGCTGGACACCGCCTGCCCTCTGGAAGTCGGCAAACGGGTTCAGGCCATCAAGCCGATCCAGGGCGCGTTGGACCCGTTGTTGCTGCGCGCCGGCGGCAAGGCTCTGGATCGCCGGGTCGACCAATTGCTTGAGGCCTGGGGCCAGGGTCCGTGGATCTTCAACCTGGGCCACGGCATCCTGCCGGACGTGCCGATCGCCCACGTTGAACAGGTTCTGCGTCGGATCGGCGCCCAATGAGCGTGACCGCCGAGACCCGTCGTCCCAACCGGCGTGTGGCCGTAGTGCTGACCAATCTCGGCGGGCCGGACGGGCCTGACGCGGTCAAACCCTTCCTGTTCAACCTGTTCAACGACCCGGCCATCATCGGTCTGCCGGGGATCGTCCGCACGCCCCTGGCCCGACTGATCTCCTCGCGCCGCGAGAAGTCGGCCCAGGCCAACTACGCCCGGATGGGCGGCGGTTCGCCCCTGCTGCCCGAGACGCTGAAACAGGCGGCGGCCCTGTCTGAAGCCCTGGCCGAGGCGGCGCCCGGCGACGAGACCGAGGTCTTCATCGCCATGCGTTACTGGCATCCCCTGACCGAGGACACGGCCCGCGCCGTGGCCGAGTTCCAGCCTGATCATGTGGTCCTGCTGCCCCTCTATCCGCAGTTTTCGACCACCACGACGGCCTCCTCGCTCAAGGCCTGGCGCGAGGCCTACAAGGGGCCGGGCGAACTTCACGCCGTCTGCTGCTATCCCGACGCCGAGGGGCTGATCGAGGCCCAGGTCCGTCTGATCCGCGAGACCATGGACAGGGCCGAGGGCCGACCGGTGCGCGTGCTGTTCTCGGCCCACGGCATCCCGGAAAAGCTGGTCGCGGCCGGCGATCCCTATCAGGCCCAGGTCGAGGCCACGGTCGCCGCCGTCGTCGCCCGCATGGGTCTGACCGACTGGTCCATCTGCTATCAGAGCCGGGTCGGGCCGCTGAAATGGCTGGGTCCGGCCACGCCCCAGGCCATCGAACAGGCCGGTCGGGACGGCGTCGGCGCCGTGGTCGTGCCCATCGCCTTCGTGTCCGAGCACATCGAGACCCTGGTCGAACTGGACCACGAGTATGGCGAACTGGCCGAGCAGGTCGGTTGCGCCCCCTATCTGCGCGCGCCCGCCGTGGGCGTGGAGCCCGCCTTCATCGCCGCCCTGGCTCAGGCCGTCGAGGCCGCGCTGGAAACGCCGGGCGTGGCGCCGCAGGGGGCGTCCAGGGGTGGACCATGCGCCCGCTTGAAAGCCTGTCCCGCCGGGTGTTCAAAGGCGGCCTGACCGGCCGAGGGGAGCATGATGGACTATTACAACCTGGCCCGCGGGCTGCACATCCTGGCGGTGATCGCCTGGATGGCCGGCATGCTCTTCCTGCCGCGCCTGTTCGCCTATGACGCCGAGCAGAACGCCAAGCCGGAGCCCCTGCGCGGCGAAATGCAGGCCCTGCTGCGCCTGTGGCAGACCCGTTTGCTGCGGATCATCATCAATCCGGCCATGATCCTCGCCTTTGTCTTCGGCGGCTGGCTGCTGTGGCTGCGCAGCGGCGACGGCGCCGACTGGAGCTTCGCGCACCAGCCGTGGATGATCACCAAGTTGGTCGGGGTCTTCCTGTTGGCGGTCTGGCACGGCTTCCTGGCCGGGCAAAGGAAGAAGATCGCCGCAGGGACGTCGAAATATTCGGGCCGCTTCTGGCGCATGACCAATGAGATCCCCTTCCTGCTGGCCATCGTCATGGTCCTGTCCGTCACGCTTGAGTGGACGTTTTAGGGCGCTAGACGCTCGCGACGCGGTCGCTCGCTGTTGGAGCGTGCGAAGCGCCAGGCCGCGTCGGGTAGAAACCCGTAAGGCGGCGCATAGCAGTCAAGGCGAGCCTTCTGACCGCGGCCAAAAAGAACCGCCTTGCTTGACGGCGCCCGGTCATTCGTGGTTCCGCTCATGGTGAACCGTTCGGCGTGATCCCATCGCGATCCGTAGGGCGGTCCCTCTCTTCTCGCGACGCCTGCCGGATTGATCCTGCGGGAGCCCGTCGCCCTCCCTCTGGCCGCAAGGCCGCGACATCGACAGACGAACCGCCCTCGACGCTCTTTGCGTCCGAGCGCGTGAGCGAGCACGCCATGACCGACACGCCTGAAAACAACGACCAATCCTCGGAAGTGGTTGAAACTGTTGCTGAACGTCCGCGCAAGACGCTGACCCTGGGCGGGTCGCGCGCTGCCGCCGAACCGACGCCGGAACCGGAAGTCGAGATCGAAACGGTCGCGGAGATCGTCAACGACGACACCGGCGTCGACACGACGGCCGACGACGAGGACGAGGACGGCGAGCCCATCGTCCCCAACGGCCGCATCACCCTGCAGGAACTGAACGAGAAGACGCCGGAAGACCTGGTCGCCTTCGCCGAGGGCCTGGACATCGAGAACGCCGGCAACCTGCGCAAGCAGGACCTGCTGTTCGCCATCCTGAAGACCCTGGCCGACGAAGAGGTCGAGATCATCGCCTCGGGCGTGCTGGAGATCCTGCCGGACGGCTTCGGCTTCCTGCGCAGCCCCGACGCCAACTACCTGCCGGGTCCGGACGACGTCTATGTCTCGCCGTCGCAGATCCGCCGCTTCGGCCTGCGCTCGGGCGACACGGTGCACGGCGCCGTGCGCGGCCCGCGTGAGGGCGAGCGCTACTTCGCCCTGCTCAAGGTCGATACGATCAACTTCGAAGATCCGGAGATGGTCAAGACCAAGGTCCTGTTCGACAACCTGACGCCGCTCTATCCCGAAGAGCGTCTGCACATGGAAATCCAGGACCCGACGCTGAAGGACCGCTCGGGCCGGGTCATCGACATCGTCGCCCCGCTCGGCAAGGGCCAGCGCTGCCTGATCGTCGCCCCGCCGCGCGTGGGTAAGACGGTCATGCTGCAGAACATCGCCAAGTCGATCGAGAAGAACCACCCGGAAGTCTTCCTGATCGTCCTGCTGATCGACGAACGTCCCGAAGAAGTCACCGACATGCAGCGCACGGTGAAGGGCGAGGTCGTCGCCTCGACCTTCGACGAGCCCGCCACCCGCCACGTCGCCGTGGCCGAAATGGTGATCGAAAAGGCCAAGCGTCTGGTCGAGCACAAGAAGGACGTGGTGATCCTGCTGGACTCCATCACCCGTCTGGGCCGCGCCTACAACGCCACCGTTCCCTCGTCGGGCAAGGTGTTGACCGGCGGTGTCGACGCCAACGCCCTGCAGCGGCCCAAGCGCTTCTTCGGCGCCGCGCGCAATGTGGAGCAGGGCGGTTCGCTGACCATCATCGCCACGGCCCTGATCGACACCGGCAGCCGCATGGACGAGGTCATCTTCGAAGAGTTCAAGGGCACGGGGAACTCGGAAATCGTCCTGGACCGCAAGGTCGCCGACAAGCGCATCTTCCCGGCCATCGACGTGCTCAAGTCCGGCACCCGCAAGGAAGACCTCATCACGCCGAAGGATCAGCTGGCCAAGACCTATGTCCTGCGCCGCATCCTTAACCCGATGGGTCCGCAGGACGCGATCGAGTTCCTGCTCGACAAGCTGCGCCAGTCCAAGAACAACGGCGACTTCTTCCAGTCCATGAACACATAATTCCGGCCCTAGCGCCGCCCGCGCGGCGGGCGGCTGCTTGAGGGCATGTTTCACGTGAAACAACTGAGGGCGTTATGAAGCTGAACATCGAGATCGACTGCACCCCGGCCGAGGCCCGCGCCTTCCTCGGCCTGCCCGACGTGACGCCGCTCAACGACCATCTGGTCGCCGAGATGCAGAAGCGGATGGACGCCAACATGGCGGCCATGCAACCTGACGAGCTGATGAAGACCTGGACCAGTTTCGGCGTACAGGCCCAGGACCAGTTCCGCCGTCTGATGGAAGCCGCCGTCACGGGCGCGCCCAAGGGCTGACGACTTGAGTTCCAACGCCGACACCATCTTCGCCCTGGCTACCCCGCCGGGGCGCGGCGCCATCGCCATTCTCCGCCTGTCCGGCCTTGGCGTGGATGCGGCCCTGACCGCGCTTGGGGCAGGGGGGCTGACCCCGCGTCTGGCCTCGCTTCGTACCTTGAGCCACGACGGCGAGATGGTGGATCAGGCCCTGGTCCTGCGCTTCCCGGGACCGAATTCCTACACCGGCGAAGACTCGGCCGAACTGCACTTGCACGGCGGCCGGGCCGTGGTCGAGGCCGCCAGCCGCGCCTTGATCGCCTTGAATGTCCGTCCCGCCGAGCCGGGCGAGTTCACCCGCCGCGCCTTCCAGAACGGCCGCATGGATCTGGCCCAGGCCGAGGCCGTCGCCGACCTGATCGACGCGGAGACGACCGCCCAGAAGTCTCAGGCCCTCGGCCAACTTGATGGCGCGCTCAGCGCCGCCTACGCCGGCTTCCGGCGCGACCTCTTGAAGGCCCTTTCCCTGGTCGAGGCCGAGATCGACTTTCCCGACGAGGAGGTCCCCGACAATCTGGCCCGCACCGCCGGCCCGGTTCTGGACCAGCTGGCCGCCGATCTGCGCGCGGCTCTGGCCGATTCCGATCGAGGGAGGCGGGTGCGCGAGGGCTATCGCATCGTCCTGATCGGCGAGACCAACGCCGGCAAGTCGTCGCTGTTCAACGCCCTGACGGCGCGCGAGGCGGCCATCGTCACCCCCATCGCCGGCACCACCCGCGACGTTCTGGACGCCGAACTGATGATCGGCGGCTATGCCGTCACCCTGTCCGACACAGCCGGCCTGCGCGACAGCGACGACCCGGTCGAGGCCGAGGGCATCCGCCGCGCGCGCCAGCGGGCGGAAGGTGCGGACCTGCGGCTCTGGGTCCGGGCGCCGGGGGTCGGGCAGGATGGGGGGCAGGGGGATGATCCCGCCGCCGCCTTCGCCCAAGCGGATGATCTGCAGATTTTGAACAAGGCCGACCTCGGCGCCGTGGTGGCGGCGGACGGCATCGAATCCCTGAGCCTGAGCACCGCGAGGGGGCAGGGGCTGTCCGAGCTGCACGACTGGATCGCCGCCCGTCTGGCTCGGGATTTGTCTGGCACCGACTTCCCGGCGGTGACGCGCGAGCGCCATCGCCGTCGTCTGGTCGAGGCCTTGTCTGCGGTCGAGGCGGGGCGTCACGCCCTCGACTTGGCGCCGGAAATGGCGGGCGACGACCTGCGCCGCGCCGCCGACGCCCTGGCCCGGGTCACCGGCGCCATCGGCGTCGAAGACATTCTGGGGGAGGTCTTCTCGACCTTCTGCATCGGCAAATAGCCGCCGAACCCCGGTGTTTCACGTGAAACATCGGCCTCGTTCCAGTGGCGATTTCGGCCGGGATGGACTATGTCCTCGGCCATGAGCTCCTCCCCCTCGAACACCTTCGACGTCATCGTCATCGGCGGCGGCCACGCCGGTTGCGAAGCTGCAGCCGCCTCGGCGCGCGCCGGCGCCCGCACCCTGCTGCTGACCCAGAAGCTGGAAACCGTCGGCGAGATGAGTTGCAACCCGGCCATCGGCGGTCTGGGCAAGGGCCATCTGGTGCGCGAGATCGACGCCCTGGACGGCGTCATGGGCCGTCTGGCCGATGTCTCCGGCATCCAGTTCCGCCTGCTGAACCGCTCCAAGGGCGCCGCCGTGCGCGGCCCCCGCAGCCAGATCGACCGCCGCCTTTATCGCGAGGCCATGCAGGCCGAACTGGCCCAGACGCCGAACCTGACCCTGATGGCCGGCACGGCCGAGGCCCTGATCCTGAACGGCGACCGCGTCGTCGGCGTGACGACGGGCGAGGGGGCTGAGCTTCGCGCCGGCGCCGTGGTCCTGACGACGGGCACCTTCCTCAACGGGGTCATCCATCGCGGCGAGGAGCGCATCGCCGCCGGTCGCTTCGGCGAGGCGCCGTCTGTCGGTCTGGCCGCTGACCTCTATGGCGCGGGCCTGATGATGGGGCGTCTGAAGACCGGCACGCCCGCTCGCCTGGACGGCCGCACCATCGCTTGGGACCAGTTGGAGATGCAGGCGGCGGACAAGGAGCCGGTGCCTTTCAGCTTCCTGACCGATCGCATCGAGGTCCCGCAGATCGCCTGCGGCATCACTCATACGACCGAGGAAACCCACCGCATCATCGCCGAGAACCTGGGCGAGAGCGCCGTCTATGGCGGCAAGCTGTCGGGTCGCGGCCCGCGCTACTGCCCCTCGATCGAGGACAAGGTGGTCCGCTTCGCCGACAAGACCAGCCATCAGGTCTTCCTCGAACCGGAAGGTCTGGACGACCCGACCGTCTATCCCAACGGCATCTCGACCTCGGTGTCGGACGCCACCCAGATGGCCTTCCTGCGGACCATGCCCGGTCTGGAAGCCGTCGAGGTCTTCCGCTTCGGCTACGCCATCGAATACGACTATGTCGATCCGCGCGAACTGACCCCGGCGCTGGAGGTCAAGAAACGGCCCGGCCTCTATCTGGCGGGCCAGATCAACGGCACGACCGGCTATGAGGAAGCGGGGGCGCAGGGCCTGATCGCCGGCCTCAACGCCGCCCGCGCCGCCGCCGGTTCGGACCCGATCATCCTCGGTCGCGACCAGGCCTATATCGGCGTCATGATCGACGACCTGGTGACGCGCGGCGTCACCGAGCCTTATCGCATGTTCACCAGCCGGGCCGAGTACCGCCTGACCCTGCGCGCCGACAACGCCGACGTGCGCCTGACGGGGTTGGGCGTCGCTGCCGGCGTCGTCGGGTCCGAGCGGGCGAAGGTATGGCTGGACAAGGCCGAGCAGTTGGACCGGGCGAACCGTGTTTCACGTGAAACCCAGTTTACGCCCAAGGAGGCGGGCGCCCTGGGCATCACGGTCAACGCCGACGGCCAGCGCCGTTCGATCCGCGATCTTCTGTCCTTCCCCAATGTGACCCTGGACCAGTTCGTCGCTGTTCGTCCGGAGATCGCCGAATGGTCGCCCGCCGTGCGCGAGCAGGTCGAGATCGACGCCGTCTATGCCGGATACCTGGATCGCCAGGCGTCCGAGGCCGAGGCCCTGCGTCGGGAGGAGGGGCTAAGCCTGCCGGCCGAGCTCGACTACGCCGCCATCGGCGGCCTGTCGAACGAGGTCCGTGAGAAGCTGGCCATGATCCGTCCCCTGACCCTGGGTCAGGCCGGGCGCATCGAGGGTATGACCCCTGGCGCCCTGACGGCGCTTCTGGCCCATGTGAAAAAGGCGACGTCGCTCGCCGCAGAAGTCGAGACCATTGTCG
>RCUP01001724.1_pt1 | contig 12776 bp, 8 predicted proteins | sample 2166341 | NCBI WGS metagenome assembly RCUP01 (sample SAMN09932325, study PRJNA488358) | compost metagenome | isolation source: compost soil in succinonitrile-enriched | place: Germany: Experimental Botanical Garden | reverse complement strand
AGGCGCCGGCGCTCTACGCCATCTCGCTCTTGGTGGTCTTCCTCTGTCTGGCGGCCCTCTACGAGAGCTGGAGCATTCCGTTCTCGGTGATGCTGGTGGTGCCGCTCGGGGTACTGGGTGCCATCCTGGCGGCGACCCTGCGCGGCCTCGAGAACGACGTCTACTTCCAGGTGGGCCTGCTCACCACTATCGGGCTGTCGGCCAAGAACGCCATCCTGATCGTGGAGTTTGCCAAGGAGCTGCACGATAAGGGGATGAAGCTCGGCGATGCGGTGGTGGAGGCCTCTCGTCAGCGTCTGCGCCCGATCCTGATGACCTCCCTCGCCTTCATCCTCGGCGTACTGCCGCTGGTGATCAGCACCGGCGCCGGCGCCAGCAGCCGCAACGCCATCGGCACCGGCGTCATGGGGGGGATGATCACGGCCACAGTGCTCGCCATCTTCTTCGTGCCGCTCTTCTTCGTGCTGGTGATGCGTTACTTCACCAAGCAGAGTTCAGCCGAGGAGCGCGCCGCGCTGACCAAGGAGACCCAACATGACTAAGACCCTGGTCGCCCTGAGTGTGACGCTGCTGCTGGGGGCCTGCTCCATGGCCCCCGATTACCAACGCCCCGAGGTGCCGCAAGGCGCCTCCTGGCAAGAGAACCTCGCCACCCAGGGGGCGCTGGCGCCCTGGCAGCAACAGTTCCTCGATCCGGCGCTGCAAAAGCTGATCGACACCGCCCTGGAGAACAACCGGGATCTGCGGCTCGCGGCCCTCAACGTCGAGGCCTATGAGGCCAGATACCGGATCCAGCGGGCGGCCCAGTTGCCGACCCTGGCCGCCAGCGGCTCCGGCACCCGTCAGCAGGGATCCGACGATCTCAGCAGCACGGGGCAGGGGAGCATCAGCAGCCAGTACGGCGCCGACATCGGCATCACCGCCTATGAGCTGGATCTGTTTGGCCGGATCCAGAGCCTGAAAGATCAGGCGCTGGAGAACTACCTGGCGCAAATCGAGACCCAGCGCAGCACCCAGATAGCGCTGATCGCCTCGGTGGCGAATGCCTACCTCACCCTGCTGGCGGATCAGGAGCTGCTGGCCCTGAGCCAGGCGACGCTGGCGACCGAGCAGGAGAGCTATGCCCTGACCCAGCACAAGTACCGGCTGGGGGCGGCCTCCGAGATGGAGCTGGCGCAGGGGCGCACGGCGCTCGAGAATGCCCGGGTCAGCCAGGCGCAATACCAGCGTCAGGTGAAACAGGACAGAAACGGTCTGGCCCTGCTGCTCGGCACAGAAGTGCCGGTGCTGGAAGGCCAACCGGCGACCCTGGCCGAGGTGAAGCTGGCACCGATCCCGGTGGGGGCCCCCTCCAGTCTGCTGCAACAGCGGCCCGACATACTGGCGGCGGAGCACAGCCTGAAGGCGGCCAACGCCAATATAGGCGCGGCCCGTGCCGCCTTCTTCCCGACCATCTCGCTCACCGCGACGGCGGGCACCGCCAGCAACCAGCTGAGCGGGCTGTTTGACGGCGGCACCGGCACCTGGACCTTCATGCCCCAGATAAACCTGCCCATCTTCGACGGTGGCAAGCGCATTGCGGATCTGGATGTGGCCGAGGTCGGCACCAAACAGGCGGTGGCGAGCTACGAGAAGAGCATCCAGACCGCCTTCAAGGAGGTCGCGGATACGCTCGGTGCCCAGGCGGACTACCAGCAGCAGCTGCAGGCCCAGCAGGATCTGGTGGATGCCAACCAGACCTACTTCAAGCTGGCGGAGTTCCGCTACGAGCAGGGGGTGGACAGTTATCTCACCCGGCTCGATGCCCAGCGCTCCCTGTTCAGCGCACGGCAGGGGCTGATCAGCACCCGCCTGGCGCAGCTGAGCAACCAGGTTGCACTCTACAAGGCGGTCGGTGGCGGCTGGCAGGCACCCAAGGAGGCCCCGGCGGCATCCGAAGGGCAGGGCTAGTCTCTCATCCGATTGCTGACAATGTGATAAAAACGGGGCGAACCGCAAGGTTCGCCCCGTTTTTATGTGTAAATAGCCGCCTCTTCTGGACACTTCGCTGCCGAGCGCAGGCCCGGTTCGCGAACGCCGGGCTTGCCCAGGCTGAAATAGAAAAAGGCCCGCATCGCTGCGAGCCTTCTCATCTATCTGGTGCCGGAAACAGGAGTCGAACCTGCGACCTTCGCATTACGAAAGCAAATTGCAATCCATATAAATCAATAACTTTTTTAATTTAATAGGGTTTGTGCCACAATCTTGCCACACTCAGCAGCAAGTTATGGTATTTGGCTATGGCAACGTTCCGTAAGCGCGGCCCCTATCAATGGGAAGCCCAGGTACGCCGTAAGGGGTATCCGGCTCAGAGTAAAACCTTCAACACAAAGGCGGAGGCGGAGGCCTGGTCTAAAGTCATTGAATCTGAAATGACCCGAGGGATTTGGGTCAGCAGAGCCGAAGCTGAAGCAACCTCGCTTTATGAAGCTCTATGCCGCTATGAAACTGAGGTTGTTCCGCATAAAAAGGGAGCCGTGCAAGAGCTCTCACTGATCCGCATCTACAAGGCATTACCTTTGGCATCACGCGCATTGGCATCCATTCGTGGAGCGGATGTTGCAAAGCTAAGGGACGAGTGGCTGAAAGATTATCAACCTGCAACAGTCCTCCGGCGGCTTGCCCTGCTCTCTCACGTCTTCAACATGGCCCGTAAAGAATGGGGAATGGAAAGTCTATCCAATCCACTGGAGCTAATTCGTAAGCCTCAAGCTGATAACGCACGTACAAGGCGTATAGCAGCTTCTGCAACGCCAGCACATTGTCCCCAGAGCCAGGATGAAGAAAGCGCACGTAGAGCATCAGAAGGTGAAATAGAGCGGATCATCGCTGCCAGTGGTTCAAGGGTCTTACCATCGTTGGTCATACTGGCATTGGAAACAGCCATGCGGCGGAGTGAGCTGGTTAGCTTGCGCTGGGAGCACATCGATCTGGAACGTAGAGTGGCACACCTACCATCGACCAAAAATGGCAGTGCGCGTGATGTACCACTTTCAACTCGCGCGGTTATTACTTTGCAATCTGTAGGAGTCGCCGCTACAGGTAGGGTTTTTGATATCCGAGCAGATGCGGTAACGCGAGCCTTTGAACGTGCAGCTAAGCGTGCTCGACAAAACTACGAGCTAGAGTGCCAAACAAAAAGTTTGATACCGATAATCAACTTTCTCACTGATCTGCGCTTTCACGATCTACGCCATGAAGCCACTTCTCGTCTAGCAGAAATTTTCCCTATGCATGAGCTCACAAAAATCACTGGTCATAGAGATCCACGAATGTTGATGAGGTATTATCATCCGAAAGCTGAGGATTTAGCTAGAAAACTCAGTTAGTTTTCAGGAAAACAAAAACTTTAAGGGTTGTGTGTGAAAAAGAAAAGATCTCTAAATAAAATAAATAGAATATTATATTCATCTAACAATGAACTTAAGGTTATAAAAAAATTCTTTCATGATCTAAGTGCAGAAGAAATTTATGCGTGCTTGCCAAAGGTAATTAACCATCGCTATTTTTCATCACTACCAATTGTTAACAGCGGAAATATTAACACAAATTTCCTTAGATTCATGATCCCCAAAACTGACAAATTGAAAAGTTTACACGCAATACTTGCAATAATTAAAGCTAAAGCACCAGAAATAAACGAATTTTCAAAAATGGAGTCAGAGCTACTATCTTGCATTTTATTTAGTAATTATGAGAAAGCACACATGATTGCTGATGAAATTAAATCAGCACATGGTTTTTCTATGTGGTGGGTCAGTATAAAATCAGCGCTATATGATTTAGAAAAAAATGCGACTAAAAAGCAAGAGTTCATTCAGGACGTTATATCTACTACAGAAAATGGCAGTAGCTATCTAAAGTTTATTGTTAAGAAAATTGCTGACAGATATGATGATGCTGGTTTCTTTTATGAAAAAGATGAATCAATACGCCAGCTATTTAAAGGTTTACCATCAAACATATATGAACACATTATATTTAGGCTTTCATCATTTGATTACTCTCGCAAATATGACTATCAATCCATATTGGATTATGAGAAAAATGTTTCCTTTATTGATGCCTTTAAAGCAATCCACATTTTAACTATAGATTGTTTATATAAGAACACTGAAGATGACAAGATTATAATTCAAGTTATTCATAACAGTTTAAGAGGGGTTATTGAGAATGAATTGATCGATATTATCCTTCTTAACGAGAGCAGTAAAAGCCAGGTCATGCAGGGCGATATTCAAAATGACTTATATGCAAATTATATAGCAGGTAATTATCATCACATTTGCTCAATGGTAGATGATAAACCTTATCTTATAAAAGAATTTGGTGCTTTTTTAATATTTGTTAAGTCATCAGTAAGATGTGAGCATGTAAGTAACTTTGGCTTTGTATCTCAAATCTCAGAAAGATTGTCTGATGTTTTGCTTAGAAACAAGAATCATATTAGCAGCCTAGACTTTTTATATTCAATCTCCCTTGCTTTTGGTGATTTCAAATGGTTTAAGGAATTATATATTCTTTTAAGAAAAGAAAGTATATCTGATGATAACCATAAAAGACTTTCAGATCTAAATCAGGCCATATCAAGTACTAAGACTCCGTTCAAAATGGTTACAAACTCAGGCAGTTCTGAATCAGATATGGTCCCACCTAATTTTGTAGGTGACTGCCACGATAACACATATAAAAATATCGTCGCCCAAGAGAGTAATTTTGTATTTGATGAAGACCGACTTAAGAAGTATAGAGCAAAATACTATTTTAATAATGAACAGTATGAGTCCGTCGTAAAACAGCTTGAAGGTAATGTTGCTTCTGCAGACATACTCACGGGGCACGAATTATCAAAGCTATTATATGATTCATATATCAAGATTGGCGAAATAGAAAAAGCTGCCGAATTCTGTGGTCGTAAAGTGATTGAAAATAGAAATCTACTTTCCTTGTTTAATACTAATTTACTTTGTGACATCATTAAAAACAATATTACAAAGCTCAGCTCAATATATGTGCCAATTGTCTTATCTATACATACTAGGTTTGTAAATAATTTATTCATCCCAGTATCAAGATTTAGCTTGGAAAATTTTCTAGATAAAGTCGGTGCTAGTTCAGCTGAGGAACTTATAAATAAAAAAGACCTTTTTGATGAAGACTCCTTTTGTTATTTTTTAGAGTTCGTGTTCATTCCAGACAACATGAAGCTTTGTCTATATTTTGAAGACCAAGAACATATACAGTCTGAACGCTTAAAGGTTTGTAAGTATCTTTTATCAATATACCCCAAAAGCGACACGCTCCTTGATGAGGTAAAAGATATTGCAAAAGCTCAAGTGTTGAGTATTGCATCGAAACAGGTTGATAGTAGTCGAATTTACTCAGACACAACAAAAATAAAATCCTCCTTAACAGGGGTTGTAAATGAGCTTTATGATAAATTCATAAAAATAAAACTTAATGATTATTCATCTACAGAAGATGAGAAAAATATATCAACCATCATAAACAAATTAAAAGATGATGAAGAAATCACTGATTTACACCGTGCATTATGTATTATGTACGTCCCTAATTTAGTGCTCAACGAAAAGAACGATTTGTTTATAAAATTACTAAGCAAGGTTAGAGATGAATTTGTTTATGGAGTAAATGGTCTTAATACTAACTTAAGCACAAGAATACGACACGGGTTGTTCCCGACCACAATAAGAAAGGCATTTGTGCAAGAATCCTTGATCACAAATCAAAGCAGTAATAATAGTAACTATAATAAAAACAACTATTGGCTTGACAAGTTGCTAGAGGGAAATGAAAACAAACTAGAGAGAGTCGGAGCTATCTTTTCCGATTTTTCAAAAGATGTTGAGAGTGTAATCAAAGAAGTTAATGACGAATGGTTCCAAATTAAGATATTAGGGCCTGAATTTAAGGAAATTGTATCCGGTGATTATAAGAGCTCAGCACTTTTTGACTTTAGTCTATCACCTTTTGAAGCCTACTACTTTCAAATGTATGAGGCCTCATTCATTTCATATCAAGATTTTATCAGAACCGTTGTTGATTGGCTGTGGAGAAAAACAGATTACTCTCTCGAAAATGTCAGGAAAAAAATTGAGAATGATCTTCGTGACAAGCTCATAACTCTTACAAGAGATTTTCAAACCTCCGTGAATGTAGAAATTCATGATCATGATGTTCGAGTCGAATTCAACGATGCTATAAACAGAAGCCGAGAGGCTTTAGAGTACAATTTAACAGCGGTCACATCATGGTTTAAAAAATCCGATATTAGGTTGATAGAGGATTTTGACTTTGAAACTGTTATTCAAATAGTTAAAAGAACTGTAGAAGTTCAGGTGAACAACAACGTCAATCTCACTAATAGATTCATAGGTAAAACATTATCACCATTTGTAGATATTTTTTATATTCTACTAGAGAATGCTCATTCAAAGTCAAATCTAAGGCAAGAAGATATTGTTGTTCAAATTGACTGTTTTGTTGATGAAAACAACTGCTTTATTTTCGAAATTTCAAATAATTGCTATCCAGTGTCCTGCTTGAACCTAGCAAATAGCAAACTTGATGCATATCGTGTTGAATATGATGCACTCACTGAGTTTATAGATAAGGCCCAAGTTGAAGGTAACTCAGGATTTATTAAAATTGGCAAAATCATTACTCAAGACCTAGCATTGAAACACACATGTGAATTTGGCTATAATTTAAATGATCAATTCAAAGTGAAGTTAACCTTTAGTGATATGGATAAGGTTTTCATAAAATGAGAATTTTAATCGTTGAAGATCAGCAAGAAAAAAAAGATGAGCTATGTCATGTATTACAAGATATATGTGGCAGTGATGCCAATATCACTCACATAAGTTCCCTGCATGGTGCAATTAAAGAGATCGCTAGAGGAACAAGCTATCAGCTAGTTATTCTAGATATGAGCATGCCTAATTACTCACTGGAGGATGAAATAATTTCCCCAGATATGTCTGAAGGGTATGCAGGTAAAGAATTGCTGTACCAGATGATGATGCGAAATAAAAAATATCCGACAATAGTCGTAACTCAATATGTATCTTTCAAAAAGGGAGCAATCTCTTTATCTGATTTGGATACTGAGTTTTCTCGTGAGTTTCATGACTTTTATCTTGGCTATGTATACTATAACTATGCAGTAGATGAATGGAAAACCAGCCTAGGAAATTTTGTTAAGCCACTATTGAGGAGCGATAATTGAAAATTTTAATTGTTGATGATGTTTATGATAAAGCATCAATGATCACTCGCTGCGCATTAGCCTCAGGCTTGATGCATGACAACATAGAATATGTGACTAATACCAGAGATGCTCTAGTGAAGGTTGCAAAAGAGAAATATGATCTACTATTTCTTGACTTGCAGCTACCTGAAAGAATGGGAGAGCCTATTAATAAAGATGGGGGGCGAAATTTTTTAGAGACATTAGAGATAAATACAAAAGTAAATAAACCAACTTATATTGTCGCAATAACTCAGCATCAAGAATCATATGATGAGAACATAGCTTTTTTCACTGAGAAAGGTTGGGTTCTCATTGGTGGCGATCATGATGAAAACATATTAAAAGAGCTTATAACATCTAAGTGTAAATATGTTGATGAGATCCAAAAATTTGATTTGGCCATTATAGTGGCTTTAGAACATACCGAACTTCAAGCAGTGCTTCAGCTTCCATTTGATTGGCAGCGATTCCTTATAGATGGAGACCCAACAATATATTATGCAGGGAAAGTCACATTAGCTGATGGTACAGTAAAGTCTATTGTTTGTGCTTCTTGTCCTAGGATGGGGATGGTGTCTTCATCATCAATCACAACTAAGATTTGCATAAAATTTTCTCCACAATATGTAATTATGACAGGTATCTCTGCAGGTATTAAGGGGAAGGTTAACTTAGGTGATATTTTGATTGCAGACCCAGTATGGGATTGGGGGTGTGGTAAACTGACACAAGCAGAAGGGAAGAGTAAAATGTTGTACTCCCCTCACCAAGTATCACTGGACTCAACTCTTAGAAGTATATTTATTTCAAATTCAGTTTCAAAAAAACACCTTGCAAAAATATATGATAAATACCCCAAGCAGGCAAGAAAACCTAGCTATGGTTTAGCTGTTCACGTAGGTCCTGTTGCTTCTGGCGCAGTAGTTTTAGAAGACCCAGAAACTGTAGTATATATAAAAGAACAGCATAGAAATACTATTGGTGTTGAGATGGAAGCATATGGAGTCGCTGCGGCAGCAGCTTATTCCTCAACAAAACCACCTAAAACAATAATTATTAAGTCTGTATGTGATTTTGCAGACCCAGAAAAAAATGACGATTGGCAAGAGTATGCTGCATTCACCAGCGCACAGTATGCCTACGAAACAATAGTAAACGACCTAGATTTTACATAAATTTTGGTGTAAGTAAAAACTAAAAACCATTTTAGGTGGTCTAACATAAATGATAGACCACTTTAAAATTATAAAGTCACAGATTTAATTTCATTCTGAATTAAAACTGTATTTAAATAAAACTTATTATTCTACAATTTATTACCAGATAGCTTTTCACTTTTACGTTTCAGTAATGTATTTCTCATCAAAACACTTGCTTTTATCATATCTTCCCGAAGTGCATCCAATTCATCTTTAGTGAGCAGTCTCGCTTTTTTAGTATTCAATTTATCTCCCCTTCTGTAGCTCACAACATCATGCTCTTCATAGGGCGGAGCCAACACAGAGTAAGGTATACGTTGAGCACCGTTGGTGCGAATAAGGAATAGTGAAGAGGCTACTCCGGCTTGCCGGTGGGCCTACTTCACACATCCTGCCCGCAATTCAGCCTTGTAATCATGAAGGAAAGCATGCATCTCCAACAAGGGAAATCATACAAATCATCTGCGGACAGGATAACCAAAGAGAAAACCTATTGTTTTCAATAGGTTTTCAATAGGTTTTCAATAGGTTTACCCACCTCTTCCACTCACTTTACATCCCACTTCCATACACTTTACAGATTGGAGCTGAGTGATCAGGATGGAACGCCAAGGGAAAAGATTCCTCAAGCCAGGCTCCCTCACCGGCACCTAGCCCCATCAGCTGCCACCAAATCAACTATGCCGCACCGCATCGGGGCATCCAAGATTCTGACCGCTGGAGAGCAGTTCAAGTGAAAGAGCTCCTGCAGGCTAATTTGCTCAAGCTGATGATTGTCAAGTGAGGCTTTAATCCATACGATATTGCGTAAACCTTAATGCTTGAGGCACAGATGAATCAGCGTACCGAATTGCGGCAACAATACCGCCAACAAGCCAGACAGAAGAAGACCCCTCCAACTAGAGCACCCGAACAGACGTTAGTCTGGGTACAAATTGCCCTGGCCTTGCTCCCACTCGCAACAGCATGTATCTACCTTTTCGGTATGGCATGGCATATGGGATACGTTAGTGTTTTTCATGTTGATAGCAGCGAATTTCCACTTTCAACAGAACAAAATTTATTAGTTGGTACTATCGCACTGGTTACCAACATAGCACCATATATAACTTACCCACTTGCTGGTTTTGCATTGGTTTTAGTTCTATTGTTCATCGCTGCATTTACTTCTGAGCTATTAAAAAAACTATACAAATGGCATCAAATTAAAATGCGTAGGATTGATGATACCATTCGACAGAATTCCACATTCAAGTTGCTTACAAAGAATGCCATAAAACCACAAGAAGCGTCAAAATGGGAAAGCTTGCTCGATAAACTTTTCACCTTATTTATTCAATACAGTTACTTGATAGGCAGTGGCATAATAATATTCCTGCTCACGATCTACAGCTACAGCAATGGAAAAAATGAGGCTGGCTCCCAGATAGAAAAGATGAAAAAAAAAGAATTCCCAGCGGCTCATTGCATCAAGTATGCGGGTATCCCAGAAGAAATATCAGCGTTGCGAATTATTTGCAATGCCACTCAATGTACCTTCTGGACTGAGCAATATGGCACAATCTATCTGCGTCATGATCAGATTGTTAGTGCCTCTATCCCCCCTACTGAACCAAACAGTAAAAAGTCACCTACATGCAACCGCTCTACGACTCCAAATTAACTCCAATCAAAATATGAATGGCCCTTGCAACCTGCCCAAAGGGCTGCAAGGGCCTGTGTCTAGTGGATTATCTTATGGATAATCTTGGATCACTTTTCCAAAAATACCTTAACCACATGTTTTGAAAAGATTTTAAGACCAATCCCTGGGAATGAAAGTGCACCAGTTGGGAACGTTAGTGCACCAGTTCGGGAATGATAGTGCACTGAAATTACTCCAAAGATCTGTTCCGTGGCCTGCGGATCTCCCACATGTCTTTTCGATATTCAGTTACCAACCAACCTATCGTAAACAGCTCCCCCACCGCTCTACGGGCAATCTGCTGGCGCTTTCTCATCGCATCAGCAATCGCAGGATCCGGCCAGATGTAATTGCACAGAGTATCCAAGGACGCGCGTCCTGATTTGCCAGGATCGATCCACCCGCATAGGCGTTGATGAATCAATCGAGCAGGATCGCTCTTGAGGCTACGCACTTCATTCATATCGATGCGAGCATGTGGCCGCCCACCGAGAACGGCTTCTGCAATCTGTGGGTTCAAGCAGATGTATAGCGCGTTATCATCCTCATCAAAGAGATGGCTCATCAGGTGGAAAGATGCACAGCGAGAGTCGCCTTGAATGACAACGGTGACATTGGACATCCTGATCAGGCTAGCCTTTAGGGTGTTAAGGTTTCTGCCGCTTTTGCATAGACCAATCTCTTCGAGTAGCTGAGTGATACGAGACTGCACCACCAAGCAACGGCAGTCCGCACTATCAAACTCCGATGCCAAGGCCAAACGAAGTCTCTTAGGAATAGCGGCTGATGGCGCAGAGGTCAGAATAACGCCCTTGGGGCCGGATAGAGCAACCAGCCCTTGTAGCAGCCGCATATCATCAGCCCCTAACGGCTCAAAACCAATAAAACGAGCGCTTTGGTTCTGTCCATAGCAATACGTCACATCCAGCTTTAGCTTTTTTCTCTCCCCTCGCTTTAAACTGCGGAATAGACCAGGAGCAAGGCAGTGCATCGGATCATGGCGCGCGTGGGTAAGTTCAATAGCCATGAGCAAACCTCCTTCGCTCTCGCACCTGGGGAGGTTCCATGAGTTGTACCGGATGTAATACGCCCCCTTCCTGGCGTTCAAACCATTGATCTTTGATCGCAGTGCCATAGTTCTGCTTGGATACCCCAAAGCGCACAAACGCACTGCGTCGAGAGTTTCCGATGGGTGTACTACCGCGTTGAATCTCGGTTAGCAGGTTTGCTTCTTCTTCCCCCATCCGCACGATGTAACCACACCATCGGATGTTATCAATCAACGCTGATGCGCCTCTGGCTGCCTGCTGCTGATCAAGACTGCCATCCCTCGCGCTCCCCTTGCTGGCGTGATGTAAATAGAGCACCGCAGCCCCCGTATTTGCGGCCAGCGACTCAAGTCGGGTAATCAGCTGGGACATGTCTCCGTTACTATTTTCGTCCATCTGATGCATACGGCTGAGGGTGTCGAGAACAACAAGGCGATATCCATCTACCCTCTTCACCAGAGCCTGAAAACAGTCCGGATTCATCAGATCTAAACTCACCCCCATCATCGGTTCCAATGCGAGATTTGTGGCAATAGAGGCCCTCGCTTTGTGCGATAGATGTTTGCCAAGCGCATGGACGCGATGACTAAGCACTGCAGCCGGATCTTCACCAGCCATATAGATCACTCGGCCTGAACGGGTCGGGCGTAGTTGCAACAGATCGCCATCAGACTCTTTGCAAGCCACAGCCATTGCGGCCTGCAATGCCCAAAAACTTTTACCTGTTGCTCCTGGTGCGATCAGTGCTCCCACAGTACCGGCCAAAAATCCAGACCATATGAAGTCAAGAGCCGGCGGCTCCTGTTCAAACGCAGCTAGTAGGTCAAGAGCCATGGCTTACCTCTTAGCGTTTGAATTCTGTGACTTTTGTCGTGCTAGCTGCTCGGCTTTGGTTGGCCGACCACGCCGAGGCATATCTGCCGATTTAACAGCTCGGTCATCCAAACCTTGGCTAATGACATGTTCAGCAAGCCAAAGCTCAACATCTTCAGCACGCCAGAGCAAACGCTTGGTTCCTGGTAAGCGGCAGATAGGGGGAAGTGAACAAGGGTTGCGAGTCGCGTCACTACGGATGCTAGCAACGGATTTATGCAGACAGAGAGCCAATTGCTCAACAGTCAAAAGTACCACGCTGGAGGTGGTAATAGAGGTTTGTTTCATGGTCATAACCCATCAAGGCGGCAAGGGTCATCGAATAGCTGTGCCGGTTAGCTAATCGGTAATTGACCTGAGCGGCACCATGCCCGGCCTTGAGGGTATAAAGAATTAGTGCCTGTCGTCCGATGTTACGTGACGAAATGAAGTCTACCAGCAGTGTTTTGCTATGTCATGCACTGGCAAGCGTCATTCGCCGCTATCAGGCCAGTGTGGCACGCCACAATTTTGCCACACTGGATAAGCTAAATGCTGCATTCCAAAGCTCAGTAACGCATCAAACTGCAACACACAAATCACTGTTTTAGTTGATAAAATTTGGTGCCGGAAACAGGAGTCGAACCTGCGACCTTCGCATTACGAATGCGCTGCTC
>RCUP01001723.1_pt1 | contig 12778 bp, 15 predicted proteins | sample 2166341 | NCBI WGS metagenome assembly RCUP01 (sample SAMN09932325, study PRJNA488358) | compost metagenome | isolation source: compost soil in succinonitrile-enriched | place: Germany: Experimental Botanical Garden | reverse complement strand
CCAACCGCTTCTACGAAGGCTCGATCTCGGAACACCTGCAGATCGGCATCCAGGCCGTCGACCTGCTGCGCGCCGAGGGCTCCAAGCTGCACTCCCGCAAGCTGCGCGCCTTCGACGAGCCGCCATTCCGGTAAGAAGGGCCTATCGCGCTTCGCGCTACTTGAGGCCCGTTGAGGGCGCTGCTTGAGCGCAAGGTGATGACGAAATGAGAGGGCGCTCGGGATCACCCGGGCGCCCTTTTCGTTGGGCGCTTCAGCCCTTCCTGAACAGGTAGAGGCCGAAGCCGAGGTAGGGGGCGCCGAAGTCGAGCATCATCTTGATGCGGTGGGCGGTGGCCGCCACCGACGGGGCGTCCACGTGGTCGGGGCAGGCGTCCAGCCAGTCGGCGATGGCCGCCTCCATGGCCGTGCGATAGGCGGCCCATTCGGTCTCATCACTGATCTCGGCTGAGACGACCTCAAGCCCTGCGTCGCGGGCCGCCGCCTGCCAGGCGTCGTGGCCGACATAGTAGCCGCCGGTCTCGACCAGTTGGCGTAGCGGCGCGGGCGGCTCCTCCTTCCAGAACAGGTCGCCCCACAGAAGCGCGCCGCCCGGCGTCAGGTGCTGGCTCAGGGCGGCGAAGACGGCGGCGGGTTCGCGCAGGCCCTTGCCCGCCGGTTCGGTCGAGCCGACGGCGACAATCAGATCGAGCGGGGGCAAAGCGGCCAGCGCCGCCGCCGAGGTCTCGCGCCGCACTTTGATGCTGTCGGACAGGCCTGCGGCCTGGATGCGCGCTTCGGCCCCCTCGGCCATGACCGGGTCCAGTTCGACCGCCGTCACCTGTGAGCCGAAGGTTCGCGCCAGATGGATCGACACTTCGCCATAGGCGCAGCCGATGTCCATCACGGGCGCGCCGGGTTCGAGGCCCGCAAGACGCACGATCGCCTCAAGCCGGTCCATCGACAGGGCGTTGCAGACGGCCAGGGGCTGATAGGCGATATGATGGAAGGCGACGCGCATGACCAAGGCCTAGAATGCGTCGCGCGTCCCGTCTCAGAAAAAGAACTTTACAACATAAAGTTCTTGGCGCACTGTCCGATCAACAGGCAGGGAGAGACGCCATGACCCGCGACCAAGTGCAGTCCGTCCACGACGACATCGCCTATATGAAGGCCCTGGCCCAGGAGGGGCGGCAGGCCCCGTTGTTGGGCGGTTCGATCCTGATTTCCGCCGGTGTGATTTTCGGCCTCGCATCGATTGTCGCCTATGGCATCGATAGCGGCATCCTTGATGTGCCGCCGGTCGCCTATGCGATCTTGTGGGGCGGCGCCATGCTGGCCTTCTTTGCGGTCCTGATCTGGCAGATTCGCAAAACCGATAGAAAACCGGGCGCGCAGTCGGCGGCCAATCGCGCTTCGGGCGCCGGCTGGATGGGCGTCGGCCTCGGAATTTTCGTCATGTCGCTGTCGATGGCGGTGATCGGCTGGAAGACCCATAGCACGATCCCGTCCCTGATCTTCCCCTCGCTGATCTTCGCCCTCTACGGCTCGGGCTGGGCGGTGTCGGCGACGATGAGCGACCAGAAATGGCAGTGGAGGCTGGCCATCGCCTGCTGGATCGCCGCGCCCCTGATCGCCTTCCTGAGCGGCAGCCCGTTGATGTGGCTGGGCTATGCGGCGGGTCTCTTCCTCTTCGCGCTCCTTCCCGGCGTCCTGCTGGTGCGCCAGGAACCGTCGGAGGTGATCTGATGGGCTCGGACACGGCTGAAGGTTTCGACATCGGCCGCATCGACGAGGTCATCCACGGCCGGGTGCGTCTGGGGATCATGGCCTATCTGTCGGGCGTCGGGACGGCGGACTTCAACGAGTTGAAGACCCGGCTGCAGGCCACGGACGGCAATCTGTCGGTGCACCTGAGGAAGCTGGAGGAGGCGGGCTTCGTCGAGGTCGCCAAGAGCTTTCAGGGTCGCAAGCCCCTGACGCGGGCGACCATGACCGAGGCCGGACGCGACGCCTTCGTCGCCTATCTGGACGCCATGTCCGGTCTGGTCGGCGCCCGTTAGCCTTGGCGCGTGAATAGTCCTAGGAAGGCGGTCATGAGCGACCGCCTTTCGCCGTTTCAGGCCATCGACAACTTCCGCGACTATGGCGACTACGCCGTCGGCGAGAGCCGCGTGGCGCGCGGTCGTCTGTATCGTTCGGCCCATCAGGCGCGGGCGACCGAGGCTGATCTGGCGCGGCTGGCCGATCTGAACCTCGCCGCGGTGGTCGACCTGCGCCGTCCCAGCGAGCGGCGTGAACAGCCGTCGCGGCGACCGGCGAACTGGGCCGGGCAGGTGATCGAGAGCGCCCACGACGACGGCGGCGAGGCCCCGCACATCACCTTCCTGAAGACCGCCGACCTGACCGAGGATTCCGGCCGCGCCTTCATGACCGAGACCTATCGTCGGCTGCCATTCGAGCCGGCGCACATCGATCTGTTCAGCCGCTATTTCCTCGCCCTGGCCGACAGCGACGGCCCAGTGCTGATCCACTGTGCGGCAGGCAAGGACCGCACCGGCCTTCTGGCGGCCCTGACCCACAGCCTTCTGGGCGTGTCGCGCGATGACGTGATCGCTGACTATCTGCTGACCAATGTCGCCGTCGATCTGGAGGGCCGCGCCGAAGGCATCGCGAAGAAGCTGACCGAGATGACGGGGCGTCCGGCTTCGCACGGCGCGGTGGTCGCCTTCCTCGGCGTCGAGGCGGACTATCTGGACGGCGCCTTCGGCGAGATCGCGACGCGACACGGCTCAGTCGCGGCCTATCTCAAGCAGGCGCTGGGCGTGGATGCGGCGCTGGGCCAACGCATCCGGGCGCGGCTGACGAAATGAGCCTGCCGGTCATTCACATCGCCCGGCTGGATTGGGTCGAGCCTCTGGCCGTCGCCGCCGGGCTGAACCGCCGCGACGGGGCGCTGGCCCTTCTGGCCGGGGCCGGCGATCCCACGGCCCACGGCGGGCGCTGGTCCTTTGTCGCCTGCGAGCCGGATCGGGTCTTCGTCGGGGCGGTAGATGACGCGGCGCCCTTCGACGCCTTGCGCGACCCGGCTTTCGCCGCCGGCGGCGTGGTCGGTTTGATGAGCTATGACGCCGGCGCGCGACCGGCGACGGGACGCCGGGCCGAGGTCTGGCCCGACCTGATGCTGGCCCGCTATCCGGCCCTGCTGGCCTTTGACCATGCGGCGGGGGCGGTTCTGGCCGTGGGGCGCGGGGCGGATGCGGCCGAGGCCGAGATGCGGGCCTTGCGCGCGGCGGCCTGGCGCGGCGAAGCGGTCGAACCTGCGATCCCGTCCGCCCCGGCCGGCGCCTTTTCCGGCGAGGCGGCGCCCGAGGTCTATGAGGCGGCGGTGGCCGACGTGGTGGCGCGCATCGGGGCGGGCGAGCTGTTTCAGGCCAATATCGCTCGCGCCTGGAGCGGGCGGTTGGCGTCCGGGCGTGATCCGTTCGAGGTCTTCGCGCGCCTGTCGGCGGAGCGGGGCGCGGCCTATGGCGCCTTCTGGCGGCTGGGCGGGCGGGCGCTGGTGTCCAACTCGCCCGAACTGTTCCTGACCTTCGATCCCGCCTCAGGCCGCATCGAGACCCGGCCGATCAAGGGCACGCGGCCGCGCGATCCTGACTCGGCGCGCGACACGGAACTGGCCGCCGACCTGGTCGCCAGCGCCAAGGACCGGGCCGAGAACCTGATGATCGTCGACCTGATGCGTAATGACCTGGCGCGAGCGGCGGTCCCCGGCTCGGTGCGGGTCGAGCGTCTGTTCGAGGTCGAGAGCCACCCCACCGTGCATCATCTGGTCTCGACGGTGACGGCCACGGCCCGGCCTGGCGTCGGCGCGGCCGAGGTGCTGGAGGCGACCTTCCCGCCCGGCTCGATCACCGGGGCGCCCAAGCATCAGGCCATGAAGGTGATCGCCGGCCATGAGCCGCCGCGCGGCCCCTGGTGCGGCTCGCTGTTCGGGCTGGGGCTGGCGGGCGAGCACAGTTTGACGGCCTCGGTGTTGATCCGCACAGCGGCCTTCGTGCGGGACGAGGCGGGCTGGTGCTGGCGCGCCCAGGCGGGGGCCGGCATCGTCGCCGACAGCGATCCGCGCGCTGAGCGTGAGGAGACCGAGGCCAAGATCCGGGCGCTGAAGGAGGCGCTGACCGGCGTCTAGCAGTTGGAGCAGACGACCTTTTCAACCGTTCGCGGCCGCAGATAGTAGCTGCGGGTGAATCTGATCGGCTTCTTGATCACCTGACCGAAGGCCGATTTGTACTCGAATTCGGTCTCGCCCAGGATCAGGCTCTGTTCGTTCTCGATCAGGCCGGGCGGCAGGTCGCTGATGATTTCGTTTTTCTCGAGCGGGTCCATGGCCTCGCCGCTGACCTGGCTCCAGTCGACCTTGGCCACGCCCGTGGAGTCCATGGTCACGCTGGATACCCGGATCGACAGGGTATCGGCCGAGAAGGGGCGCATGATCATGTCGCCGATGGCGAAGACCGCGGCCAGGTCCTGGGTCGACGTCACGTCCGACTGCGCCACCAGGTCGGCGACGATGGAGGCCGTATGGCCGGCGCGGCGGTGGGCCATATAGCCCTGGCAGAACTCGACCATGCCGAAATAGATCAGCATCACCACCGGCGCGATCAGGGCGAATTCCACGGCCGAGACGCCGCGTCGGTCGCGCCAGAAGCGCATCGCGGGCGCGAACAGTCGCGGCCTCATTGATAGGGCTCGTTGCGGAAGGCCAGGGAGGTGGTCAGCATCACCTTGTGGTCCGTGGTGTGCGACACGGCCTGGGCGATGAAGGGGGTGATGATCGGCTGCTCGTACCAGACCCGCACCAGAACGCGGTCGCCTGGGTTGCCGGGCGAATATTCAAGCACGGAAGGATCGAAGACGCCGGATTTCAGCGGGTCGTCCGCGATAGGGTCGGAGTAGTTCTCGACCACGCGCACGTCGATGAAGGCGCGTTTCGGGCAGTCGCCTGCGAAGACGCTCATCTGTGCGCACAGCTTCTGTTTGAGCGCAGCGGGGGTGAGCGCCCCCTGTTGCGCCTGACCGGTTCGCACCAGGCGGCCCATGTCGGACACCGCCGTCTCGACCACGGCGTCGACCAGAAGCAGCAGTCCGATCTCCAGAATGCCGAACAGCAGGATGAAGAAGGGCAGGGCGATCATGCCGAACTCGACCGCCGCCGAGCCGTCCCGCGCGCGTCTTCGCCGCCTGAGCGCCGACCGATCTGAAGGACGGGGGAACGGCCAGGGCAAGGTCAGGACGCCGGAACGGCCCGAACGCTGGGCGAGCAGCTGGAGCCGCAGGCCATTTCCGTGGCCTGGGCGCCGCGCCAGACGCGGACCGAGCCGTTCGAACCGGCGCTGACCACGACCTGGCTCTGGAACAGGGGGCGGCCCAGGGCGTCCACGGCGATGACCTCGGTCACGCCGTAGCCCTTGCCCGTGATGAACAGGGTGTTGGCGTCTACCACGGTGACGTCGGCGATCCGGGGATTGGCGACGATGACGGAGCCCGCCGGGCCCCTCAGTTGAACCCGCGTGGCGTGATCGATCTCGACGTTCAGGGGGCGCGACTGGGCCTGGGCTGCGGCGGCGACGCCGAGCGCGAACAGGGCGGCGGTCAGGCCGAGGCTGAGCGTCTTGAAGGTCCGGGGCATGGGCGGCGGCTCCGAGGGAATGAACGAGCGCGCGCGTGCGCTAGGCGTGAAACCTGGCGCTGAAAGATCAAGAATTCCTGAAGGCGAGCGTCAGGTGCGCGGTATCTGATGTTTCTATAGTAAACACAAAAGTAACCATCAACAATTTGAAGCGATCGTGGTCATTTTACTCGCCCTTAATGATCGGCGTCGCATTGTCGCCATGCAAACGGGGGTCAAGCGGGCAAAACCGGTGACCCTGGTAATGGAACTGTTGCTCGCTTAGACAAAGAAGGAAGACATTCATGCGTAACTTCATCAAGAACTTCGCCAACGACGAATCCGGCGCCACCGCCATTGAATATGGCCTGATCGCTGCTCTGATGGCTGTCGCCATCATCGCCTGCCTGACCGCCTTTGGTCCGCAGATGAAGGCTGCGTTTGGCCGCATCGGCACCACCATGTCGACCGAGACGGATATCACGACGAAGGCCGGATAAGACTGTTGGTCTACTAAAAATCAGGGTCGGAGCGTTCGCGCTTCGGCCCTTTTTTGATGAGCTGAGTTGTTCTTGTGCAATTCGCTTACTCGGAAGTGGAGATCGTATGATGGTCCAGTATTTGGCCGCATTCGCGCGTGATGAGCGGGGCGCTACTTCGATTGAATATGGCTTGATTGCAGCTCTGATGGCAGTTGCCGTGATTGCGTGCTTGACGGTTTTCGGTCCTCAAATGAAGCAGGGCTTGGTCAAAGTCGGCACGGACATGTCGCAACCTCAGGACGTGACGGCTGGCTGATCGCAGCCCGAGCACGGCAACCTCGATTTAACGGACGCGGCGCTAGAGTCATCGCATGGACATGCTGATCTTGCTCTCGCTCGCCTTCTTGCCGGCCCTGATGATCGTCGGCGGTCTGAACGACCTGACGACGATGAAGATTCCCAACTGGGTGTCGCTGGCCCTGTTGGCCGCCTTTGTGCCGGCGGCCCTGCTGGCGGGCCTGCCCTGGACCACTTTCGCCCTTCATTTCGCCGTCGGACTGGCTGTGCTGGTCGTCGGCATGGGCCTGTTCGCGCTGCGCTGGATCGGCGGAGGCGACGCCAAGCTGATGGCCGCCGCCGCCCTGTGGCTGGGGCCGACGGGGCTCCTGCCCTTCGTCCTGTTCGTGGGCCTGGCGGGCGGCGCCTTCTGTCTGGTGCTGTTGTCCGCGCGGACCTGGCTGCAGGTCTATGCACTCAACGCTCCTGGCTGGGTGGCGCGGCTGCTGCAACCCAAGGGCGACATTCCCTATGGCGTCGCCATCGCCATCGGCGCTGTCCTGGCCTTTCCTTCCAGCGCCGTGGTTCAGGCCTTTACCGGCGGCTGACGACGTTCGGCGGGCTTAGGGACGCGTTAACCGACAAGCCTCACTATCGTTAACGGCAAGGGGCGAAGAACCGAATCCACGTCGCCGCGCCTGCCGGAGACCGTCGATGAAGCCCGCCAAGATCGCTGTCATCTGTATCGCCGCCGTCGCGGCCATCGGCCTGGCCCTGGTCGTGCGCGCCATGGGTTCGCCCTCGGGCGAACCGACCGCGACCGCCGTGGCCGCCGTCGAGACCCGTCCCATGGCCAAGGTCTTGGTCGCCGCCAAGGATCTGGAGCCCGGCCGTCGCCTGACCGACGCCGACCTGACCTGGAAGGACTGGCCCGCGGACGAGGTCAATCCCGTCTTCATCACCGACGGCAGCGTGCCGGTTCCCGCCGCGCCCGCCAAGGAAGGCGAAGGCAAGGCGGCTGACGCCAAGGCCGACACCGTCAAGAAGGCCGAGGACGCCGCCGCCCGCGTGGTCCGCGCCGCAGAGAATATGAACTCGGGGGGCGCCAAGGCCGACTACATCGGCTCGGTCGTTCGGGAGCCCATTCTGGCCGGCGAACCCATCGTCGCCCGCAAGATCGTCCGCGCCGGCGACAGCGGCTATATGGCCGCCTATCTGGAGCCCGGGATGCGGGCCATGGCCATTCGCGTCACCGTCGAGACCGCCGCCGGCGGCTTCATCCTGCCGGGCGATCGGGCCGACGTGCTGCTGACCCGTGAGGTCAAGCTGCCCAACACCGGGCAGTCCGGCGGTGAAACCACCAAGTTCGTCGCCGCCACCGTGATGCAGAACGTCAAGGTTCTGGCCATCGACCAGGCCACGCGCGCCGCCGAGGACGCTCAGGCGGTCGTCGGCGCCACCGCCACCCTGGAGGTGAGCGGCCGCGACGCCGAGGCCCTGGCCCTGGCCAAGTCCGAAGGCGAACTGTCGCTGGTGCTGCGTTCCTACGCCGACACGTCTGGGCCGTCCGGTCAGGTTCCCGGCGCAGCGCGTCGCGGAGACGCGGCCGCCGCCGGCCGCGTCGTGCATGTCTATCGCGAAGGCCAGGCCGAAGCGGTCGCCGTTCCATGAGGAAACCGGGCATGAATCGTTTGATCGTGGCGGCCTGCGCCGCTCTGATCGCTCTCGGCGGGGCCACGTCCGCGTCGCAGGCCCAGACCCGCGCCGCCGTCTCGACCGGCTCCGGGCCGCAGATGGTCAACCTGCCGCGCGGCACCTCGTTCGCGGTCGACCTGCCGGCCGATGCGCGCGACGTGATCGTGTCCAATCCGCAGGTGGCCGAGGCCATGCTGCATTCCCCGCGCCGCATCACGGTGATCGGCATGGCGGCAGGTGAAACCGACGCGGTCTTCCTGGATGCGACGGGCCGCACCATCCTGGCGCTGCGGGTGCGTGTGGACGCCGGAACCAGCGCGCTTCAGGACACGCTGAGCCGCGTCGCGCCGGGCGCCGACATCCGCGCCGAGGCGGTCAATGACAGCATCATCCTGACCGGAACGGCCGCCAGTCCGGGCGAGGCGCAGCGCGCCGCCCAGGTGGCCCGCGCCTTCGTCTCCGCGCCGGAAAAGCTGGTCAACATGATCAGCGTCGCCGGTTCGGATCAGGTGACTCTGAAGGTTCGCGTGGTCGAGGTGCAGCGCTCGGCGCTCAAACAGCTCGGCGTCTCGACCGACATCCTGCGCAACAACGGCATCCATTCCTACGGCTTTGGCCGAGCTTCCAGCTACGGCGTGAACGGGGTGCAGGGCGGGGGCGGCAGCCTGTGCTACGGGCAGAACGGCGCGCGGACGAACAATCTGTCCAACAGCACGACCACGACCACGCAGGACACGGTGGTGACCGGCCCCGGCTCGTCGGTGACCAACGCCATCACCGACGTCGCAACCGCCGCCTGGAAGACGGTGACGGGCACGAATGCGAACGCCTGTCTGGAGGCCTTTGAACGGGTCGGCCTGCTGCGGACCTTGGCCGAACCGAACCTGACCTCGACCAATGGCGAGGCCGCCAACTTCCTGGCCGGCGGCGAGTTTCCCATTCCGACCGGGCGGGACCGTGAAGGTCAGATCTCGGTTGAATACAAGCCCTATGGCGTCGGTCTGGCCTTCCGGCCAGTCGTGCTCAGCGAGGGTCGCATCAGCCTGCAGGTCAAGGTCGAGGTGTCCGAACTGACGCCCAGCGGCGGCCTGACCATCGGCGCCGGAACGGCCTCCTCCATCACCCTGCCGGGCCTGTCGGTTCGTCGCAGCGAGAACACCATCGAAATCCCCTCGGGCGGCTCGATGATGATCGCCGGCCTGCTGCAGGAAACCACACGCCAGTCGGTGGATTCCCTGCCGGGCATGACCAACCTGCCGGTGCTGGGCCAGTTGTTCCGCTCGCGCGATTATCTGATGGGCGAGACCGAACTGGTCGTGATCGTCGAGCCCTATATCGTCAGCCCGACCTCGCCGGGGCGGATGCAGACGCCCGCTGACGGCCTGCGCATCGCCCAGGACGCCCAGGCCATCTTCTTCGGCCAACTGAACCAAGCCTATGGCTCGCCCGCCCCCTCCGCTCAGGCAGGATGGCAGGGGCCGGTCGGCTATGTGATCGAGTGAGCGCGATGATCGCCAAATCCTTCCTCACCCTGTCCTCGACCCTGGCCCTCGGCGGCCTGCTGCTGGCCGGTTGCGCGGGCGGCTCCGCCAGCCTCGGCGGCGAGCCCCCTTTGACGCCCCTTTCGCGCTACAGCCTTCAGGTCGAGCCGGGCATGGATCGCATCGCCCTGGCCGTGCATGAAAATGGACTGTCCGCCAACCAGCAGGCGGCGCTGGCTGGTCTGGTGCAGCGCTTCGCTATCGAAGGCGCGCCGACCCTGGTGGTCGAGGCGCCGGCCGGCGGCGACCCGGTCGCCAACCAGGCGGCATGGAACGTCAAGGCGGGCCTGGTGGCCGCCGGCGCGCCGGACCATCTGATCCGTGTGGTCGGCTACAACGGCCCTGATCCGCGCGCGCCGATCCTGGCCGGTTTCGAAACTGTTCGCGCCGTCGTGCCGCAGTGCGGAACCCAGTGGGGCAGCCTGACCCGCACGGGCGACAATCAGTCGGCCTCGAACTTCGGCTGCGCCGTCAACGCCAACCTGGCGGCCCAGATCGCCAATCCGCGCGACATCGTCACGCCGCGCGCCATGACGCCGCCGGACGCCCAGCGACGGGCTGTGGTGTTCGACCGTTACGGCAAGGGCGAGACGACCTCGTCGGCTCGCGAAGCCCTGATCGCCGGGACGCGTATTTCCGACGCGGTGGATTGATGGACATGAGCAAGCCTTTCGCCACACAGGATTTCGACGCTCTGGACACGTTCGACATGGACGACGAGTTCATCGATCCCGCCGCATCCTCGCGACCGCCTCTGCCATTCGCCCCCATGCCGGGGACAGCGGCTGTGACGGAGGCCGTGATCGGCGAGGCCTACAACCCGGTGGGGAAGCTGGTCGCTGAAACCGAGACAGCGGTCGCCGCCGCCGTGGCGTCGGCCTCCTTGCCGACCGCGTCACCGGTCGCCCCGGACGAGGTCCTTTCAGTCGGGCTGACCTCTTACGAGCCTGCGGGCCTGCCTGTGATGTCGAGCGGCGCGGTCGAGGTGTCGATCCCGCGCATCGCAGTACATGTCTTTGCTGAACGTCAGGACACCCTGGCGTCTGCCGAACGGGCCGGTCAGGATCGGCGCATGGCGCGGGCCACGACCCAGATCCGCATCGGCGGGGTCGCCGCAGCTATCGAGGCCTATCAGTCCGAACCGACGCCGCCCCTGATCGTCGTCGAGAGCATGAAGGACGCCCAGACCCTGTTGGCCGAGATCGACCAACTGGCCGAGGTCTGTGATGCGGGGACCAAGGTGGTCATCATCGGGGCCGCCAACGACATCCTGTTGTTCCGCGAACTGATGCGGCGCGGCGTCAGCGAATATCTGGTCGCGCCGGTTCAGCCCCTGCAACTGATCTCGGCTATCGGCGGCCTGTTCGCCGACCCGGCCCAGCCCTTCGTCGGTCGGTCCATCGCCTTCGTCGGCGCGCGCGGCGGGGCCGGAGCCTCGGCCGTGGCCCACAACACCGCCTACGCGATGAGCGAGCGGATCGGCGTCAACACCGTCATCGTCGACTATGATCTGCCGTTCGGCACCGCCGGGCTGGACTTCAATCAGGACCCGCTGGGCGGCGTCGCCGACGCCCTGAGCCAGCCGGATCGCCTGGACGCGACCCTGCTGGACCGGATGATGGTCCGCTGCACCGACAAGCTGAGCCTGTTCGCCGCGCCCGCCACCCTGGACGGCGACTGGGACATCCAGCCGGACGCCTTCGAGGAAGTCACCAGCCGCATCCGTTCAACCGCGCCCTTCGTGGTCCTAGACCTGCCGCACCTGTGGTCGGGCTGGATGCGCAAGACGTTGATCTCCGCCGACGAGGTGGTGATCGTGGCGACGCCGGATCTGGCCAGCCTTCGCAACGCCAAGAACATGATCGATCTGATCAAGCAGGGCCGTCCCAATGACGCCCCGCCGCGTCTGGTCCTGAACCAGGTCGGGGTGCCGGGCCGTCCTGAGATCCCGGCCAAGGATTTCGGCGCCGCCCTGGGCGTCCACCCCAGCCTGATCATTCCGTTTGACGCCAAGGTGTTCGGCTCGGCCGCCAACAATGGTCAGATGATCGTGGACGCGGGCGCCAAGACCAAGGCGGCGGAAGCCTTCGAGACCCTGGCCCAGATCGTGTCGCGTCGCGAACTGCCGACCGCGCCCATGAAGGGCAAATCGGCGGCGCCGACGGGCGCGCCGGCCAAGAAGGGCGGCTCGATCCTGGCGTCCCTGTTCAGCAAGAAGCGCTGAGTTCATGTTCGGCAAGCGCACAGCTCAGCCTGGCGTCGCGGTTGCTCCGCGACCCGCTCCGGCGCCGGCCCCGGCGGTCGAGGCGCGTGTGCTTGAACCCGTCGACGCCTTCTCTCTTGAGGAATTGGAAGGGACGGCCGCCCCGATCCCCGAGGGCGTGGATCGGCTGGACGCTCTGGCCGCTCGCCCGCAGCCCAAGGCCGCCGCACCGACACCCGGCGGGCCGGTCAAGGGACCGCGCGCCACGGCGGGTCTCGAACAACTGAAGAAGGCTCAGGCGGTCGCTGAGATCGTTCGCGAGCAGTCCGACTATTATCACGCGACGAAGACGACCATCTTCAACGCGCTGATGAACACCATCGACCTGTCCCAGCTGGCCCAGTTGGATCAGAAGGCGGCGTCCGAGGAAATCCGCGACATCGTCGCCGAGCTGGTGGCGATCAAGAACGTCTCCATGTCGGTGGCCGAGCAGGAGCACCTGGTTCAGGACATCGTCAACGACGTCCTCGGCTATGGTCCGCTGGAGCCGCTGCTGGCCCGCGACGACATCGCCGACATCATGGTCAACGGCGCCGGGCGGGTCTTCATCGAAGTCAGCGGCAAGGTGCAGCTGACCAACGTCCGCTTCCGCGACAACACCCAGCTGATGAACATCTGCCAGCGGATCGTGAGCCAGGTCGGCCGCCGGGTCGATGAATCCAGCCCGATCTGCGACGCCCGCCTGCCGGACGGGTCGCGCGTCAACGTCATCGCCCCGCCCCTGGCTATCGACGGCCCGACGCTGACCATTCGTAAGTTTAAAAAAGACAAGCTGACGATGAAGAACCTGGTGGAGTACGCCTCCATCAGTCCCGAGGGCGCGCGCGTCCTGGGCGTCATCGGCGCGGCGCGATGCAACCTGGTCATCTCGG
>RCUP01001722.1_pt1 | contig 12782 bp, 14 predicted proteins | sample 2166341 | NCBI WGS metagenome assembly RCUP01 (sample SAMN09932325, study PRJNA488358) | compost metagenome | isolation source: compost soil in succinonitrile-enriched | place: Germany: Experimental Botanical Garden | reverse complement strand
CATAGGCGTCCATGTTCTCGCGGATCACGCCGCGCGCGCCGTCGTCGATCTCGACAAACAGGGCGAAGGCCGCCCCGCGCGAGATCGCCTCGAACCCCAGGGCGCCCGAGCCGGCGTAGATGTCCATGACCCGCGCCTCGTGCAGGCCTTCGGCCCAGGCGGCATGTTCCAGCACGTTGAAGATGGCCTGACGCGCCCGATCCGAGGTCGGGCGCGTGTTCTGGCCCTCGGGCGCGAGGATGGCGCGCCCCTTCAGGCTGCCGGCGACGATGCGCATTTTCAGTCTGCTCCGGGCGCGTACAGGGCCTCGACCTCGGCGCCGGTCAGGCGCGGGCGATCGCCAGCGAAATCATAGTTGGCGGGCTTGGAGTCGATGTAGATCTCGTCCTCGAAGGCAAAGACGCTCGGGTCGTCGAAGGCCTGGACCGACACAATGGTCATGCCGCCCGCCTTCAGGCGCCAGAACAGGCCCGAGCCGCAGGTCGGGCAGAACTGACGCTCCGCCCACTCTGACGATGAATAGGTGGCGATGGGGCCGGCGACCTCGACGCTATCGCCGGCGTTGACGCTCAACGAGACCCCGCCCGAGATCCGCCGGCAGCTTTCGCAATGGCAGGCGTGCATCCCGCCCTGCGGCACGGCGGTGAACGTCACCGCGCCGCACAGGCAACGGCCCGCCAGACGCGCGCCGTCCTTGACCTCGGCCATCGTCAGCTCCCCATCCAGACCTTAGCTGCGGCCGCGCGGACCGCCGGGCTTGCCGCCAAACGGTTTGCCGCCGCCGGGACGCGAACCGCCGCCCGGTTTGCCGCCAAAGCCGCCGGGCTTGCCGCCCGAACGCGGTGCGCCGTCACGCGGCTTGAAGTCACGCTGCGGTCGGTCGCTGGAACCACCTTCGCGCGGCTTGAAATCGCGTTGCGGACGATCACCGCCCGAACGGGGCGCGCCGTCGCGGGGTTGGAAGTCACGCTTCGGTCGATCACCGAACCCGCCTTCACGCGGTTTGAAATCGCGTTGCGGACGATCACCGCCCGAACGGGGCGCGCCGTCGCGGGGTTGGAAGTCACGCTTCGGTCGGTCGCTGAAGCCGCCTTCACGCGGTTTGAAGCCGCCCTTGGCGCCATCGCGGGGTGCGCGGCGGTCGTCGATGAGTTGCGGCTCGGAGCGATTGAAGGGCCTGCGCGGACGTTCCGACCACTCGCCGCCTTGGGCGGCTTCGGGCCGGGCACGCGGCTTGAAGGTCTTGGTGTGCTCGAAACGCGGCCCAGTCTTGGCCCAGCCCTCCTTCTTGGCCGGGCGCTCGCGACGGTCGACAGCATCGGCCTGGGCCTCGGTCGCCGCGCGGACGCGGCTCGGCTTGCGCGAGGGATCCGACATGGCCGAACCCGACTTGCCCGTCACGATCGGCGACGAGGTGCGGCGGCCGGGGATGGGCGCGGGGGTCGAGACGCTGTTGCCGGTCGGCAGGTTCTCGGGCCGGATGTGGTCGGCAAGCATCTCGCGGATCACGCGCGGACCGATTTCCTCGACCGCTCCGACCGGCAGGGTGCCGAGTTGGAACGGGCCATAGGCCAGACGGATCAGGCGGTTCACGGTCAGGCCGACCGACTCTAGGACCTTGCGGACCTCGCGGTTCTTGCCCTCGGTGATCGAGACGCTGATCCACAGATTGGCCGAACTGCGCTCGCCGTCCTCTTTTTCCTTGGCCTTGTCGATGGTCGCTTCCATCGGGCCATAGTGGATGCCGTCGACGGTGCAGCCGGTCTTCAGCTTGTCCAGTTGCTCCTGAGTGATGCGGCCACGGGCGCGGGCGCGGTAATGGCGCACCAGAGCCGTGTCCGGCATTTCCAGCGCCCGGCTCAGTTCGCCGTCGTTGGTCAGCAGCAGGAGGCCTTCGGTGTTCATGTCCAGTCGGCCGACCGAGATCACGCGCGGCAGACCGCTGGGCAGGGCGTCGAACACGGTCGGACGGCCCGCCGGGTCGTTGTGGCTGGTCAGCAGACCGGCGGGCTTGTGATAGCGCCAGACGCGGGTCGCCTGGGCCGAGCCCATCGGCTTGCCATTGACGGTGATGACGTCGTCGCGCGTCACCAGGGTCGCGGGCGTGTCCAGGATACGGCCGTTGACCGCCACCTTGCCCAGACCGATCAGACGCTCGACCTCGCGGCGCGAGGCGATGCCCGCGCGGGCCATGGCCTTGGCGATTCGCTCGCTGCGAGCGGGCGTAGCCGATTCCTTGCCTAAGGCAGCGCTTTTCGGGCCGCCCTTGCCGGCGCCCTTCGCAAAAGGCTTGTCGCCGCGATCATCCTTGCGATCGCCGCGTGGCGGGCCTTTGCGGTCTGCGAAGCCGCCCTTGTCGGGGCGCGCGTCGGCGAATTTACGGGGGCCGCGCGGGCCGTCGTCTTGACGGGAGCGGGGCTTCTTGTCGTTGTCTTTGGGATGGCGATCCATGATGAGCGGTTCATGAGCATGGCGCTCGACTTGGCGCAAGCGGCGGCGCAAGCGGGCGAAGTGCCCGTGGGCGCGGTAATTGTCGACGAAACGACCGGCAAAGTGGTTGGCCGTGGGCAAAACGGCCCCATAACCGCCCACGATCCGACGGCCCATGCCGAGATCGTGGCTTTGCGCGATGCTGCGGCGACGTTGCAGAATTATCGCCTTACCGACCTCACGCTTTATGTCACGCTGGAACCCTGCGCCATGTGCGCCGGGGCCATTAGCCACGCTCGGATCGGTCGGGTGGTCTGGGGAGCCGACGATCCCAAGGGCGGCGCGGTGGTCCACGGCGGCCGCTTCTTCGATCAACCGACCTGCCATTGGCGGCCCGCGACTGAGAGCGGCGTCCTGGCCGAACCGGCCGCCGAGACCCTGCGAGCCTTCTTCCGGGCGCGTCGCGGAACACGCGCCGCCGCGGGGCGTTGAAAACCCAAGCTTGACCTTGGAGGCGCTTCGCTTGCCGCACCTGATCCTTCGCGCCGCGCCCTTCCTCGCTCTCTCTGCCCTCCTCGCCGCCTGCGGCCCCGAGCCCCGCGAAGCCCCTACCGACGGCGATGCGGTGCGCGAACGCGCCGTCGAGGCTCAGACCGCCCGCCGCCGAACCGGCGCCGAGGTTCAGGACCGCGCCCTGAACCGGGTCATCCGCACCGTCTATCTTTGCAACAACAGCGAGCGCCTGTCGGTCGACTTCGACAATCCGCGCCAGATGGCGACAGTCCGCAACTCGTCGGGCGAGGCCGTCGATCTGTTTCAGGAACGCGCCGCAGACGGCATCTGGTATCGCGCCAGCGGCTATGAACTGCGCGGCAAAGGCGTCCAGGCGACCTGGACCGCCGATAACCGCGAGCCGACCGAATGCCGGGCCGTGGACTGACGAAGGTGACCTGTCTTAAGCCGCACCTTCCTCAACCAGGAAGGCGCGCACCGCTTCAGCGTCTACATTCTTGTCGGTGAAGACCTCGCCGACGGCTCGCGCCAGGATCAGCGTCAGACGCCCGCCTTCGGCCTTCTTGTCCCCGGCCATCCGCTCGATCAGGGCCTCGGCGCTGAAGGTCTGATCCACCTCCGTCAGGCGCGAAGGCAGACCCGCCGCCCTGATCCCCGCCTCGGCCTTCCGGGCATCTGCCGCCGAACACAGCCCCTGACGGGCCGAGAACCGAAACGCCATGGCGCAGCCCAGGGCCACCGCCTCGCCGTGGGTCAGGGCGTCTCCAAAGCCCAGCTCAGCCTCCAGCGCGTGCCCGAATGTGTGCCCCAGGTTCAGCAGGGCGCGTCGCCCGGCCTCCCTCTCATCTTCGCCTACGATCTGGGCCTTGATCTCGACCGAGCGGATCACCGCCCGTTCCAGAGCATCGGGATCACCCTCGGCGCCCATTGCCCCCTCGCCGCCCAGCCAGTCAAAGAAGGCGGTGTCGCAGATCAGCCCGTGTTTCAGCACCTCGGCCCAGCCCGACCGCACCTGCCGCAGCGGCAAGGTCGCCAGCGCCTCGATGTCGGCCAGCACCAGTCGCGGCTGATGGAAGGCGCCGATCAGGTTCTTGCCGCGCGGCGTGTCGATGGCCGTCTTGCCGCCGACCGAGGAGTCCACCTGAGCCAGCAAGGTCGTCGGCGCCTGCACGAAGTCGATGCCGCGCATGAACAGAGCCGCCGTCAGTCCGGCCAGATCGCCGACGACGCCGCCGCCCAGGGCCACGACCAGGCTCTTGCGGTCCAGCCCCTCGGCCAGCAGCCGGTCCAGCACGGCCTCAAGCTGCTCAAAGGATTTGGACGCCTCGCCCGCCGGAACCGTCACGATCCCGGTCTTCAGCCCCGCGCCTTCCAGCGCCGCGCGCACCGTCTCGCCGTGGATGGCCGCCACCGTCTCGTCGCTGACGATAAAGGCCCGCGTCGGCGCCAAGGCCGCGACCCGCGCGCCCGCCTCTTTCAGCAGCCCCCGCCCGACCACGACCTCATAGGCGGCGAAGCCCTCGCCACCGACCCGGATCGTCGTCGTCATCGCTTGCTCTCCTCGCGGACGTGGCGCCGCAATTCCTTGTAGATCGTCTCGACCGCCTGACCGTGCGAGCCTCCGCCGACATCCACCGTCAGATCGGCCTCGGCATAGATGGGATAGCGGGCCTCGGCCAACTGGCTCAGGGCCTCCAGCGGATCGCGTCCCCGCAACAGGGGCCGGGTGTCGCGACGCTGCACCCGCTCGGCGATCACCTTCAGGTCGGCGCGCATCCAGACGCTGACCGAATGCTGCTTCATCAGGGCCCGCGTCTCGGGGTTCAGCATGGCCCCGCCGCCGGTCGCCAGGACGATCGGCGGGCCTTCCAGCAGACGCCGCATGATTCGCGCCTCGCCCGCTCGGAACTCGGCCTCGCCCCTGCTGGCGAAGATTTCGCTGACGCTCATTCCGGCAGCGGCTTCGATCTCGTGATCGCCGTCGTGGAAAGGCAGGCCCAGTCGCTGCGCCAACCTGCGCCCCACCGTCGATTTACCCACGCCCATCAGCCCCACCAAGGTTATGGTGCGGTCGAGCGCCAGGTTAGGCGACAAGGGCGAGGAATCGGGCGAGGGGTCGGCAGGCATGGTTCCCATATCCTCTACACGACACAGCCGTTCGCTCCACACCTCTGTTGAGGTCGCCGCATGACGCCCCAGGTCGAGGCCTTTCTGGAAATGATGGCGGTCGAGCGCGACGCCTCGCCCCACACCCTGTCCGCCTATGGCCGCGATCTGGCCGACGCCGAAGGCTGGCTGGACGACGCGGGCGGGCTCATGGGCGCTGACGAAGGCGCACTGGAGGCCTGGTTCACCGACCTGTCGCGGCGCGGCCTGTCGGCGGCCACGGCGGCGCGCAGACGCTCTTCCGTGCGTCAGTTCTACCGTTTCGCCCTGGGCGAAGGCTGGCGCGGCGACGACCCCTCGCGCCGCATCGACGCGCCCAAACAGGGCCGCAGCCTGCCCAAAACCCTCAGCCGCGACGAAATCGAAGCCCTGCTGACCGCTGCGGGCGCGGCCGACAGCGCGGCGGGCCTGCGTCTCGTGGCCCTGGTGGAGATGGCCTACGCCTCGGGCCTGCGCGTCTCGGAACTACTGGGGCTCAAGGTCGAGGCCGTGCGCCGCGACCCCGCCTATCTGATCGTGCGCGGCAAGGGCGGCAAGGAGCGTCTGGCGCCGCTCAACGCCGCGGCGCGTGAAGCGATCAAGGCCTGGTTGACTGCGCGCGACGCCGCCCGCAATCCCAAGGCCCCGGACAGCGTCTGGCTCTTTCCCTCGCACGGCAAGACCGGCCATCTGACGCCTCGCCGCTTCGCCCAGTTGCTGGATCAGGCGGCCCTTGCGGCCAATATCGACCCCGCCCGCGTCAGCCCCCACGTCCTGCGTCACGCCTTCGCCACCCACCTGCTGGAAGGCGGCGCCGACCTGCGCGTGGTGCAGACTCTGCTGGGGCACGCCGACATTTCGACCACCCAGATCTACACCCACGTCGCCACCGACCGCCTGACCCAGGTCGTCCATTCCAAGCACCCCTTGGCGAAGGACGATTAGAGCGATAACGAGGTTCGATGTCAGTGCGAACCAACTACTACACGGCGTTCACGCTGCATCTGGCTACTGCGATTGCCTATGCTGCCGTGCCAACTTTCGCGTGGATGCTTCGAGGTTGGTATTTTCCAGTGTGGATTTTGATCTGCCTGGTCGGGCTCGGTATCTCTTTCGGTTTCAGATGCCGTTTCTGCGATGTTGCGATCACTCTCCGACCCATGACGTTCGGCACAAAGACCGTCCTTGGCTACACCTCGTTCCCAGGAAAGCGCTGCGCCACATGCGATGAAAGCCTCGAAGACTGAACCCCGCTTGCCCCAGGGCGTTCCCCGCACTAGTTTCCGCCGCTTTCCGTAGCGCCAACCGCGCTTCCTCCTCACGGACGCCTTATGGCCACGCACTACCTCGAATTCGAAAAGCCCATCGCCGAGCTGGAAGCCAAGATCGCGGAGCTGTCGCATCTGGCCCCGACCAGCGGCTCGTTCGAGACCGAGATCGCCGCCCTGCGCAAGAAGGCCGACGCCCTGCGGGTGAAGACCTACGCCAATCTCGACCCGTGGATGCGCACCCAGGTCGCGCGCCACCCGCAGCGTCCGCACTTCATCGACTACATCGACGGCCTGTTCACCGACTTCGTAGAACTGCACGGCGACCGTCAGTTCGGCGACGACCAGGCCATCCTGGGCGGTCTGGCCCGCTTCCGCGGCCAGCCGGTCGTGGTCATGGGCCACGAAAAGGGTCACGACACCCAGACCCGCATCACCCACAACTTCGGCATGGCCCGCCCCGAGGGCTATCGCAAGGCCGTCCGCCTGATGGACATGGCTGAGCAGTTCGGCCTCCCGGTCCTGACCTTCGTCGACACCGCCGGCGCCTATCCGGGCCTGGGCGCCGAGGAGCGTGGTCAGGCCGAGGCCATCGCCCGCTCGACCGAGCGCGGCCTGACCCTGGGCGTCCCCTCCATCGCCACGGTGACGGGCGAAGGCGGTTCGGGCGGCGCCATCGCCATCGCCGCCGCCAGCCGCGTGCTGATGCTGGAACACTCCATCTATTCGGTCATCTCGCCCGAGGGCGCGGCCGGCATCCTGTGGCGCGACGGCACGCGCGCCAAGGACGCGGCCAACGCCATGAAGATCACCGGCCCGGACCTGCTGGCGATGAAGATCGTCGACCGCGTCATCCCGGAACCCCTGGGCGGCGCTCACACGGCGCGCGAGACGGCCATCCAAACGGTCGGCGACGTTCTGGAAGACGAACTGAAGGCTCTGTCGTCGCTGTCGGCGGACCAGATCCGCAAGGCCCGCGCCGATCGCTTCTACGCCATCGGCCGTCTGGGCTGATCGCGCATTGCACGGCGGCTTCGCGCCGCCGAAGCTGACGCCATGCGAATCGGTTTCTCGCTCCTGCTGACCCTTGGGGCCTCTTCATGCGCGGCATGAACGGGGTCGGCGAATCCCTGCGCGAAAGCGCGGTGTTCAACTTCGCGGGCGCGGTGACCATGGTCATCGACGATTCGCCCTTCGCCCTGGAACTGACGGCCCAGGCCATCCTCGGCTTCGGCATCAAGGTGCGTCACGCCTGCGCCAGCGCCGCCGAGGCCATCGCCATCCTGCGCGATCATCCGGTCGATCTGATCCTGGTCGACTGCGAGATGCCGGGCATGAGCGGCTATGAGTTCGTGCGCTGGCTGCGTCGCTCGGGGCTGGAGCCCAACGCCTTCGCCCCGGTCATCATGACCGCCGCCCACGTGCGTCGCTCCAAGGTCAGCGAGGCGCGCGATTGCGGCGCCAACTTCCTGATCACCAAGCCGTTCAGCGCCGGCGTTCTGCTGGAACGCATCGTGTGGGTCGCCCGCGACGCCCGGCCCTTCCTTGAAGTCGGCGACTATTTCGGGCCTGATCGTCGTTTCCATGCGGTTCCCTGGGACGGCCCCGAGCGTCGCGCCGAGGAAATGCGCAAGGCGGAATTCGAAGCCCAACGCAGAGCGTCGATCGAACTATGACCGTCATCACGCACAACCGTCGCCGCTCTCGCCTGTCGACCCTGATCGATCAGCCTGGCGGCGTCAGCGCCGGCGTCGCCCTGGCCCAGGCCAAGGCCAACCTGGCCGAGATGGAGGCCCGCAGTCGGGCGGTGATCGAGGAACAGGTCGCGGCTCTGGCGGCGCTTCAACCAGCCGCCTCGCTCGAAGAGGCGTCTCGCGTCCTCGATATGGCCTACGACCATTCCAGCGCCGTGATCGACGCCGCCGGTCCGTTCGAGCTCAAGGACCTGTGCGCCGCCGCCGCCAACCTGTGCGACCTGATCGACGCCGCGCCCGAGGACAGGCCCTTCGACTGGCGCATCGTCACCGTCCACGCCCAGGCCCTGCGCCTGCTGCTGTCCCTGCCGGCCGAGGCCGCCGAGGCCCGCACCCAGGTCCTGGCCAGCCTCAAGGACGTGCTGAAGGCCAAGGTTCCGGGCGCGACTCAGTCCGACTGAACCTGGCTCTTCGCTCCGCGCGTCTGCTTGCGCCACAGACTGGCATATTCCCCGCCCTGACGCGCCACCAGCTCATGGTGAGCGCCGCGCTCGACGATGCGCCCGGCCTTCAGCACCAGGATCTGCTCGGCGTCCGCCACGGTCGACAGGCGGTGCGCCACGACCAGGGTCGTGCGGCCCGCCCGCGCCTTCCTCAGCGTCTTCTGGATCGCCGCCTCGGTGCGGCTGTCCAGCGCGCTGGTGGCCTCGTCCAGGATCAGGATGCAGGGGTCCGCCAGCAGGGCGCGGGCGATGCCCACCCGCTGACGCTCGCCGCCTGACAGTTTCAGGCCCCGCTCGCCCACCCGCGTCTCCATGCCCTCGGGCAGGTTGCGGATGAAGTCGGCCAGTTCCGCCGCCTCGGCCGCCGCCCAGATGGCCGCATCATCGGCGTCAGGCCGCGCGAAGGCGATGTTGGCGCGGATGCTGTCGTTGAACAGGGCCACGTCTTGCGGCACCAGGGCCACCGCCGCCCGCAAGGAGGCCTGCGTCACCGACCGGGCGTCCCGACCGTCGATCAGCACGCGTCCTTCCTGCGGGTCCAGCAGACGCAGGGCCAGCTTGACGATGGTGGACTTGCCCGCCCCCGACGGCCCGACCAGGGCCGTGGTCGTCCCGGCCGGGGTGACGAAGCTGACGTCGTCCAGTCCAGCCGCCCGCGCATCGTGGCGGAAGCCCACATGGTCGAACACGACCTCGGCCCCGCACCCGCCCGCAGGTCGCGGCAGGGCGACGGCGTCGGGCGCGTCGGCCACCTGCGGCGCCTGACGCGTCACCTTCAGCATCTCCTCCATGTCGATGAAGGACTGACGGATTTCCCGATAGGCGAAGCCCAGTATGTTCAGCGGGGCGTACAGCGAAATCATGATCAGCACCGCCGCCGTCACGTCGCCCGGCCCCATCCGCCCCGCCGCCGCCTCGAACCCGGCCATGACGGCCATGATCCCGAGGCCGACGTTCATGATCAGGCCCTGGATCAGGTTCAGCGTCGCCAGCGACGTATTGGCCTTCAGCGCCGCATCCACATAGGTCGACAGCGAGCGGTCGTAGGCTTCGGCCGCCCGCCCCTCGGCCCCGAACGACTTGACCGTCTCATAGTTCAGCAGGGCGTCGACGCTCAGGCCCGCAGCCTCGCTGTCGGCGGCGTTCATGGCGCGGCGATGTTCCAATCGCCAATTGGCCATGGCGAAGGTCGCGACCGCATAGACCGCCACCACCCCGATCGCCACCGCGCCGAAACGCCAGTCGTACTTGCCGCTCAGCACCGCCGCCGCCAGCACCAGCTCGACTACGGTCGGACCGAGGTTGAACACCAGAATCCGCAGCAGGAAGTCCACGGCCCGCGAGCCGCGATCCATGGTCCGTGACAGGGCGCCCGACCGCTTGGTCTGGTGGAAATCCAGCGACAGGCTGAGGGCGTGGGCGAAGGTCTCGGCTGCCGTCCGGCGCTGGGCCGCCGCTCGCACGGGCGCGAAGACCACGTCCGACAGCTGCGGCGTCGCCGCCGACAGGAAACGCACCAGGGCCCAACCCACGGCGAAGGCGGCGAAGCCCCAGCCCACGGCCGCCGCCGCGCCCTGTCCCGCCGCCAGATGATTGACCGCGGCACCCAGGATCAGGGGTGCCAGCACGCCCAGCCCCTTGCCCGCCAGCGTCAGCCCAATGGCCCCGGCGACGCGCCACCGCAGTTGTGGCGCGCCCGAGCGGCCCACCACGCGCAAGAGGTCGGTCAGCGCCTGAAGGGTCGGCGGCGCCTCATGCTTCACCTCGGCCTGCCCGGCGGCCATGGCCTTGACCGTGGAGTCGCCCCGTCGGCCCGATCGTTCACCGCGCATGGTCATGCTCCAGCCTAGGGTCGGCGCCTTGCCGGAGCGAGACCGACATTCAGTTCAGGCTCGCGATGGCTTCGAGCAGTTCATCGACCGCGCCCTCGGTCGTCGCCCAAGAACAGACGAACCGCACGGACCCGTCGTCGAACTGGTAGCAGGCCCAGCCCAAGGCGTTCAGGCGCTGATGCGCCTCGTCCGGCATACGCACGAAGACGGCGTTGGACTCGACCGGATGGGCCAGGACAAAGGGCGAGCGCTCCTCGATGCCCTCGGCCAGGCGCTGAGCCATCAGATTGGCGTGGGCCGCCCCGGTCTCCCAGGCGCCCGATTCCAGCAGACCCAGGATCGGCGCCGCCAGGAACCGCCCCTTGGACGCGGTCTGCCCGGCCTGCTTCAGCCGGTTATCGATCCGCCGCGTCAGGCTCTTGTCGAAGATGACCAGGGCCTCGGCGCAGTTCGCGCCGGCCTTGGCCCCGCCGAACACCAGAACATCCACGCCAAGGCGCGGAATGTCCTTCAGGTCGAACCCCGCCGCCACAGCATTGGCCAACCGCGCCCCGTCCATATGGACGCCCAGCCCGGCCAACTTGGCGGGCTCGATCAGGTGGCGCAGTTCTTCTTCGGAATAGACCGCCCCATACTCGGTCGCCTGGGTGACGCTCAGCGCCGCCGCGGGTTGGCGATGGCCGACCACCGGCTCCTCCAGCGCCGCCCGCAGCGTCAGACCGTCGATCTTGCCCGAATAGCCCGGCAGGCCGATCAGGCCGACGCCCTGGCCGAAGAAGCCCGGCGCCCCGGTCTCGTCGGTGCAGATGTGGGCCGCATGATGCGTCAGCACCGCCTCATAGGGCTGGGCCAGCATGGAGACGGCGATGGCGTTGGCCGCCGTGCCGCTGAAGACGAAGCGCACCTCGGCGTCGGCGTCCAGCCGCTGACGGATCTGATCGGCGGCCCGCGCCGTGACCTCGTCGGCGCCATAGGCCCGCACGAAGCCGCCGTTGGCCGTCGCCAGCGCTTCCAGCGCGGCGGGCGCCATGCCGGCCGTATTGTCCGATCCGAAGTCGTAACGCACGCGTCAGTCTTCCTGTTGTTCTGCCGGCGCCATGACGATGCGGGCGAATTGGGCGTCCTTGGCCGGCACTTCGACCTGATGCGGGAAGGGTATCTCGATTCCGGCGGCGTCCAGGGCTTCCTTGCCGCCCTGCATCAGATCGGCCTGGCTCTGCCACCAGTCGGCGACATTGACCCAGGCGTGCAGGGTGACCTCGACCGAGCTGTCCAGCAGGGCCGTCACCCCGGTCCAGGGCGTCGGCTCCTTCAGCACCTTGCCGTGCGCCTTGGCCACGCCGGCGATCACGTCGCAGGCGTCCTTCAGGTTCTCGCCATAACCGACGGTGAACTTGATCTCGATGCGTCGCGTCTTCTGACCGGTCAGGTTGATGATGACGTCGCTCAGAACCTTGGAATTGGGAATGACGATCTTGTGGTTGTTGGCGTTCGAAAGTTGGGTGGTGAACAGATCCAGCTTCTGCACCGTGCCCGAGGCGCCGCCCACGTCGATCACCTCGCCGACGCGATAGGGCCGCAGCATCAGCAGCATGACCCCCGCCGCCACGTTCGACAGCGTGCCCTGCAAGGCCAGGCCCACCGCCAAGGAGGCGGCGCCCAAAACCGCGATGATCGAGGTCGTCTGCACGCCCAGGCGCTGCAGCACGGCGATCAGGCCGATGATGATGATGACCACCCGCACGACCTGGGCGGCGAAGCTGAGCACCGTCTGGTCGTGACGGAAGGCCCGCAACCGGCCCAACACCCGCCGCGTCACGCCCGACGCCCAGCGGGCAATGAACAGGGTGATGGCGAAGATCAGCGCGGCGATCGTCAGGTTGATCGCCAGATCGCCGGCCATGTCGGCCAGCTTGGCCAGAATGGCGGCATCGACGGTCAGTCGTTTTTCGCCGGCTGCGACCGTCTGGGTCAGGGTCTCGTGCAGGATAGACATGCCCTTGGGTCTAGCGTCTGCCCCCGGGAATGGAAGCCCCAGCGGGCAGGCTTTTTCCGCCACGGGGAGCCACGCGCCTCAAAGCGCGCCAGGCGATCAGTTCACAGCGGCGGGTCAGGCCGCGACCGCCGCCTCCTCGCCCGAAGCGGCGGCCTGGCGCAAGGCCATGCGTCCGCCGGGGACCTGAACCATCAGACCGGCCAGGCTGCGGAAATCGATAGGCTTGTTCAGATAGGCGTCGGCTCCCGCCGCCAGACCCGCTTCATGGTCCTCATGCCGGGCCGAGGCCGACAGGACGACGATGGGCGTGTCATTGTTCACGCCCCCGCCCTCGCGGATCAGACGCGTCGCGGTCAGGCCGTCCATCACCGGCATGTTCACGTCCATGATGATCAGGTCAA
>RCUP01001720.1_pt1 | contig 12793 bp, 10 predicted proteins | sample 2166341 | NCBI WGS metagenome assembly RCUP01 (sample SAMN09932325, study PRJNA488358) | compost metagenome | isolation source: compost soil in succinonitrile-enriched | place: Germany: Experimental Botanical Garden | reverse complement strand
AGCTGCTTGTCGATGTAGTGCTCGTAGTCGATGGCGCTGCGCCTGTACTCCAGCGGCTCTGGGCCGTTGAGGGTCATCAGATAGGCGATGGTGCCCCTGTGCTGATAGCGCTGGGGCAAGCCGCGGCGCAGGTTCTCTTCGTCCGCCAGGCGCGCCGCCCGCACGTGGGGCGGCACATTCTTCTGATACTCCTCGAGTTTTTGGCGCAGCCGCTTGCGGTAGATGAGCAGATCGTCGTGCAGGCCAGCACGGGTCTCATCCACCATGGTGCGCACATAGCCGCTGGGATCTTCATCGTGAAACACCAGCTCGTAGAGGCGGGTCTGAAACTGCTTGGCCAGCATGGTCCAGTCGGTGCGCACAGATTCGAGCCCCTTGAACACCAGCTGCTCACTCCCCTCCTGCCCCTCGCCGCCGACCAGGCCGGCATAGCGCTTCTTGCTCCCCTTCTCCAGCCCGCGGATGGTCGGCATCAGGAAGCGGCGGTAGTGGGTCTCGTATTCGATCTCGAGATAACAGGGCAGATCGAACTCGCGCCTGATCAGCGCCGTCCAGTTGTCGTTGATCATGGTGGCCAGCTCGCGGCCTGTCTGTTCGGCCTGCTGCGGGCTGGTCTCCCTGTTCAGGTGAACGAAGGTGGAGTCGGTGTCGCCATAGATCACCTCGAACCCCTTCGCCTCTATCCACTCCCGGGTCTGCTGCATGATGCTGTGACCGCGCAAAGTGATCGATGATGCCAGCCTGGGATCATAGAAGCGGCAGCCCCCCGATCCCAGCACGCCGTAGAAGGAGTTCATGATGATCTTGATGGCCTGGGAGAGCGCCTTGTTGCTGGCCGCCTTGGCCCTATCCCGCGCCGCCCACAGGGTGGCGATGAGATCCGGCAGGAAGTGCCGGCTGCGGGAGAAGAGGGCGCCGCGAAAGCCGGGAATGGCCTGTTCGGGGTGCTGCAACCCCTCCACCAGTCCCATGGGATCGATGCAGAAGGTGCGGATGATGCTGGGGTAAAGGCTCTTGAAATCGAGCACCAGCACGTGGCGATAGAGGCCGGGTTTGGAGTCCATCACATAGCCGCCGGGGCTCGCCAGCCCCCCGTCGGCGGGCAGATTGGGGGCCACGTAGCCGCCGCGATGCAGCCGCGGCAGGTAGAGGTTGGTAAAGGCGGCCACAGATCCCCCCACCCGGTCGAGCTCGAGACCGGTGAGGGAGGCGCGCTCTATGGCAAAGGGGATGAGGTGGCAGTAGTCGAAGATCTCCCACACCAGCTTGCAGTCTTCCAGGTTGTAGCGGGCCAGCGCCTCCTTGTCGGAGTGGAACAGCTCGGTGATCTTCTCCCCCCGGTTCGCCACGTCCTCGATGTCCTTGCCGCGACCGAGCAATTCGCTGGCCACCGCATCCAGGCTGTAGCTGGCAAACTGCCAGGTGGCGCTTTTGAGAGTATCTATGCCATCGAGCACCATGCGCCCGGGGATGATGACGTTGCCGGTCTGGGGATCGCCCCGCGACGAGCGCCAGAAGCAGAGCTCGCGCCCTCGCCCCAGCCGCAGCCGCCGCTTGCCCAGTTCGGCGCGGCGCAGCAGCAGGCGAAAGTCGAAGTTCACCACGTTCCAGCCGATCACCAGATCCGGATCGTGCAGAGTGAACCAGTTCTCCAGCGCGCCGAGCAGGGCGCTTTCATCCGCCACCCACTCGACCTGGGTGCCCCAGCTGTCGGCATCCGCCTCCGGGTTGCCTATCATGATGACCCGCGCATCCTGCTCGCTGTAAAGACCGACCGAGAAAAGCGCCCCGTCCATGGCACACTCCACGTCCAGCGACACCCAGGAGAGGGTCGGCGTCACCGCCTGGGGCGCGCAGCGCGCCTCGTTCACCTCCCAGTAGCCCTGCCTGCCCCCCTTCTTCACCGCCCGGCCATCGAAGCGCACGCCAGCGGTGATGAAGCGCTCCATCAGGAAGCGCTCCGGCAGCCGGATATCCGCCTCGAAGTGCTCCAGCCCGCGAATGAGCAGCAGCTCGATGGCACGGTGAAAGGCGCTCAGGGTGGCAAAATAGCAGCCCACCACAGGGCGGCCGTCGAAGGTGTGCATGGGCAGGCGGCGAAACCGCCCGCTCACTCCGGCACCTTTGAACAGCTCGGCGGCTTCGGCCATGTGGCTCTGTGGCAGGAAGAAGACCGGCTCCTGCCCCGGCACCACCAGTCGCACCGGCCCCTGGGCACTCCAGAGCCACATCACGATTTCGGTCGTGGCAGCCTGCCCGTTGCGGCCACGCACGTCCCGACCGTGGCGGGTCAGGATAAAACCGTCGAGCGGCGGGGTGGCGGGAACGGGGGGCTGGGTCGCAGTCATGAAGAATAGGGGGTCGGCCTTGGGATGGGACTATTGTACGTTCATACAGTGCCCGGCCGCAATTCCCCCGCGTCATGGGGCGGCCTGGCGCCTTATGGGGGTTGGGTCTGCCATCTGCGGCCGGATTGGTGCATAGTCAGGCTATCATCCGTCCATTGCGTCCTTTCATGGCACCGGGAGCATCATGCGCATCGCCCTCCTTATTCCCCTGCTGGCCCTGGGCCTTGCAGGCTGCAGCAACACCTCCTCATCAGGCGGCGATGCGGGGGCCAGCACTGGTGGCGTCTATGGCGCCTCTTACTGGTGGTATGACGACTATTACGGCTATTGGGATGACTACTACCCCTGGTGCTGCGACAACCAGGGGGAGTTCGACGAGCTGATCAAGAAGTGGTGGGGTGGGCTCGATCCGGAGCGCCAGCAAGAGATCAGGGAGAAGTATCAGGATTGGCAGGAGAACCCTGGCCAGCCAGACGTAGCCGCCCTGCGAGGGGATCTGGCGACCCGCTGGAATGCCATGACGCCGGCGCAGCAACAGGCGCTGCGTGACAACCGGCAGAACAGACCCAGCATCAGCAACCCGGGCAACTCCCCGCGCTCACCGCTGGACGACAGAGGCGGCACTCTCCCCAGGACCGAGAATGACCTGCTAGCCCCCGGGGCGCTGCCCAAGGCCGACAACAGTTTGCTGACCCCCTCCACTCAGCCCAAGGTGGATGCCAGACCCCACCTCCCTCGCACCATGACCACGCCGGTGCGCACCCCCACCGTCAGACCGGCGATAAGACCCGGCTTCGCCCCCATGAGAAGCTTCCCGGCGATCCGCCACCGTTAGGGCGAAAACCCGTACGCCATCAACCCATTGCAAGGAGCACGACATGACGCAACAGTGGCAACGTATTTCCTCCCGCCTCACCGACGTGGGCGGCATCCCGGTGGCCCGCGCCCTCCCGGTCAAGGAGCGACGCACCATAGGGCCCTGGTGCTTTCTCGATCACATAGGGCCGACCCGCTTCGCCCCCGGCGCCCCCGGGCTGGACGTGGGGCCCCATCCCCATATCGCCCTGCAGACCTTCACCTGGATGCTGGCGGGGGAGATCCTCCACCGGGACAGCCTGGGCAGCGAGCAGGTGATCCGCCCGGGCCAGGTGAATCTGATGACCGCCGGACGGGGCATAGCCCACACCGAGGAGTCCCTGGCCGGCCATCCCGACTTGCACGCCGCCCAGCTCTGGATAGCCCTGCCCGAGGCGGATCAGCACACCCCGCCCCGCTTCGATCACTACCCGAGACTCCCCCGCTGGCAGCAAGAGGGGATCGATCTCACCCTGCTCATCGGCGAGCACAGCGGCCAGCGCGCCCCCACCCTGCACTTCTCCCCCATCCTGGGGCTGGATCTGCACGCCCCACAGGGGGGAGAAATCACCCTCTCCCTGGATCCCGCCTTCGAGCACGGGCTCTTCCCCTTGCAGGGAGAGGCGACCATAGCAGGGGAAGCGCTCGCCCCAGAGCAGCTCCTCTATCTGCCACCGGGCACCCGGGCGCTGACGGTGACACTCGGCCCAGACACCCGCCTGCTGCTCATCGGCGGCGAGCCCCTGGCCAAGCCGCTGCAGATCTGGTGGAACTTCGTGAGCTTCAGCCCCGAGGCCATTCGCACCGCCGCCGCGGATTGGGAGAGCGGTCACCCCCGCTTCGGCGAGGTGGTGGGTTACGTTGGGCCGCGCCTAGTCGCTCCGCCCCTTGCCGGGCTCTGAGCCCGACAAGACAGACTTACCGTAACGGCACATATCGAATCGAGAGCTGCCTGCAGACCTGCCAGACGTGGAATCGATCGTTTCAACACGGCCGGTAGCGGGCGTTCTTGGTGAGCAGCAAGGATTGTTTATGGATTTATCACCCTTCTATCACGCCAGCGCAGCTGTCTCCGTCCAGATACTCTTCGGATACCGCTTTGGGCACTGGGGATATGGCGGCCTCATGGGGTGCATATGGTTTGTCGCACGAGAGCAGACACAGGCAGAATATAGATGGATAGCGCTGTTCGGGCAGGGGCGAAGGATCAACATGCCTTGGTGGGGAGGATTCGATCCCAGCGTCTGGGAACTGGGGAGTGTGCTGGATTTTCTGGTGCCGATCGCCGTGTGTACACTGGTGTTTGTGGTTGCACGCCGAACCAGCAGGCAGACTTGCGGAGCCGGCTTGTGAAGTGGCAACCATGTTCCCGGCTGATCCACCACTTAAACAAAGAGGGGCACATAGCCCCTCTCGTCATTGCAACCCCTTTGCACAACCAGCCTGATAGAGGTCGGTGCCCTGACACAAGGAAAGTAGACAGGAGGCGCGCCTCAAGTGCGCATCAGAACTCCTCTTCCTGCTCGGCCTTCAGCCTGGCACGACGGGCCATGGCCTCTTCCTGTGCACTCTCGATCTCGTGCAGCACCCCGTCCACATCGATGGCCTCGGCACTCTCCTCGAACAGGCCGGTCAGCTCGGTTTCCGGGCCGAGCTTGCCATCTTCGAACAGGGCCCACATCTCCCTGGCATAACGGGTCTTGAGCAGCTCGGGGGCATAGATGCCGTAGTAGTTGCGCATGTTGTTGACGTCCCGCTCCAGCATGGCCCTGGCCTGGTTGTTGGCGGCGGCATTCACCACCTGGGGCAGGTCGATGATGACCGGGCCCTGCTCGTCCACCAGCACGTTGAACTCGGAGAGATCCCCGTGGATGAGGCCGGCGCAGAGCATACGCACCACGTAGCGGATCACCTTGCCGTGATCGATGAGCGCCTGCTCGGGCGAGAGCGCCACGTCGTTGAGGCGGGGCGCGACGTTGCCGTCGGCGTCAGTGATGAGCTCCATCAAGAGCACGCCGTCCAGGCAGACATAGGGGGTGGGCACCCGCACGCCGGCAGCAGCCAGCTTGAACAGGGCATCCACCTCGGTGTTCTGCCACACCTCTTCGTGCTGCTTGCGACCGTACTTGGAGCCCTTCTCCATGGCGCGGGCATCGCGGCTGCCCCGCACCTTGCGCCCTTCCTGATAGACCACGGCCTGCTTGAAGCTGCGTTTGGAGGCCTCTTTATAGACTTTGGCGCAGCGGATCTCGTCGCCGCAGCGCACCACATAGACGTCGGCTTCTTTGCCGCTCATCAGCCGGCTGATGACATCGTCGACCAGGCCGTCATCAACCAGAGGTTGGATTCGATTTGGAATTTTCATGACCGCCCTTTTACCTTATTTGCACCTTGTTTGCACCTTGTTTGCGCCTGTTTGCACATGACGGGAGGCCAGACAGGGCCCCGCTTTGGTCCCCCACCGGCCACTTGCCGGGGGTGGCCTGGTGTGCCCCGCGCCAACCGCCTCTCCCTGGTTGTCAACACGACCTGCAAGGGAGCCCTGTGGTTCAATGCTCGGGGGGCAGCCCCTGGCGGATGCGCCGGATCCCCTCCTCGTAGAGGCCATCCTCCCCTTCGTTATCCGCCTGGGTCTCGAAAATCTTGAGAAACCACATGTACTGCTCGGGGAAGCGGCCGAGCTGCTGCTCCACGGTGCGATTCATGGCGTTGACGTCCGCCTCCAGATCCAGGGTGGGATAAGGGTCGAACGGCGGCTCCACCTCGAGCCGGTAGCAGCCCTCATCCTCGTCATAGCAGGCCAGGATGGGCATGGCCCGGGCGCCGGTCAGCTTCACCAGCTTGGGCAGGGCCGGCAGGGTCGCCTTGGGGTGGCCGAAGAAGGGCACGAAGATGCTCGCCTCCCGGCCATGATCCTGATCCGGCAGATAGAAGAAGCTGTCGCCGCTGCGCAGGGCCTTGATGGCCGGCTTGATGCCGACGCTGCGCTCATAGACACGCCCGCCTTTGCTGCGCTCGCGGTTGATATACCAGTCGAACACCGCATCCTTGGGGCTCTTCATCATGGTGCACAGGGGCACCCCCTCATCGGTCAGGTAGCGGCCTATCATGTCCACCGCCCAGGTGTGGGGCACCACGAAGATCATGGGGCGCCCGGCGGCCAGCTCGGCTTCGATATGCTCCCAGCCACGCACCTTGATCCGCCGTTTGAGGAAGGCGGGGCTGCGCCAGGTGAGCTCGCCAAAGCCCATGAAGGTCTTGAGGCCGACCCGGATGGACTTGAGCAGCAACCGCTCGCGCCCGGCCGCATCCAGCGCGGGGAAACAGATCTTGAGGTTGGTCTCGGCGATGTAGGCCTGCTTCCTGGAGAAGCGCAGCAACAGGGGTGCCAGGGCATCGGCCAGCTTGTCTCTGTAGCTGGCCGGGATCCAGGCCAGCAGGGAGAGCAGGGCAAGCGCCAGCCAGCTACCCCACAGACGGGGGTGCAGCAGACGCAGATGAAAGGAGGTGTCAAACACCGGATCTTGTGCGGACATGGTCGCCATCGAATCATCAAAACAGACCGTCATTTTAGTGATCCTGACATTTTTTTCTACCCGAGATCCCCCAAGGCGGGTCGCCAAGTCACTGATCAGACTAGTTAGAAATAAAAAGTGGCCCACATGGGGCCACTTATGAATGCGCATCAAGCTGCGGTTCAGGAATGGGGGCTGAGTCCCTTGCGGATGCGACGTATGCCCTCTTCATAGAGGCCGTCTTCCCCCTCCTGATCCTCGCGGGTATCGAAGATCTTGAGGAACCACATGTACTGTCCCGGGTGGCGAGTCAGCTGCCGCTCCACGCAATCGTTCATGCGGCAGGTATCGGCCATCAGGTCATCGCTCGGGTAGTCGGCGAAGGGGGCCTCGATCTCCAGCCGGTAGCAGTGCGCCGCCTCGTCATAGCAGGCCAGCACCGGCACGGCGCGGGCACCGGTCAGCTTGACCAGCCGTGGCAGGGCCGGCAGGGTCGCCTTGGGATGCTTGAAGAAGGGCACGAACAGGCTCGCCTCGCGACCATGATCCTGATCCGGCAGGTAGAAGAAGCTCAGACCGGACTTGACCGCCTTGATCACCGGCTTGATGCCGGCGCTGCGTTCATAGACGCGGCAGCCATTCTTGGCCCGCTCGCGGTTGATGTGCCAGTCGAACACCGGGTTGCGGGCGCTCTTCATCATGGTGCACATGGGCAGGCCCCGCTGGGAGAAGTAGTAGCCCGCCGCATCGATGGGCCAGCTGTGGGGCACCACCAGGATCACCGGACGGCCGGCGGCTTGCTCGGCCTCGATGTGTTCCCATCCGCTCACCTGGATGCGCTTCATCAGGTACTCGGGGCTGCGCACCGTGAACTCGCCGAACCCCAGCAGGCTCTTGAGGCCGACCCGGATCGAGGTCATCAGAATGGCGTCCCGCTCTGCCTCGCTCTGCTCCTTGAAGCAGATGGCGAGGTTGGTTCTGGCGATGTAGACCTGCTTCTTCGAGATCTTGAGCACCAGGGGCGCCAAGGCGTCAGCCAGCTTGTCACGCAAACGGGGCGGCACATAGGCGAGCACGCCGAGCACACCGAGGGCGAGCCAGCTCAGCCAGTAACGCGGGTGCAGCAAACGGGTCTGGAAGGCAGAATCAAACACGGGATCTTGGGAGGGCATGGGTACTATCAAACGGTGAAAGTGGGCAATTGCGGCCATCCTGACAGGTAATACCAGTGAAAACCACCTTAATATCACCTGAATGAGCGACTATTTGAGCCTTTTCACGAATTGACTGCAGGCTCCTGTCACCCTGTCGGTGACTGCCGCTCACTCCTTGAGCCAAGCCCTTATGCAGCAGACCCCGCCTGGCGGGGTCTGCTCGTTGATGAGACCGGCTGCACCTTAGCGACGCACGGGCTGATCCAGCATGCCGACCTGGCCCAGCGGCAGGAAAAACATCAGGTAACGCAGCGCCACATAACCGACGATCAGGGTCGCCGCACCGAGTTCCAGATAGGCCAGCTGATTGATCTGCGCAACATAGTCGACCGCCTCTGGCCACTGCGACAGCAACTGACCCACCTTGAACAGGGCGGTGGCGCCGATCACCAGGGGGAAGGTGAAGGCGGCATAACCCGGAGAGAACGGCAGGCGCAGCAGCTTGATGAAGGCCAGGTAGATGATGCCTGTCATCAGCACGGCTATCCCCAGCAGCACGGCCACCAGCAGCAGGGAGGGATCCTGGCTCACGGTCAGGTAGCCGGCGAGCGACAGGCTGGCAGGAGCCGCCAGGATGGCGATGGTGGGCTTGGCAGCATCCGGCACCTCGTGGCTGAAGATGAGGCGATAGAGCATCAGCGGCAGCATCAGGCCGTAGCAGGCCATGCCGAACCAGAGCAGGCCATTGGCAAGGGCAGCGAAGGGGCCACCCGGATAGGCGACGTCGGCCACGATGATCCCCACCGGCGGCACGAACCAGCTCGGCACCATGTGGTGAATTTCAAACGCCTTGGCCCTGTGCCAGACGAAGGTGGCGAGGAACACCAGGTGAAGGATCACCGCAAACAGCCAGAGCCCCTGGCCCAGGGTCGGGGCCAGCAGCCCGACCGCCTTGGAGACCACCATGGTTCCCATGGCATAGGTGGGAACCACGCTGCCCACCACGGGGTGAGCGAGATCCTGCCACAGCAGACGCGGGTGCAGCAGGAACTTGAAGGTGAGAACGAGGAGCAGCACGGCGGCGATGGCGGCCCCCAGCAGTTGCAGGCGGCCATCGAACTGACCGGCATTTTCCCAACACCAGCCGAGGCTGGCGATCCCGAGTGCCAGCCCGGCCATGGGGGTCGGGGCGGCGGCAAGGGAGCGACGGGTGCGTGCGATCATGACTGGTACCCTCTTGTGGATGACGATGTGCATAGGATAAAGAGGGTCTATCGTTTACGATATCTAAATGAATTGAACCAAGCGTTTAGGAAAATCAAACAACATGAAACTGACCCTGCAACAACTCAAGGTGTTCGCCACCATAGCCCGCCACGGCAACCTGGGTGGCGCAGCGGGCGAGCTTTGCCTCAGCAAGGGGGCCGTCTCCCAGTCGTTGCAGGAGCTGGAGCGCCAACTCGCCACCCCGCTGTTCGATCGGGTACATCCCAGGCTCCAGCTCAACAACGAGGGGCGCCTGCTGCAACCGGCCGCCGAGGAGCTGCTGACCCGCATGCAGGAGATAGAGCAGTTGTTCAGTCCGGATGCCGAGCCGAGCGGCCAGCTGCGCCTGGGGGCCAGCCAGACCATAGGCAACTACCTGCTGCCCAGTCTGCTGGCGGGCGGCGCCCAGGAGCTGGGCGCCGCCCCCAGAGTGACCATCGCCAACACCCACCTGCTGTGCCACTCCCTCGCCCACTTCGAGCTGGATCTGGCTCTCATCGAGGGGGAGAACCATCACCCGGAGCTGGTGAGCGAGTTCTGGCTTGAAGACGAGATGCTTATCATAGCCCCGCCCCAGCACCCCCTGGCGGGGCAGCGGGATCTGCCCCTTTCCCTGCTCGCAGGCGAAACCTGGGTGCTGCGCGAACCCCAATCAGGGAGCCGCGAGCAGTTCGAGCAGCAGATCCAGCCCAGGCTGCCGCGCTGGCAGGCGGGGCTCGAGCTCAACACCCTGGAGGCGGTGATGCTGGCGGTGGAGAAGGGGCTCGGCATCTCCTTTATCTCCCGCCTCGCGGTCTCCGATCGGCTGCACAGCGGCCGCCTGGTGGCGCTCACCCCGAGCCAGACCTTCCCTCGCCAGCTCTCCCTCGTCTGGCACAAGCAGAAGTTCCACTCCGCGGCCCTGCGCCGCTTCCTGGCCTTCTGCCGCGCCCAGACCCTGCCCGCTCCCTGAGCCTACGGCCACGGTCAAACAACAGAGGGCGCCGTGGCGCCCTCTGGAGTGCGGGAAAAAGAGTGGCGCTATCGGCCCGCACCATGCAGCCCCGTCTCGACCCAGCCCAGCACCCGCCGCGTCAGGGCATGGGGCAGCCAGGGAGAGTCCAGCAGCCGGTGGCGGATACAGTCGGTGAAATGATCCGCCTCGTGTTGCATGCCGCCCCCCTGCACCGGCAGGTAGATGTCCTCCGGCCAGGCGGCCGGCGGCGTACCGCCCTGCCAGCGAATGTGCTGGGGGTTCCACCACTTGCCCTCGATGACCAGGGTCCACTCCTCCCCCGAGAGCCAGGCTTCTCTGTCGAGATCTTCGGCGATGGAGGCGCCTAGCTCGGCCGAGAAGGGGCCGCCGAAGTTGAAGCGGGCCGCGAGGTCCACCTCCCCCGGTGCCCGTTCCAGCGCCACCTCGGGGGCCTTGGTCGCGAGCCCCAGTCGCTCGCAGAGGGCGGCATAGAGCCACAGCGGGTAGACCCCCACATCCCAGGCGGCGCCGCCGTCCAGGGCAGGATCGAACAGTTTGCCGACCCGGGGTGGGGCCGAGCCAAACGCCGCGCGCAGGTTGCGGGGCGCGGGCAGCAGAGGCAGCCGCTGCAGCAGGGCACGCATGGCGGGGAAACACATCACCTTCATGGCTTCGAGCAGCAACAGGCCGCGCTCATGGGCGAGTGCCACCAGGGCGTCCCAATCCGCCACCCGGGTCACCGCCGGTTTCTCCACCAGCACGTGCTTGCCCGCCAGCAGCATCTGCCTGATCAGAGCAGCGTGCTGTGGGTGGATCACCGCCACATAGACGGCCTCCACCTCGGGGCTCTCGGCCAGGGCCTGATAGCTGCCATAGGCAAACTCCAGCCCCTGCTCACGGGCGAACTCGTCGGCCCGCCCCTGATCCCGGGCGGCGATCGCCACCACACGCCCGCCCCTGGCGTACTGATTGACGTCGCGGCAAAAACGCCTGGCGATGGCACCCGCCCCGGCGATCCCCCAGCGCAGCAGTGGCGCGGTTCCCTGTGATTGCATCTTGTCTCCTCGTGTGGGTAATGGCCCCGGCCATCGGACGGGACAGCACCATCTGTTCGGGCTGTCCCTGCGGCTCAGGCCCTGGCCAGGCTGCGCAGCCAGCTTATCTCGTCACTCCAGATCGTCTCGTCTATGGTCTCGAGGATAAGCGGAATGCCATCGAAACGGTGGTCGTTCATGATGTGGTGGAATACCGCCTCCCCGAGATTCCCTTCCCGCAGGCTGTGGTGGCGATCGACCCGACTACCGAAGGTACACTTGGCCCCGTTGATATGCATCCCCTTGAGGTACTCAAAGCCCACGATGCGGTCAAAGTCGGCGAACACGGCGACGCAGGACTCCGGGGTGCGCAGATCGTAACCGGCGGCGAAGGCGTGGCAGGTGTCAAAGCAGACGCCGACCCGGCTCTTATCCTCCACCCCCTCAATCAGGGTGGCCAGGTGCTCGAACGACCAGCCGAGGTTGGTGCCCTGGCCGGCGGTGTTCTCGATCACCGCGGTAACCCCTTCGCTGCGTTCCAGCGCCCAGTTGATGGACTCGCTCACCAGTTTCAGGCTCGCCGCCTCGGGGATCTGCTTGAGGTGGCTGCCGGGGTGAAAGTTCAGATAGCAGAGCCCGAGCTGCTCGCAGCGTTTGATCTCGTCCAAAAATGCATCCCGTGACTTGGCCAGGGCATCGGGATCGGGGTGGCCCAGGTTGATGAGGTAGCTGTCGTGGGGCAGGATCTGCTCGGGGCGAAAGCCCCCCTTGTCGCAAGCCTGCTTGAAGGCGCGGATGCTGGCCTGCGACAGAGGCGCCGCCTGCCACTGGCGCTGATTCTTGGTGAACAGGGCGAAGGCGTTGGCCCCGATAGCCTGGGCACGGGCTATGGTGTTCTCCACCCCGCCGGCCGCACTGACGTGGGCGCCGATAAATTTCATCTTGTCTCCTCTGCGCGTTGCCATGTCCCCTCCCCGAACGTTGTAGGCGCGGGACAAGGTACATGGTGATGGGGCGTCATTATGCCCAAGCCCGCCCCTTGCGCCAAACCGGGATTGTCGAGATGACCCTGGCCATCTCGGCCACCTCTCTTGATCTCCCCTCCCACTTGTCGCTCTCCTTCTCCTGGTAAGGCCTTGTGGCATGCAGGTACCGCTGGCTTTGCTGACGAATATCACTGGCCCATGTTTTCTGTGCCATCAACCCGACCACCGGCTGGTCTGTGGCCGCCAACAGCAATAACTCGCTGGTATGCGCACGCTCCGATGACCAAAGGAGAGCATGAACCTCTCTGCCAGCACCAGTAACAGCGCATGTTGTTGTGCATGCGCAGCCGTGAACCAGTAGACACCTTCCATCTCGGCGGGAACAGGGCAAGGCAGCGGGTCATGGCGTTCAACCTGAGCAGATTGTGCCTGTGCTCATTGGATGGGGTTGGTGAGTGGCATGTGAAATTGCCCTGGGCCGATAACAAAAGATGGTGCCCACTGGCGGGAACAAGAGCTCAATAAAATCTGAGTGATGTTCGGGAGCTTGCGTACAAGAGAAAGGCCCTGAGGCTGACCTTGTTTATTGGTGCATTCGCTGCTGAAATGGCCCCTTCATCGAGAAACGGCAAGGAGCCATCATGATATTGGAAGTCGCCCCGCTGCAGATCATCCCGGGC
>RCUP01001719.1_pt1 | contig 12806 bp, 9 predicted proteins | sample 2166341 | NCBI WGS metagenome assembly RCUP01 (sample SAMN09932325, study PRJNA488358) | compost metagenome | isolation source: compost soil in succinonitrile-enriched | place: Germany: Experimental Botanical Garden | reverse complement strand
TTCGGTGTCGTCCTTGCGCACGCCCACGCCGTAGTCTTCGGTGCCGAAGTTCTCTTCCAGCACGCGGTATTCGCCCGCGCGCTTGCTGATCAGGTAGCGGCCGACCACTTCGTCGACGACGATGGCGTCCAGGCGGCCCGCGGCCAGGTCCATCAGGGCCGTGACGTTGTCGCCGAACTTCTTCACTTCCTTGATCTGGGCGGCGACCGGGTCCTTGGCGATGGCGTCGGTGGCGCTGCTGCCGTCCTGCGCGCCGATGACCTTGCCGGCCAGGTCGTTCTTGACCTTCACGGGCGACGCATTGCCCACGATGATGATCTGGTGGTTGGCCATGTAAGGCGCGGTGAAGCTGATGTTCTTCTTGCGCTCTTCGGTGATCGTCAGGCCATTCCACAGCACGTCGACGCGCTTGCCGTTGAGTTCGGCTTCCTTGGCGCTCCAGTCGATCGGCTTGAATTCCACCTCGATGCCCAGACGCTTGCTGGCTTCCTTGGCCATGTCGATGTCGAAACCGACGATCTGGTTGCTGGCGTCGCGAAAGCCCATGGGCGGGAAATTATCGTCCAGGCCGACGACGACCTTCTTGGCGGCGGCCGGCGCCTGGGCGCCCGCGGCGGGCGCGTTGTCGCTGGGACCGCAAGCCGTGAGCAGCGTGGTTGCGGACACAAGAAGAACAGCAGTCAGTTTTTTCATCGTTATGGGTGCGCCTGGCGCAGGAATGAAGAATGCCGGGAAGGCTCGGCAACAAGCCGCGAGCCGCTATTTTAGCGTCCCCGCCGCGAAGTGCCGGCGGCGGCGCCCCGGCGCGGCAGGGACCGGGCGGATCGCGCGCCCGGGACCGGCGGACCGGACGGCGCATACCGGGGCGCACAGGCGCGGCATGCTAGGCTTGCCCCCCGTCCCCGTGGATTCCGCATGAGCCCCGCCATCCGTCTTGGTCCGCTTGTATTCCCCGCAGAGCTCGCGGTGCTGATCGCCGCCGCCGCGATCGGGCTGCTGGCCGGCCGCCTGCTGGACCGCAGGCCCCGGCCGAACCGTCCCGCCGACGTGTCGGCCGTGCTGTGGCGCGCCCTGATCGCGGGCCTGCTGGTCGCGCGCCTGGGCTTTGTCTGGCAGTACCGGGACCTTTACATGCAGGATCCGCTTCAGATCCTTGACCTGCGCGACGGGGGCTGGTCGGGCCTGCCGGGCCTGGCCGCCGCCTGGATCTACGGCGCGGGCGCCATGATCCGGCGCGCCGCGCCCCGGCCCGCGGTGCTGGGCGCCCTGCTCCTGGCCAGCCTGGCCTGGTTCGGCGGCGGGCGTTTGACGGCGCCCGCCAGCGTGCCGCCCCCGGCGCTGGCCACGCTGGCGCTGGAGTCTCTGGACGGAACACCGTCCACGCTGGCGGCCTTTCACGGCAAGCCCACGGTGATCAACCTGTGGGCAAGCTGGTGCCCGCCCTGCCGCCGCGAGATGCCCGCTTTCGCCAGCGCGCAGGCCGCGAACCCGGATGTGAATTTTGTCTTCCTGAACCAGGGCGAAACCGCCCCGGAAATCCGCCAGTATCTGGACCAGCACGCGCCAGCCCTGCGCAATGTCCTGCGCGACCCCGCCAGCGAGGCCTCGCGCAAGATGAGCAACCGGGGCCTGCCCGCCACCCTGTTCCTGGACGCCGGCGGACGTCTGACCGACCTGCGCGTGGGCGAATTGTCCACGGCCACGCTGGCCCAGCGCCTGGAGGCCATCCGGACGGCCCAGGATCGGGATTCCCGGCGCCCGGTTGCCATCCGGACGGAGAAAGACCCGGATTAGCGGACCGCGCGGCCGCCCTCAGGTCATCGCTGCCGTCCTCAGGCCATCGCGGCCAGCATCAGGTCCAGGTTCTGCACCGCCGCGCCGGACGCGCCCTTGCCCAGGTTGTCGAACACCGCCGTCAGCAGCACCTGGCCGTGCTGTTCGTTGCCATGCACGCCCAAACGCAAATCGTTGGTACCGTTGAGCGCCTGCGGATCCAGATGCGTCTGCGCCGCCGCCTCGTCGCGCGCCACCACCCGCACATGCGCCGCGCCGGCGTAATGCCCGGCCAGGCAGTCATGCAGTTGCTGGCTGTCCACGCCCGCCGGCAGCAGGCGCAGGTGCAAGGGCACGGTCAGGACGATGCCCTGGCGGAACGCGCCATACGCGGGCACGAAGACGGGGCGCTGCGTCAGGCCGGCGTGCCGTTCGATCTCTGGCGTGTGCTTGTGCGCCAGGCCCAGTCCATATAGCTGGAATGCCGGCCCCTTGGCGCCTTCCGGGCCTTCGTAGGCATCCACGCTGGCGCGGCCGCCGCCCGAGTAGCCGGACACGGCGTGCACGACCGCAGGATAGTCCGCGGGAACAAGACCCGCCTGGATCAGGGGCCGGAGCAAGGCGATCGCGCCGGTGGGATAGCAACCAGGATTGCTCACGCGCAGCGCCTGGGCGATCCGTTCGGCCTGACCGGCGCTCATCTCGGGAAAACCGTACACCCAGCCCGCGTCCGTGCGGTGGGCGGAACTGGCGTCGATGATGCGGACCTTGGGATTCACGACGGAGGCCGCCGCCTGCCGCGCCGGCTCGTCCGGCAGGCACAGGATCGCGACGTCGCAGGCATTGATGGCCTCGGCGCGGCGCTGCGGATGCTTGCGGTCGGCCTCGGGCAGCGTAAGCAGCCGCAAGTCGCCGCGGCCGTTGAGCCGTTCATGGATCTGCAGGCCGGTGGTGCCCTGGTCGCCGTCGATAAATACAAGGGGTTGGGTCATGACGCTGTCCGCCTAGGTGGGGAGTTTCCTGGTCTTTCAGGAGAGGCCTTCATCATCGATCGGCTCATCAGATAAGAAAAGTCGAATATCATGACCGATCAATTCAGATTTCCTGAATGACAACTCCGGCAGGCAAGGCGCGCCCGCGTGCCTGCCGCGCGGCGCGAGCCCACTCGAGAACACCCATGCGAGAAATCAGTCTGGACCGGCTGCGCACCCTGGTGGCCATCGCCGACCTGGGATCGTTCGCGGATGCCGCGCGCGCCCTGCATCTGGCGCCGCCCACCGTCAGCCTGCACGTGGCGGATCTGGAGTCCCGCGTGGGCGCGCCCTTGCTGACGCGCAAGCGCGGCCAGGTCCGGCCCACCGCCATCGGAGACACCCTGCTGGAACGCGCCCGCCGGCTGCTTGCCGAAGCCGATCAGGCCCTGGACGATGTGCAGCGCCAGGTGCAGGGGCTGGCGGGCCGGGTGCGCTTGGGCGCGTCGACCGGCGCGATCGCGCATCTGCTGCCGCAAGCGCTCGAAACCCTGGGCCGCGACCACCCCGGCATCGACGTGCAGGTGGCGGTGCTGACGTCCCAGGAAACCCTGCTGCGGCTGGCGGACGGATCGCTGGACGTGGGCTTGGTGGCCTTGCCGCAGCCCCCGCTCGATGGCCTTGTGCTGCGCCCCTGGCGCCGGGATCCCGTGATGGCCTTCCTGCCCGCCGGCTGGCAGGCGCCCGCCCGCGTCACCCCCGCCTGGCTCGCCGGCCGGGCGCTGATCCTGAACGACGCCAGCACGCGCCTGTCACGCCTGACGGGCGAATGGTTCGCGGCCGCCGGGCTGAACCCGCGCGCCCGCATCCAGCTCAACTACAACGATGCGATCAAGAGCCTGGTGGCAGCGGGCTATGGCGCCACATTGCTGCCGCACGAGGCCACCGCGCCCCAGCCCGACCCGCGCATCGCCATGCGGCCGGTGCGGCCCGCGCTATGGCGTCCGCTGGGCATCGCGCACCGCGCCGGGCAGGTGGAACGCGCCACCCAGCACGTGCTGGACGTCTTGTGGGAACTGCGGGCGGCGGGCGCCGGACGCGCCGCCGCGCCTTAAATGCACGCCACGTTGCACGGAACCCGCGGCCAGTCCTGCGCCGCGTTCCAGCCGCAGCCCGCTTTCAAGTGTCAAGCGCGCGTAGACGACGTGCGGCGGAAGAACGCGGTGCGCTGGCTTTCTTCGCGCAGCCGCCGGGCGCGGGACCGGAACAGGTCTTTGCGGCCCACGATGCCCAGCAGGCGGCCGGTGGCGCGGTCCACGATCGGCACCCGGCCCGCACCGGACAAGGCCATACGGTCGGCGATCTGGCTGGCCAGTTCCTCGGGATAGCCCTGCACCAGCTCGCGCCCGGCCAGCGCTTCGGCTAGCGTCCGGTCGTCGTTTTCGCTTTCCAGCGCCCACGCCAGGCTGTCGGCGCGCGTCACTTCGCCCACCACGGCGCCCTGCTCGTCCAGCACGGGATAGCTGGTGTGGACAGGTTGCGCGGTGGTGAAATGCTCGATGGCCTGCGCCACCGTCAGCGTGGCGGGCAAGGTCTGCACGGGCGTGGTCATCACGTCGGCCACGCGCAGCAGATCGAAGGGGTCCACCCGGTACTCGCGGCTGATATGGTGGCCGCGCCGCGCGATCTTTTCGGTCAGGATCGACCGTTTCAGAAGCAGCACCGTGACGCCGTAGGCAAACACGCAGGCCGACAGCACCGGCAGCAGCGCGCCGATATTGCCCGTCAGCTCCACCGCGAACAGGGTCGCGGTCAGCGGCGCCCGCATCGTGCCCCCCATCATCGCGGCCATGCCCAACAGGGCCCAGAAGCCCGGATCCGCCTGCGGCAGCCAGGGCGAGGCCAGCGCGCCCAGGGCGCCGCCGAAGATCAGCAAGGGCGCCAGCACGCCGCCCGACGTGCCCGAACCCAGCGCGATCGACCAGATGGCCACCTTGACCACCAACAGCACCAGCACCGCCTGGAAGGCCATGTCGCCCGCCAGCAGATGCCGGATGTTGTCATAGCCCACGCCCAGCGCGGCGGGTTCGATCAGCCCGCCGATGCCGATGGCCAGACCGCCGAAGGCCGGCCACCACATCCAATGGATGGGCAGCTTCTCGAACAGATCCTCGGCGGCATACACCAACGAGGTCAGCACCCCCGACCCCAGTCCCGCCAGCACGCCGATCGCGGCGCACGCCAGCAAGTGCCACGGCGTGAAGGCCAGCGCGCCCGAGTACGCAAAAATGGGGCCCGGCTCCAGCACGTAGGCGCGCGTGGCGGCGGCCACCAGAGCCGCCATCGCCACCGGCAGAAAACTGCGCGGCTTCCATTCGAACAGCAACAGCTCCACCGCCAGCAGCACCGCCGCCAGCGGCGTGCCGAAGATCGCGGTCATGCCGGCGGCGGCGCCCGCCACCAGCAACGTCTTGCGTTCGTTGTCGTCCAGGTGAATGGTCTGGGCCAGCAGGGATCCGATCGCGCCGCCCGTCATGATGATGGGTCCTTCCGCGCCAAAGGGGCCGCCGGTGCCGATCGACACGGCCGAAGACACCGGCTTGAGGATCGCCACCTTGGGCTGGATGCGGCTTTTGCCGATCAGGATGGCTTCCATGGCTTCGGGGATGCCGTGGCCGCGAATTTTTTCCGAGCCGTAGCGGGCCATCAACCCGATGATGAGGCAGCCGACAACGGGGATGGCGACGGACCCCAGGCCCAGGCGTCCGGTCGTGATCGGCAGGTCCGCGAAGGAAAACAGGCCGTGGTAGGCCAGGTTGGTGCACAGCGCGATCAGGCGCAGCAGCATCCATGCGGCCGCCACGCTGGCCAGTCCAACGGGTATGGCCAGCGCCATCAGCAGGACGACGCGGCGGTCTGTGGTGAAGTCGCCCAGCCGGTTGACGGCGCGGGCGGAGGAAGAAGTAGGAGGCATGTTCGACGAAAAGGTGGGACTAGGCGCAAGAAGTTTGCGAAATGTCATATATATCGTAGCACGACATATATTAGAATCAGCCGGGTGAATCCGCCCCGCTCCCCTGCCCGCCTGTCTTCCGCCGACTACGAACTGCTTGCCGACTTCCGCTACGCACTGCGCAAGTTCGCGGTGTTCAGCGAAAGCGCGGCCGCCGAACTGGACCTGATGCCGCAGCAGCATCAGGTCTTGCTGGCGATCAAGGGCACCCGCAAATTCACGCCCGGACGGCGCGGCCTGTATGTGGGCGAAATCGCCGAGCGCCTGCTGCTGCGCCCGCACACCGCCGCGGAACTGGTCGGCCGTCTTGCGCGGCTGGACCTCGTCAGCCGCGAGCCCGATCCCGAAGACAGACGCCGGGTGGAAGTCGTGCTGACGCCCAAGGCCGAACGCATGCTGGAAGACCTGTCCGCCTCGCACCTTGAAGAACTGCATGCGATGCGTCCGTTGCTGACGCGGCTGTTGACGCGCCTGGACGGCGACGCCGACGGGGTCTGACCCTGGCGCCACGGATGGCCACGCCGGCGAGGCCTGACCTTCGCGCTATGGCATAAGCTCATACCTCAAAGCAATAAGCCTCGTGATAAATTGTCGTCCCGCGACATATTTCAGAAGCGCGAGGAGACCGTTTTGGGTGTTGCAATAAAGCGCTGGCTGGGGTCGTTCGCGCCAGCGCCGGTGGGCGTCAACGGACGCGAAAAAATCTACGGCGTGCTGGGCGCGCTGGTCGGGCTCTTCTGCACCGAGTGGGTCGGCCGCCATGCGCTGGGAAGCGCCAATCCCTGGTTCGTCGCGCCGATGGGCGCGTCCGCCGTGCTGCTGTTCGCCGCGCCGGCCAGTCCGCTCGCCCAGCCCTGGTCGCTGATGGCGGGCAACATCGTCTCCGCGCTGATCGGCGTTTTCTGCGCCCAGTTCATTCCCGTGCCCGGCGTTGCCGCGGCCGTGGCCGTGTCGCTGGCGATCGGCGCCATGTTTTCGTTGCGCTGCCTGCATCCGCCCAGCGGCGCGGTCGCGCTGACGGCGGTGCTGGGCGGCCCGTCCGTCGCCAGCCTGGGCTACGGCTTCGCGCTGTGGCCGGTGGCCCTGAACTCCCTCATCCTGCTGTGCATCGCCGTGGTGTTCAACGGCGCGCTCAAGCGCAATTACCCGCGCCGGCACGCCGAACCGGCAGCCGGCCACAGCACGCGCGACCCCGTTCCCAGCGCCCGGCTGGGCTTTTCCCGCGCCGACCTGGACGACGCCCTGAGCCAGCGCGGCGAGCTGCTGGACATCAGCAAGGAAGACCTGGAAGCCATCGTGCTGGACGCCGAGCTGCGCGCCAGCGTGCGCCGCTTTGGCGACGTGCGCTGCGCCGACATCATGTCGCGCGACGTGGTCTCGGTCATGGAAATGGATCCGCTGGACTATGCGGTCCGGCTCTTCGACAAGCACCGGCTGCAGGCGCTGCCCGTGCTGGATTCGGCCGGCCGCTATGCCGGCATGTTGGCCCAGGGCGACGTGCTGGCGCGCAAAAGCCGGCTGACGCCGGTGGCGGCCGGCGGCGAGCCCGCGCCGGACCTGCTGGTGGGCGACTGCATGCGCAGCGAGGTGCCCTTCGCCACGCCGGGCTTGCCCGTCATCGAATTGGCGCGCCCCATGTCGGACAGCCTGCATTGCGTGCCGGTGCTGGACGAGGCCCGCAACCTGCACGGCCTGGTGACGCAATCCGACCTGGTGGCGGCCCTGTACCAGATGGCGGTATCGGCCAATTCGCAGCCCGCGGGCGGCGCCCATCCGCACAAGCTGGCCGCCTGAGCCTCCGTAGCCTTACGGATTCCGGCGCGCGCTTGCCGCAAGGCATAATTTCAGGCGTGAATCCCCTATCGCGCACGCGCGCCCTATTCTGCTGGCTGGTCCTGTTCTTGCTTGGCGCCGTCTGGATCGGCCGGCAGGAATACGTGGACCAGCACGAGCGCTTCTTCCAAAGCACCAGCGTGGCGCAGCGCATGCTGAGCCAGAAGACGGTGCAGCACGAAGCCGTGCTGGCCACATTGGCCGCCCTGTCCCACCCCCCTTCGCCCGAACGCCTGTTCCCCAGCCTTCAGCCGGCGATGCCGCAACTGCTTGGGCTGGGCCATCTGCCCGGCGGCGTCTGGGCCGGCAACGTGGCTGAACCGCAAGGCCTGACAGCTGCCGTCGAGCGCGCGCGCCAGCTTGGCCGGCCCGTGACCCTGCCCCTGGACGCCGCGCACTACTGGCTGGTCGCGCCGTCCGGCTGGAGCCTGCTGCTGGATGCCCGCCAATTGGTGCCGGCCGCGGACTTTCCGCCGGGGCTGGCGAATCTGACCCTGACGGTGGACCGGTCGCCCCTGACGCTGCTGGAAAAGCAGCCCGGCGACGCCGTGCCCGGTTGGACGCTGGCGCTGCAAAAGCCGCTGGGCGCGGCAAGCCAGCCATTTCAAATGCGCAGCACCCGCAAGCTGACGCCGGACGCCTGGCCATGGATGGCGTGGCTGGCCTGGGCGGCGGCCAGCGCCCTGCTGGTGGCGGGCGCCGCCGCCTGGCAGCGCTCGCGCGCCGAAGCGCGCCGCCAGCAGGAGCAGGTCCGCCTGGCTGCCATGGCGCGGCTGAGCACCCTGGGCGAAATGGCCGCCGGTATCGCCCATGAGCTCAATCAGCCCCTTACCGCCATCCTGGCCCACACCCGCGCCGCCGAACGGCTGCTGGACGACGACGAAGAGCGGCCCGCGGTGCGCCATGCGCTGCTGGCCAGCGCCGAACAGGCCAAGCGCGCCGCCGACATCATCAGCCGCATGCGGGCGCTGGTCCAACCCAGCTCGCCCGCGCTGCGCGAGGCCCTGGACCCCGACGCGCTGGTGGCGTCGCTGCGCTTCCTGCGCGAACCCGAGCTTGCGCGGCAAGGCATACGCCTGTCCTGGCACAACGCCAGTCCCGGCGCGCGCCCGCTGGGCGACCGCGTCGCGCTGGAACAGATCCTGCACAACCTGGTGCAGAACGCGGCGGACGCGCTGGCCGGCGCAGGCGGGAACCGCCACATTTCGCTGGAAGGCCGGGCGGTCGACAGCGACTATCTGTTCAGCGTCAGCGACACCGGACCGGGCATTCCCGCCGATGCCATGCCGCGCCTGTTCGCGCCCTTCTACACCACGCGAGCCCAGGGCATGGGCCTGGGGCTGGCGCTGTGCGACACGCTGGCCGGGTCCATGGACGGGCGCATCGCGGCGCGCAATCTGAGCCCGGCGGGCGCCTGCTTCACCGTAAGCCTGCCCCGCGCCGGCGCCGCCGCATGAACGCGAACGATCATTCCCCGCTGGTCTACCTGGTGGACGACGACGACGCGGTCCGCGACGGCCTGGCGCTGCTGCTGCGCAGCGTCGGCCTGCGCAGCACGGGCTTTGGCGATCCCATGGCGTTCCTGGCGGCGCTGGCGCAACCCTCGATCGGCTGCGTGGTGCTGGACATCCGCATGCCCGGCATCAGCGGACTGGACGTGCTGGCCACGCTGGCCGAACAGTCCGACCTGCCGGTCGTGATGCTGACCGGCCACGCCAACGTCGACCTCTGCCGCCGCGCGTTCAAGGGCGGCGCCATGGAATTCCTGCAAAAGCCGGTGGACGACGATGTGTTCCTGGATGCGGTGCAGGCCGCGGTGCGCACGCACATCGCCAGCCGCGAACGGCTGGCCGTCACGCAGGCGGCGGCCGACCGCCTGGCGCGCCTGTCCGGACGCGAGCACGAGGTCCTGGAACGTATCGTCCAGGGCATGAGCAACAAGGAGATCGCGCGCGAATTCGATCTGTCTCCGCGCACCGTCGAAACCTATCGGGCGAATGTGTTCGCCAAACTGGAAGCCGAGTCGCTGGCGCAGCTCATCCGCCAATACGCGACCCTGCTGGACTGAACCGGCCTCCGTAACGCTACGGAGGCGCGCGCGTAGTCGGGCGTATACCGCGCGGCCGGCCCTTCGGCCACACTGTCTATTCCTATCGCACCATCTCAACAAGGATGCTGAACATGAACAAGATCACGCTCGCCGCCCTGATGTCCACGCTGGCCTTCGCCAGCGCCGCCCACGCCGCCGTGCTGAGCGAAAGCAATCTGTCGATGGCCGACGCGCAAAAGCTCGCCACCGCCACCGTCGCCGCCTGCCAGGCCAAGGGCTACAACGTCAGCGCATCGGTCGTGGACCGCGCCGGCCTGCTCAAGGCCTTCGCGCGGGCCGACAATGCCGGCCCGCACACCATCGAAGCCAGCCGCGCCAAGGCGTTCACCGCCGTGTCGGCCAAGACGCCCACGCTTGCCATGATGGAAAACTCGCAAAAGAATCCGGGCGCGGCCAACCTGACCGACATCCCCGGTTTCCTGCTGCTGGGCGGCGGGGTGCCCGTCAAGGCGGGCAACAGCGTGATCGGCGCCATCGGCGTGGCGGGCGCGCCCGGCGGCAACCTGGACGCCCAGTGCGCCGATGCCGTGCTGGAAGAGAACGCCGCGCTGTTCAAGTAAATCACGCGCGAGCGGCGGCCGGCGCGCGCATCGCGGGCGCCGGCCGTGGCCTAGAACAGCACCTTGATGCCGGCATTGATGTTGTAGCTGCTGGTCTTGGTGCTGCCGATGCCCTGTTCCACGCCGCTCTGGATATTGACGTAGGTGTTCTTCGCGACAAACCTGTCGTACCCGAGTTTCAGGCCGACGCGCGGGCCCGCGAGTTTGTTGTCGTACGTCACGTCTCCCTGCGTGGCCGTCGGGTAGATGCTGGATGAATTGCCTGCGGTGGCCAGAAGGTTCACCGTCGCCCATGCCGTGCTGGCCTGCGCGGTGTCGGGCTCCCAGGTCTTGGAAAGCCGTACGCCCAGTCTGCCGGTCACGCTGTTCACCGCGGGCAGCTTCACCGAGCTCACCGCGTCGTGGCTATCGGAATACTTGATGCGCTGATAGATCAGTTGCGCCTGCGGCTCGATCCGCAGATGGCTTGCATCATCGCCCACGGCGAACGCCTTGCCGGCTTCCGCCGACGCCAATCCGCCCCAACCCGAGGTCTTCAACGACAGGTCGGCCGTGGCGGCGCTGGTCTTGGCGTCATAGCGGCTGGCCTGGGTTACCAGATCCAGATAGCCGCCCTTTCCGTCCAGCACCGTGTAATAGCCGCCGACGCTATACGCCTGCTGCCGGGCGCGGCCCGCGAAGCGGGTGGTTTTCGCGCTTTCCGAATAGTGGTCCACATCGGAGGACATCGTCGCGGCGGACGCGAACACCCCCGCGCTGCGGCGCGACAGTCCCTTGAAGTTCACGTATACATCCGATCCAAGCTGAATACCGCCGAGCTTGGTCTTCGTAGCGATGTCTTCTTCCAGCAGGCCCATATCGTGCCCGCGGTTGCGGCCAAGCTCCGTCAGCGTGCGCGCCCAGGCGTAGGGATAGACCTTGCGCTCCAGTGCTTCGGTGGCGCCCATCCGGTCGTTCAGCGAGCCGGCGCTCAATTCGCCGTAGCGCGAAGCCTGATTGCCCAACTGCGAATAGATGGACACTTCCGGGCGCGCCTCGCTGCGCAGATACCAGTTATTGGGGTTTTGCTGAACGCCTCCGACGACGCGGCCGCCATGCTGCAATGCGTAGAGAAACGGGCCTCGTCGATTGCCGGACGACGACTGTTCCTGGACAAAGGCATTGTCGGTCAGGTCGCCCGCCTGGACCACCAGCAGGCCGTCGCCCTTCGAAGGATCTCCTCCCACGGACGTGTCCATGCGCAGCGCCAGTGTGGTCGTGCCCGTCGCGCCCTGCTTCAGCACCAGGTGATCGCTGACCCCGTCGTAGGTCGGAATGACGAACAAGGTCACCGCGCCGCCTTCGCCCACGAGACTATCGGCCGTGATGCTTCTGCCGATGGCCTCCCCACGGCCCACGTCGGGTTCCACGAAATTGATGCGGCCGGCAAGCGTCAGCGGACCGACGCTGCTGACGTTATTCCCAACCGAAGGATTCCTGGCATCCGTCATCACGCTCCAGGTGCTGGATGAGTCCACGCGCACGCTGCCTTCGCTGCTTATCCAGCCATGCAACTGCGCATTGCGCAGATCCAGGCTTTCATTGCGGCTGCGCACGATGACCGCCGCGCCCCCCGTGGACCTGGCGCCCAGCGAGGTGCCGTCGATGACGAGGGAACCGCCGTTCAGATAGGTCGTTCCCGTATAGCCCAGCGCTCCCGTCAGCGTGGTCCGGCCAGGCCCCTCCAGCCGAAGATCGCCCGTCCCGTTGATCGCGTTTGCTATCACGAGGTCGTCGGCGCGATTGAACGCCAGCACGCCGTTGTTGATGAAGGCCCCGGGCCCCATCGCGCCGTTGACGCCGCCATCGCCAAGCTGCAGCGTGCCTTCGTCCACCACCGTGACACCCTGGAAGCCGTTATCGCTCAAGATAGTCAGCAGCCCCGCACCGGCCTTCCTGAACACACCACCCGCACCCTCCACGGCCCCGCGGATTGTCGATTGCGCGTCTGCGTCGACGCGTACCCCGCCCGTGCTGGCCACCACCATGTTCCGAAGAATGGCCGCATTATCCAGGACGTGCAGTATCCCGCCGTCCAGCATCAACGCATCTTCCACGCGCCCCAGGCTCTGGTCGCTGCGTATCGCGAGCGCGCCACCCTTGATGGTCCACGGGGTGCTTACCTGCGTCGGCGTATTCACCAATTCCCAGGTGCCATCGGAGGTTTTTTCGAATGACGTGAAGCCCTGATAGAAATCCGTGGTTGCCACGCTGGTTCCGATGGCTCCCAACTTGGAAACGTCGAATGCGATTCTCGCGCCCGTGGCGGCATTGAGCGGGCCAGGCCCGTCCAGCGCCAGCTTGTTGTTGCTGGAACGGGTGGCATCCACCGCGCCCACGATTTCGCTGCCTGCCTGCAGGCGCAGGAGCGAGTGATGGGCGGTTTCCGCGTACATGATGGCCACGGCCTGCGCGGTGCCGACGCCGGGCGCGATTTTTCCCGCGTTGGTGATCTGGGTATAGGCGCCGAGGACGTGCACGCCATAGCCGCCGATGGAGGTGCCGCC
>RCUP01001717.1_pt1 | contig 12809 bp, 12 predicted proteins | sample 2166341 | NCBI WGS metagenome assembly RCUP01 (sample SAMN09932325, study PRJNA488358) | compost metagenome | isolation source: compost soil in succinonitrile-enriched | place: Germany: Experimental Botanical Garden | reverse complement strand
TGGCTGTTGCTGCTGGGCCTGATTCTGGTGGCGCTGAACCTGCGCCCGGCGCTGTCGAGCATGGCGCCGATGCTCAGCGACGTCTCGAAGTCCCTTGGCTTGTCGGCATCGCAGGCCGGTTTGCTGACGACGTTGCCGGTGTTGTGTCTTGGCCTGTTTGCGCCGCTGGCTCCGCTGCTGGCCAGACGTTTTGGGGCTGAGCGGGTGGTGTTGAGCATTCTGCTGACACTCGCTGGCGGGATCATCCTGCGCAGTTCGTTCGGTGAGATCGGCCTGTTTGCCGGCAGTGTGCTGGCCGGTGCCAGCATCGGCGTGATCGGTGTGTTGCTGCCTGGCATCGTCAAACGTGATTTCCCGAAACAGGCCGGAACCATGACCGGCGTCTACACCATGGCTCTATGCCTGGGCGCGGCGATGGCGGCGGGTGCGACCGTGCCGCTGAGCGAGCACTTCGACAAGCGCTGGGAGCTGGGCCTCGGTTTCTGGGTTGTTCCGGCATTGGCGGCGGCGCTGTTCTGGCTGCCGCAAGTCGGCCAGAAACACGGCGCGCACAACGTTGCCTACCGCGTTCGAGGCTTGCTGCGCGATCCGCTGGCCTGGCAGGTGACCTTGTACATGGGCCTGCAATCGTCCCTGGCCTACATCGTGTTCGGCTGGTTGCCGTCGATCCTGATCGGTCGCGGTCTGACCCCGACCCAGGCCGGACTGGTGTTGTCGGGTTCGGTGATCGTGCAACTGGTCAGCTCCCTCGCCGCGCCCTGGCTGGCTACACGTGGCAAGGACCAGCGCCTGGCGATCGTGATTGTTATGGCCCTGACCCTCGGTGGTCTGTTCGGTTGCCTGTATGCGCCGATCGAAGGCTTGTGGGGCTGGGCGATCGTGCTGGGGCTGGGGCAGGGTGCCACGTTCAGCCTGGCTTTGACCCTGATCGTGTTGCGTTCGCGGGACTCCCACGTCGCCGCGAACCTCTCGAGCATGGCCCAGGGTTTTGGTTACACCCTGGCGTCCATGGGGCCGTTCGCGGTCGGTATCGTGCATGACTGGACCGGTGGCTGGACGGCGGTGGGCTGGATCTTCGGTGTCATCGGCCTGGGTGCGATCATCGCCGGTCTCGGGGCCGGGAGGGCGCTGTATGTGCAAGTCAGCAGCGAGAGAATTCAACCGTGACAGATGCCTATAAATAGACAACCTCCAGGGTTGCGGAACCGTCGAGTATTGCATCGTCACTCAGGTCCAGCGTTGAGGTGGGGGCAATGACGGCGACGAGGGTGACCCGGCTGCTCAGGTTCTTGATCTCGACAGGACCTGCGGTGCTGCCCGCCAAATCGGTGAAGCCCAGCCAGCTATTGGCGGCAATCGGTATGGGGCTGAAACTGGATGTACTCCACCCCCGCCCGCCAGTGGTGGAGTCGGTTCGATACACTTGCGGCAGAGCGTCCGCTACGGTGCGGGCAGGATCGAAGTGCAACGAGTACAGACCGATCCTGTTGCCGCTGCGGTCGACGTTCAGGCCGTAGTAGATCTCACTGTTGACGATGGCCGAGCCTTCGCGGTTATCGCGCATGATCAATGCGAAAGGAGCCGCGGTGTTGCAGCTGATGTCGAGGTCGAGGAACTCGTCACGCAGTTGCGTCCTTGTGTCGACGTTCAGGTCCTTTCGGGAAATTTTTCCGTAGTCGACAAGTCCGTTGTTGGAGAAAATCGGGATGCAGGCGACCGGGGTGATCGTGCCTTTGACCAAGAGTTCATTGGGGGGCACCGCAAGGGCTGCAGTCGCCATGCCCATCAGCAGTCCGGTGGTCAGAGCCATGGGAATACGCTTCATCGATAAATTCCTTTTTCTCGTAGAAGTTTAGGCACTGAACCGTTCATTCAGGCAACGAACGGTTCAGTGCCTTGGCCCTTAGTAGTACGCCACTTCGAACGTTGCGGAGCCGTCAATGGTGACGTCCTGGTCCAGGGTCAGTCCGTTGGCGGGGGCGATATAGGTATCGACCCTAAAATCAAAGGTGACAACTTCTGCATCAATCGGTGAGGTGCCGCCAATAGCGGCAACGGACAAGTAACGTCCCGGTTTGGCAGAGGTTGCTTTCGACCAGTTTGCCTCGTCTATTGAGTCGATTGGGTCCAGCGGTGTTGCACCGTCCTTGACACTCAGAATTTCGGGGTAAAAGTAGCCCAACTTTTCTAAGTTGGTGGTCAGACCAAGGCCAAACCAATCACCAGTTGATGTCTCGCGTCGATTGTCAATTGGATTCAGTGAGAACCTTTGTGGAGCACTACAGGTTACGACCAGTTGAATGTTGTTTTCCCTGACCTTTTTATGGGTGTCTGGATTAAGCTCTTTGGACGAAATCTTGCCTAGTTCGATGACGCCATCATTGGAGAAGACCGGCGTGCAAGCGACTGGAATGATAGTGCCTTTGACCTCCAGGGTATTGTCCACCGCGAAGGCCTGAGGGGCGGTGCTGATTACAGCTGTAGTAGCAAGTGCTGCGAAGTACTTTTTCATGGGTGAAACTTCCTTTCTTTAGTTGTTGGCCTTGAATGTTCCGAGGGGCGTAAGTGCCCCGCGGCTTCAACAAGGCAGGGTGGGTGTTACTGGTAAAAAATCTCGATCGTCCCCGAGCCGTCGAGGTGAACGGCGCTGCTCAGGTCCAGGCTATTGGTGGGGGCAATGACGGCCTCGACCGTCACCGTGGTGGTGAGGTTCTGGATTAAGGCCGGGCCTGCGGTGCTGCTGGCCCTGTCCGTAAAGCCCAGGTAGCTTCTCTGGGCGAACGGAATCGGGTTCGAACTGGAGGTTCTCCAGGCCGCGCCCTGGGTGGTGGAGTAGGTTTGATACAGGCGTGCGAAGCTGTCGGCGCTGGCGTTAGCGGGATCGACATTGAGTGAGTACAGGCCGATCTTGTTGCTGCGGTGATCCAGACCCAGTCCGTAGTAAATCTCGCTGTTGTCCGTTGCCGAGCCCGGGCGGTTGTCATGCATGACCAGGGCAAATTCCATCGGGGCGTCGCAGTCGACCCGCAGGGTCAAATCCTTGGGCGGCAGTCGGGTGCTTTTGTCAGGGTTCAGATCGTTTTTCGTGAGCCGACCGAAATCCACCAGGCCGCCATTGGACAGTTCCACTTTGCACGCGGTGGGGGCGAAACGGGCGCGCAGGGTTATCTCCCTTGAGAGGCCTGTCGCGACCGCGTCGAACAGGCCGGTGGTTTCCCAGACTACGGCGTCACGTACCTGCAACGCCTTGTCCGACGCCCAGGCTGTCAGCTCCAGTTGCGCCGAAAGATTTTGCCCTTGCGCCGCCACACCGCCCCGAACCGGAACGATGGCCTGCTGCGGTTGCCAAAGCAGACTCGAAGTGGTTGCTTCAGGTGCTTGGCCGATGGCAGAAATCAGGCCCAGGTCCACCGGTTGCCCATCGAGCACGGCGTCACTCATGCGCACGGCATAGCTGCCGTGCTCGGCAAAGCGAAAGCGCTCGGCGGTCGCGGCCATGGCACGGTAGAACAGGGTCATGTCAGTGGGTTGGGGGCAGCTCAGGTTCAGGCTCAGGCGGCGCTCGCCCAGGGTTCGCTCTGCGGAGCCATTGGCGCGTATAGCCCGATTCGTCAAACCGTAATCGAGTACCGGCTGACTCAGGGTGAGCTTGCATTCATCGGCGAGGGCCCAGGCGTGCGGCGCCAGTCCGCTTAACATCAACGTGCCGAGTGTTAACAGCAGAGGGTGGGACAGCTTCATGGGGAGATCCTCAAAGTGTGCGGCACCGGGCGTCGGCGGTCTCGTAATACACCTGGGTATTGGCCTTGGCCGGCAGTTCGAAACGCAGCGCGCAGCGCTCCAGCCCTGGTGCGGTTATCCACAGGTCGCGGGTGGTCAGTGCGTTGGGCAGAAACACCAATCCACCTTCTTGAGCGAGCGTGATGAACTCACCGTCTGCGCTGCTTACCGTCGCGCCACGGGGCAGGGGGGTACCGTCGTCCGTGGTGACTTTGAGCAGGGCACGGCGGGTCAAGGTGACGCCGAACTCGACCTTGTCGACGGCCCCGCGTCCGGCGGAAACCACGGCCAGTCCGTTGTTGATATCGAGGTTGCGCGGCAGCGAGCGGGTGTCGACTTCTACCGGGCTGCGCCCATAGGCGCTCACTTGAGGCACAACGGCCTGACCTTTCCAGTCGGTCCAGACCGGACCGCTTGGGGTCGAGACTTTGATGGCGCTTTCGTCGCCAACCGAAAGCAGCGCGAAGGTGTCCCGTACGGCGTATGGCGATAACGTCAGGCCGTCGCCGTGCAGAACGGCACCGCCACGCGCGCCCATCTGGTAGCTGGAGCGTTCGGCATCGGAGCGGGTGTAGTTCAAGTCCAGTTGGCTGTAGCGCGGCAGCAGGGAAACCCCCGCGGAGGACTGCACTTGTTTGTCTCGTGTGTCGTGCTCGACACCGACCCGGTAGCTCAACTGGTCGTTGATCTGCTCGTTCAAGCCGACACCGCTGCGGTATTCGCCAGCGGAACGGCGTACCCAGGTGCGCGCCCGGCGACGTTCACCCAGTGGAATGCTGAGGCTCAGGTAAACACTGTCGTCGCTACGTTGGGTGCCGCTGACTTGCCATTGCGCGGTGGCCGACACCGACACGTCGCCAATCCGGGTGCCCCAGGACGCCAGGGCGCGGCTGCTGTTTTGCCCATCGAATGTCGTTGAGCGGCTGAAGCCACTGCTGAACGCTCCAAACCCGGGAGTTGACCAGGTCAGTGACAAGCTTTGCTGATCGCGGTAACGCGACTGGCTACGTTCCGATCGAGTGTCAAACACCGCCTCCGACAGTTCGCGATAACCAAAGGTCCGGTGCGAAGTTGCGGCATTGATCGACCACTGTTCACCCAAGCGTTGCGAAACATTCAGATCGGCCTGAAGCCCCCTGTCGGCTTGATGGGTGCTGGTGTCGGCCGCTTGCAAGGTGGTCTGGATCTGTGTGACGGGCCCTGGCAGCAGGCTCAGGCCAGCGCCCGCGGCGCGGTAATCGGCGGTGCCGGTAGCACCGGTGCTGAGCAGGACATTCGGGTTGAGTGCTCCACTCCAGCCACCGCTGATCACCCAGGGGTTACCGCTCCGGGCATCGCCGAGACTGCGTACCTGGCCGGTGGCCAACGAAAAACCGGGGGCCGGCAGGCCAACGCCGAGCATGGCAACGGGGACCGTGAAGCGTTGCTCGCTGCCATCCGCTTCCTTGACGGTGACTTCAACATCGGAGCGACTGTCGAGCCGACGTACGTTACTCAGGGAAAACGGTCCGGCCGGTACCACGGTCGAGTGGATCAGCGAACCGTTCTGGCGTATTTCGACCTGGGCCTGGCTGCGGGCAATCCCTTCGATGGGATTGCCTTGGCCTTCGACCTGGAGCGCCTGCTCCGTCATGAGCTGGACGCCGGTGATCTGCGCGCCGGCCAGTACCGGGTTGTAGAGATTGACCTGACCCGCTTGAAGCACTGTTTCGTGGCTGGCAAAGGTGCGCTGGGCGTAAGCCGCCAGGTGAGTGGTGCGCGACACATCGTTCTGCCAGCTCTGTACCTGACGGCTGCGTACAATCCAGTCGCTGGCATTGAAGCCGACTTCGGTGTTGGCTGAGAGGTAGCGGTTCGATCGATTGCCGTATTGGCTGTGGAGGCTGTTGATGTCGTAATTGAGTAACCCGGCGATACCACCGGTTTGATAACCGGAGATATCCCGGACCACCGGACGTATCGCCTGGGTGGGCACTATCAATGAAAGGCCGAGATTGGCCGGATCCTGTTCGATTCGGGCCTGCGGCCAGGTGGCGAGTACATCGAAACAGCCTTTGTCGTTGGCTGGAATCGATGGCTCGCTCAGGTTTGCCGCATCAAGCAGGGAACGGTCAAAGCACAAGTCGCCCTCCCGGTTGAACGTGACGTCGACCCGGCCGCGACGCTGGCCATTGACCGTGAGGGTGATCGGATGTCGGCCAGCGGTGAAGCTAGGGGCGGCCAATAGTTGGGTTGCGAGACTGGGGTCGATACCACGTTGACTCAGCGTTTTCTGGTCGAACGAAGTCAGCAACGAAGCAGCATCGAGGTCGTCGGCATTGGCTTCGAGCCCTATCAGCATGTTGCCAAGCAGCAACACCATGCCGGTCCGGACTCGCGACAGATGAGGGGGAGGGCTGGCCGGCCGAATCGCAGGCATGGCTTCGCCATCACGGTATTTCAATACGGCGTTCATGAGATTCACTTGGGTTATGCCAGGGTGTCGGCTTGATCCGCTTCGGATTCCGTCACGCTGAAATGTCGACGCCTGCTTTTTCCTGCACGGCGCTATCGATGATGTCCGCCCTGGAAGGCGAGCGGCGCGTCATAGGGAGGCACGGCAAAGCCATAGACCGTCGCTGGATAGATTCGAACCTGGGTGGCAGCTTTTGCAGGGACCGAAACGCTGATCTGCTCACCGGGCAGTACGTAGGTTCGCGGTAGCATCGCGGCGCTTCCGGAAGGCAGCAGTTGTACTTCCTGAGCCAGGCGTACGACATAAGGTGTTTCGTTGCGTACGGTCAGTTGCCCCTCTTGTAGCGACCATTTCAGGTCGGTCCATGGTGTGCGGTTGGGCGCCAGGCCAGCGGGGTGGAGAATGATCGGCAGGTTCTGGCGTACCGTCATACCCACACGGGCATGCCCGGCTTCGGAAACCGGTCTGCCTTGGGGGATACCTTCAAAAATCACCCGCTTCAAACGCTGGGTGAGCAGGGGCTTTTCCGATTGCAGGATGAAACGCACCAACTGTGTCCTGGAGGCTTCAACGCGTGCCAAGGGTGGCGTCACGAACACCAAGGGTTCGGTGTCTTCGGGAATGTTTTCGATGGTGACGTGTAGCAATGCCAGGCTGGCGTCGGTATTGGTCACGGATACGGCGGTTTCCCCGTTGGCTTCATTGACGATGATCACGGAGGTATCAGGCACCATGCCGTCGGCGTGGACCTGTACGGTCCATATCAGCGCGCACGCACCGATACCCGTGTGGGTCAGGCGGCGCAACTGCTTCAAAAATATTGCCTTGATGTCGCTCATTGAATTTCCCGGATAAAAGACTGTTGGCATGGCTCGCAATACAGGTAACGCAGGGATTCCGTGAACAAGCAGGCAGTGCTCAGGGGCGTAGGCGTCTTCTTCATGTAATGGGTCGTCAGGCAAAGAGTGAGCGCAGTTCCGGGCAGAGGGGCCGGACTGCTTGGCAGGCGACAACTTAGCGAGCAAGGGGGCGTTGGAGGAATGCAACTAATACGAAAAGAGAGCGGGCGTGTATGAAAGAGTGTTGCGTACTACGCAGCGTTTTTCTGATGAGGAATCTTTTTAAGTGTGGTCCTCCTGCGTAGTCTTCAGCGCGCTGCAATGTAGGAACCATCTATTTGTTAGATGGGCAAAAAGTTAGCCCATTGAATACATTGGGCACGCGGCGTCAGAGTTTTTTTCGAGGCGTTGTGGGCGGTGCAGGAAGGACGCTACTTTCCGCGCTTTTGCGCCACCCGCAGGAGGTTTCCCACAATGCGAGTCATTATTGCTGACGACCATTCAGTCGTTCGTGTCGGGCTGCGCATACTCGTCAACGCCAGTCGACGATGCGTGATCGTCGGCGAGGCCGACGGTGTCGACAACTTGATGTATCTGCTTTCAAGTACCTCCTGCGAACTGCTGATCACCGACTTCTCCATGCCGGGAGGGCAGCAGGCCGATGGCTTGAAAATGTTGAGTACGATTCAGCGCCATTACCCGGCCTTGCCGATCATTCTGGTGACGATGTTTACCAGTGTGGTGACGGCGAGGGCTGCACTGGCGCAAGGGGTGATGGCCATCGTTGCCAAAACCGCATCGGCGACGGAGTTGCCCCTGGCAATCAATGCGGTGCAGGAAGGGCGTCATTACCTCAGCAAGTCCCTGCGCACGCTGTTGGCCAACACCCGTGATCAGTTTCACGAATCATCCTTGTCAGCCAAGGAGTACGAAGTGGTCCGAATGCTTGCCAGTGGCATGACCGTCAGCGAAATCGCCGTTCACTTCAATCGCAGCGTGTCGACCATCAGTAAACAAAAGAAAATGGCCATGCACCGGTTAGGTGTTTGCACAGACGTTGATCTTTTTTCCTACGCCCGGGACAGCGGAATGATGTGAATAGTCATCGCGTTATTTTCGTCGTGAATGCCGATAGTGTTCGATGCATTTGCAGACTATCGTGCAGGCACTCTTTCGAAGTCACTATGCAAACCCAGGGGAACCCGCAGATGAGTGAAGCCCATAGCGCCTTGATCACCCGTTTCTACCAGGCTTTCCAGCGCCTGGATGCCGAAGCCATGGCTGCCTGCTACACCGATGATGTGGTGTTCAGTGACCCGGCGTTCGGTGAGCTTCGCGGTCGCGATGCCGGTGACATGTGGCGCATGCTGACTACTCGGGCCAAGGATTTTTCCCTGACCTTTGATCATGTTCACGCCGACGGGCGCACCGGTGGCGCCCATTGGGTGGCGACCTACCTGTTCAGCCAGACCGGCAACACCGTGGTCAACGACATCCAGGCGCGCTTCGTCTTTCGTGACGGCAGGATTTGCGAGCATCACGACAGCTTTGATCTCTGGACCTGGTCACGACAGGCATTGGGTTTCAAAGGTCTGCTGCTGGGCTGGACGCCACTGGTGCGCAACGCCGTTCGCGCTCAGGCATTGAAGGGGCTGAAGGCATTTCAGGCCGGTCGCTGATAAGATCGCGGCTCGTTTCCTTTCAAGTCTTGAGCGTGCCGTGACCACCCCAAGCGAGTCTCCCGTCAGCAAGCCCTGGTTCGTCTACCTCGTTCGCGCGGCCAATGGTTCGCTGTATTGCGGGGTCAGCGATGATCCCGTGCGCCGCTTCGCCAAGCATCAAAGTGGCAAGGGGGCACGGTTCTTTCTGTCCAGCCCGGCCATGGCGCTGGTCTATACCGAACTTTGTCGCGACAAAAGCGAAGCGCTGCGCCAGGAACGGCTGATCAAGAAACTGCGCAAAAGCGCCAAGGAATGTCTGGTCGCGTCTTATCAATCTGGTTGATCGGCTCCCATCAGGCACATCTGTAGGCTGCCAACCGATTGCGCGCTAAGCTGCGGATTCCTAATTTGTGCGGCGGAGCCGAGCATGTCCGAGTTGATTCTGCATCATTACCCGACGTCCCTCTTTGCCGAAAAGGCCCGCTTGTTGCTGGGCTTCAAGGGGTTGTCATGGCGCTCGGTGAAGATCTCGCCAGTGATGCCAAAACCGGACCTGACGGCGTTGACCGGTGGCTACCGCAAGACGCCGGTGTTGCAGGTCGGTGCAGATATTTATTGCGATACGGCATTGATTGCCCGGCGACTGGAACAGGAAAAAGCCTTGCCGGCGTTCTTTCCGCAAGGTCAGGAAATGATCACCGCGTCGTTTGCAGCCTGGGCCGACTCTGTTGTGTTCCAGCACGCGGTCAGCCTGGTGTTCCAGCCGGAATCGATAGCGGTGCGCTTTGGCAATTTATCGCCGGAAGCGATCAAGGCGTTTCTGGCCGACCGTGCCGGTTTGTTCAGTGGTGGTAGCGCGACAAAATTGTCTACTGAACAGGCCAGGCATCAGTGGCCAACGATCATGTCGCGGCTGGAGCTGCAGTTGCAGCGTGAAGAGGGTGATTTCCTGTTCGGTGAGCCGTCGATTGCCGACTTTGCCCTGGCCCATTGCCTCTGGTTCCTCAAGGCCACACCGGTGACGGCTCCGCTGGTCGAAGCTTACCCGGCAGTCAATGCGTGGCACGCTCGGGTATTGGGCTTTGGTCATGGCGCCTCCAGCGAGATGACGTCCGAAGAGGCACTGGAGGTGGCGCGCAGGTCCACGCCAGCGGCATTGCCGGATGAGCGGTTCGTCGATCCCAACGGATTCACGGCGGGTCAGCAGGTGGTCATCGCGGCCACGGACTATGGCGTTGATCCGGTCGTGGGAGAGCTGCTGTTTGCCGGCAGCGAAGAGTTGATTGTGCGGCGCAAGGACGAACGTGGCGGCGTGGTGCATGTGCACTTCCCGCGGTTTGGTTTCCGTATCGAAGCCATCTGACCTTTGTAGGAGCGAGCTTGCTCGCGAAGATCGTGAACGATAACGCGTAAAACCGGATGCCCAGCGGCGCCGATGGTTTTTTCGCGAGCAAGCTCGCTCCTACAGGGTTATTTCAACGCGGCCAGAATCGCATCCGGGTCATACCCGCGAATCAGCGTCCCGTTCACATCGATGATCGGAATGCCCCCACCGCCCAGCGCCTGATAGTCCTCGCGCGCGGCAGCATCCTTCTCGATGTCGAACTCCTTGTACGCAATGCCTTTCTGATCGAGGAAGCGCCGGGTCAGCTTGCAGTAACCACACCATTCGGTGGCGTAGAGCACAACGTTGGCCTTGGCCTGCGTCTGCGCCGACACCACTTGCGATGGATTGAACACCCGCTCGATCTTGCCCCAGTTCTGATAGGCCACGACCACCAGCAGGATCAGCAGGAATTTCTTCAGTACGCCGCCGAGCATCAGTTGCGACGCTTCAGCTGATCGGTGAGCGAAGTGGGCAGGCCCTTGATGATCAACGTGCCGGCTTCTTCGTCGTACTCGATCTTCGAGCCCAGCAGGTGTGCTTCGAAACTGATCGACAAGCCTTCGGCGCGGCCAGTGAATCGGCGGAACTGGTTCAGGGTGCGTTTATCGGCCGGGATTTCCGGCGAGAGGCCGTAATCCTTGTTGCGGATGTGATCGTAGAAGGCTTTCGGGCGTTCTTCGTCGATCAGCCCCGACAACTCTTCCAGGCCCATCGGCTCACCGAGCTTGGCCTGGCTGCTGGCGTAATCCACCAGGGTCTTGGTCTTCTCGCGGGCGTCGTCTTCCGGCAGGTCTTCGCTTTCAACGAAATCACTGAAGGCCTTGAGCAGGGTGCGGGTTTCACCCGGACCGTCGACGCCTTCCTGGCAGCCAATGAAGTCGCGGAAATACTCCGAAACCTTTTTGCCGTTCTTGCCTTTGATGAACGAAATGTACTGCTTGGACTGTTTGTTGTTCTGCCACTCGGAAACGTTGATCCGCGCCGCCAGGTGCAACTGGCCAAGGTCGAGGTGGCGGGATGGGGTCACGTCCAGTTCGTCGGTTACGGCCACGCCTTCGCTGTGGTGCAGCAGGGCGATGGCCAGGTAGTCGGTCATGCCTTGCTGATAGTGTGCGAACAGCACATGGCCGCCGACCGACAGGTTCGATTCTTCCATCAGCTTTTGCAGATGCTCGACCGCCACGCGGCTGAACGCGGTGAAATCCTGGCCACCCTCAAGGTACTCCTTCAGCCAGCCGCTGAACGGGAACGCGCCGGATTCCGGATGGAACAGGCCCCAGGCTTTACCCTGTTTGGCGTTATAGCTTTCGTTGAGGTCGGCGAGCATGTTCTCGATGGCCGCAGACTCAGCCAGTTCAGAGTCGCGGGCGTGGAGAACTGCAGGTGTGCCGTCGGGTTTTTTGTCGATCAGGTGGACGATGCAATGACGGATCGGCATGGGCTTCTCGGCTGAATGAAGAGAGGAGGGCGTGCTCCCCCGAAAAAGCGCTCAGTGTACCGCAACCACTGGTTTTGGCGCGGCGCGAAGGGCAATTGGCAGGCGACCGACGGTTCTTATGCGTTTTTTTCCTGTTTTAGCGCAATAAAGCTGACCAAATGGGTAGCTAGAGGCGGATATTTCCACGTCTGTGTGCTAGCTTTGCCCGGTCTTGCGCGAAGTCACTGCGTTAAGCGTGCAGTCAGCATTTGTCAGGTCGAACCAAACCCTGATTTCGGTATCTATAACCCCGATCCCGAGGTTATTTGGCCGAGGGTGCCAGATCCAGAAGATCGGGCTCGATGGCTGACATTGCACTCTGCAATCCATATGAATTTGATAGGGAAGGAACACTACATGGCTCTTACTAAAGACCAACTGATCGCCGACATCGCTGAAGCTATCGACGCGCCGAAAACCACCGCGCGTAACGCTCTGGACCAACTGGGCCAAATCGTTGCCGATCAGCTGGAAAACGGCGGCGAAATCACTCTGCCAGGTATCGGCAAGCTGAAAGTGACTGAGCGTCCTGCCCGCACTGGCCGTAACCCTTCGACTGGCGCAGCCATCGAAATCGCTGCCAAGAAAGTGATCAAGCTGGTTGTTGCCAAAGGCCTGACCGACGCTGTTAACAAGTAAGACTTGTTAAGAAAAACCGTGCGCCGGAGCGATCCGGGCACGGTTTTTTTGTGGGCGCGATAAAGCACTCGCTACGCTTGAGCGTTGCTCCATCGTGCCTGGCGCCAGGCCTGTTGCTGCGCTTTGGTCTGGAAGGTCCAGGCGACGAAGCGGCTCTGCTTCTGCCCTTGGGACATTTCCACTACCTGGCTTTCCAGGGCGCCGGCCTTTTTCAGGGCGGTCTGGATCGCCGGCAGGTTGGATGCCTTTGACACCAATGTACTGAACCACAGCACCTGTTGGGCGACCTGCACGCTTTCGCTGACCAGTTGGGTCACGAAGCGTACTTCCCCGCCTTCGCACCACAACTCGGCCGACTGGCCGCCAAAGTTCAACACCGGCAGCTTGCGTTTCGGATCGGCTTTGCCCAGGGCTCGCCATTTGCGCGTACTGCCCCGCGTAGCCTCGTCCAGCGAGGCGTGGAATGGCGGGTTGCACATGGTCAGGTCGAAGCGCTCTGCGCTCTCCAGCAGGCCTGTGAGGATCTGCTTGGGGTTGCTCTGCTGGCGTACCTGGATCGCTTTGTTCAGGC
>RCUP01001716.1_pt1 | contig 12810 bp, 7 predicted proteins | sample 2166341 | NCBI WGS metagenome assembly RCUP01 (sample SAMN09932325, study PRJNA488358) | compost metagenome | isolation source: compost soil in succinonitrile-enriched | place: Germany: Experimental Botanical Garden | reverse complement strand
TTCACCGGCGCTCAGCGTCGGGTCGGATAGCACAATGGTTGCGGTCGGGCGCTGGCTGTCGATCGAAAAGTTGTTCGAATCGGTGGTGCCGCTACCGGCGTTGCCCGCCCCGTCGACCACACCGCTGTTGTCCAGGGTGATCAGGTTGGTGGCGTCGGTGATGCCAGCCGTCGGAGTAAATGTCGCGGTGTAAGTGATGTTATCGCTGGTGCTGAGATTGCTCAGAGTACCGTTGCTCACCGTCAGATCGGCCGTGGTAAAGCCGGTCACCGCCTCGGAGAACGTGATGGTCACCACTGATGTCTGACCCACCGCCAGCGCCGAGTCCGCGACCACAATGGTGGCGGTCGGGCGCACGGTGTCGATCACGTAGTTGTTGGAGTCGGTGGTGCCGCTACCGGCGTTGCCCGAGCCGTTTTGCACACCGCTGTTATCCAGGGTGATGACGTTACTGGTGTCGGAGATGGCATTGGTCGGCGTAAAGGTTGCGGTCCAGGTGATGCCACCATCACCGCTGGTCACGGAGCTCAAGGTGCCGTTGGCGATGGTCAGGTCGGCGTTGCTGAAACCGCTCACCGCCTCGCTGAAGGTGATGGTCACCAGCGAGGTTTCGCCGACGCTCAAGGCAGTGTCGGCGACCACGATAGTGGCCGTCGGCAGCACCGTATCGATGGTGTAGTTACCGGAGTTGGTAGTGCCGCTGCCGGTGTTGCCCGCCAGATCGCTGACTCCGGTGTTGTTCAGGGTGATCACGTTGCTCGAGTCATTCACGCCGACGGTTGGGGTGAAGGTCGCGGTCCAGGTGATGCCACCGTCGCTGCTATTCACCGAGGTCAAGGTGCCGTTGGCGATGCTCAGGTCAGCGTTGGTGAAACCCGTCACTGCCTCGGAGAAGGTAATGGTCACCAGCGAGGTTTCGCCGGCACTCAGGGTGGCGTCGGCCAGGACAATGGTCGCAGTGGGTCGGACCGTGTCGATAGCGTAGTTGTTGGAATCGGTGGTGCCGCTGCCGGCGTTCCCCCTCAGATCAGCCACGCCGGTGTTGTCCAGGGTGATCAGGTTGGTCGTGTCGTTGATGCTCGCCGAAGGCGTGAAGGTTGCCGTCCAGGTGATGCCGCCGTCGCTGCTGCTCACCGCTGTGAGCGTACCGTTGGCGATGGTCAGGTCGGCATTGGTGAAACCACTCACCGCTTCGCTGAAGGTGATCGTGACCAGCGAGGTTTCGCCGATTCTCAGTGCCGTGTCCGCGACCACAATGGTTGCCGTCGGGCGCACGGTGTCGATGGCGTAGTTGTTGGAGTCGGTCGTGCCGATGCCCACGTTACCGCTGGCGACAGCCTGCACACCGGTGTTGTCCAGCGTGATCAGGTTGGTCGTGTCGGTGATGCTGGCAGTCGGGGTGAATGTCGCGGTCCAGGTGATGCCGCCGTCGCTGCTGCTCACCGCTGTGAGTGTACCGTTGGCGATGGTCAGGTCGGCGTTGGAGAACCCACTGACGGCTTCGCTGAAAGTAATGGTCACCAGCGACGTTTCACCGATTTTCAACGCATTGTCGGCGACCACGATGGTCGCCGTCGGCAGCACCGTATCGATGGTGTAGTTGCCGGAGTTGGTAGTGCCGCTGCCGGTGTTGCCCGCCAGATCGCTGACTCCGGTGTTGTTCAGGGTGATCACGTTGCTCGAGTCATTCACGCCAACGGTAGGGGTGAAGGTCGCCGTCCAGGTGATGCCACCGTCGCTGCTGCTGACGGAGGTCAAGGTGCCGTTGGCAATCGTCAGGTCGGCGTTGGTGAAACCGCTCACCGCCTCGGAGAAGGTGATGGTCACCAGCGAGGTTTCGCCCGCGGTCAGCGTTGGATCGGCCAGCACAATCGTGGCAGTCGGACGAACAGTATCGATGGCGTAGTTGTTCGAATCGGTGGTGCCACTGCCGGTGTTGCCCGCCAGATCGCTGACCCCGGTGTTGTTCAGGGTGATCAGGTTGGTCGTGTCGTTGATGCTCGCGGAGGGCGTGAAGGTCGCCGTCCAGGTGATGCCGCCGTCGCTGCTGCTCACCGCAGTGAGCGTACCGTTGGCGATGGTCAGGTCGGCGTTGGTGAACCCGCTCACCGCCTCGCTGAAGGTGATGGTCACCAGCGAGGTTTCGCCGATTCTCAGCGCCGTATCCGCGACCACGATGGTGGCCGTCGGGCGCACAGTGTCGATCGCGTAATTGTTGGAGTCGGTGGTGCCGCTGCCGGCGTTGCCCGACAGATCGCTGACCCCGGTATTGTCCAGAGTGATCAGGTTGGTCGTGTCGGTGATGCTGGCGGACGGGGTGAAGGTCGCCGTCCAGGTGATACCGCCATCACTGCTGCTCACCGCAGTGAGCGTACCGTTGGCGATGGTCAGATCGGCGTTGGTGAACCCGCTCACCGCCTCGCTGAAGGTGATGGTCACCAGCGAGGTTTCGCCGATTCTCAGCGCCGTGTCCGCCACCACGATGGTCGCGGTCGGACGGAGCGTATCAATCGCATAGTTGTTCGAATCGGTGGTGCCGCTACCGGCGTTGCCCGACAGATCGCTGATCCCGGTATTGTTCAGGGTGATCAGGTTGGTCGTGTCATTGACGCTGGCGGTCGGGGTAAAGGTCGCCGTCCAGGTGATGCCGCCATCGCTGCTGCTCACCGCCGTGAGCGTACCGTTGGCAATCGTCAGGTCGGCGTTGGTGAACCCGCTGACCGCTTCGCTGAAGGTAATGGTCACCAGCGAGGTTTCACCGATTCTCAGGCTGGTGTCGGCCACCACAAGGGTCGCGGTCGGGCGCACGGTATCGACGGCATAGTTGTTCGAGTCGGTGGTACCGCTCCCGGCGTTGCCCGCCAGATCGTTGACCCCGGTGTTGTCCAGGGTGATCAGGTTGGTCGTATCGGTGATGCTGGCGGTTGGGGTGAAGGTCCCTGTCCAGGTGATGCCGCCATCGCTGCTGCTCACCGCAGTGAGCGTACCGTTGGCAATCGTCAGGTCCGCGTTGGTGAGACCGGTGACCGCTTCGTTGAAGGTGATGGTCACCAGCGAAGTTTCGCCGACTCTCAACGCATTGTCCGCCACGACGATGGTCGCGGTCGGGCGTACGGTGTCGACCGTGTAGTTATTGGAGTTGGTGGTGCCGACGCCGGCGGTACCCAGACCGTTGATCACACCGGTGTTGTCCAGGGTAATGACGTTGGTCGTATCGGAAATACTGGCGGACGGCGTGAACGTTGCTGTCCAGGTGATGCCGCCATCGCCGCTGCTTACCGCACTCAAGGTGCCGTTGGCGATGGTCAGGTCCGCATTGGTGAAACCGGTCACGGCCTCGGAAAAAGTGATCGTCACCAAGGACGTTTCGCCGATGCTCAGTGTGGTGTCAGCAACCACGATGGTCGCGGTCGGTGGTGGCGCATACGCGGTGTTGAGTACACCCCCGTCGTTGTAGATGGTCGCGAAGGAGGTCGGCGAGGTGCCGGTTGTACCTCCGCCCTGCGCGGTACCACCCGCACCACTGGCCGCGGCATTACCGGCCAGGGCGGCGAAGTTGGCGGCCGTCATCAGCAGCGTGCCTTTGTTCCAGATCGCACCGACGCCCCGGCCGCCAATGCCGCCATTACTGGCATTGCTGCCTTGGCCACCGCCACCGCCACCGCCGCCACCGGCGCCGATGTTGTTGCTGATGGTCGACGTGCCGATGACGGTGATGGTGCCGCTGCTGGCGTTGTAGATCCCGCCCACCGCGTTGCCGCCGGCGCCACCCACCTTGTCCCAACCGGCCCCGCCGCCGCCGCCGCCTATGGATATCGTGCCATTGGTGGCCGTCGCACCGTTACCGCCGTTGCTGTAATAGGAAACGCCCACCCCGCCAGCACCGCCAGTGGAGGTACCGCCACGACCGCCCATGTGGGTGGCGTCATAACCGCCGCCGTAACCACCGACGCCACCGCTGCCCGCCTGGCCGCCCAACGTGCCGGTGCCTGGCCCTGCCGAACCGCCATGCCCACCGCCCTGTCCGCCCAGACCGCCGCCGCCACCGCCGCCGCCGCCGTAAAAAGCGCCCGTGACACCGCCGCCGCCACCGCCACCGGAAGCCCCGTTGGAGGTCACGGTAACGTTGTTCAGGGTCAGAATCCCGGCGTTGAAAATACCTCCGGCCATCGCGCCCGTGGCACCGTAGCCACCGTTGCCGCCATTGCCCGACACCAGGCCACGGGTGATCACCAGGCCATCGAGCGTGACGATACTGCCTGAGCTCACTTCAATCACTCGGGTCCTGTACTGACCATCGAGAATCACATCCGCCGCACCGTCGTTGTTCAAGTCGCCATCAACGGTGACGTTCTTGTTGATCAGCAATTCGGAGGTCAACTGCACCGTCATGCCACTGCTGAAGGTGACGATATCGCCGTTCTGCGCCGAGGCGAGGGCGGCACGCAACGAGCCGACGCCCGTATTGGCGTTGTTGGTGGCGGTCCAGGTGGCCAGGCCCCACTGATAGTCGCTCATGGCTGTGGTCGAGAGCACGTTGGCGCTTTCGATGTTGCCGGTGGCGATTTCCAGATCCCAGTCGCCGCCCACGCCGGTACGGTTGCTCGAAGCCGCTACATCGCGGCCGGTCATTTGCGCCAGCGAGTCGACAAAGCTCAGGCCACGCTCGCCTTCGGCGGTGTAGCAGCCGTAGATCAGGATGTCACCGCCAGCGTTGATGTCCTTGCCGATTTCCGCCAGCACCGCGCTGCGAGCGGCGACGTTGTCAGCCGACAGATAGCTGTCGCCCAGCCACAGGTCGCCAGCGTTGCCGTGGGCGATGATCTGCACCGAGCTGATGCCCTGATGCTGATCGAGGTAGTCGGCAATTTGTTGCAGTCCATCCTTGCCCGTGTCCAGCTTCACGATCTGGGTCCCGGGGGCTACGCCCCGGAGCAGGCTGTCGGCATCTTTCACCCGAGAGTCGACGAACACCACGCTCTGCCCTGGCACCGCAACCGGGCTGACAGCCGGCGCGGCATCGGTCTGGCCGTGGGTGTCCTTGCTGATCGTCGGGTGATCGGCAGTCGGTGTCTTGGCGGCATCGGCTGTGGAATGGCTATCGGCCTGGGCCGCGGTATCGGCCACCGTGGCGGCGACGGCGCCGTCGAACAGCATGCGTGGTTCAAGGGACATGATCATGGGCGCCGCTGGCGTCCGTTGACCTTCGGTTGCCCGTGACGTTGCCTTTACCCCGCCAAAAATGGTCCACCACATGCTGCTCACCCGGATTCGAACGAATATACGTAAGGCATCAATGAAAAACGCCGCGATCAAATGTTCGCGGCGTCGGACTTCATACGAATGACATTGGCGGCGCTGGCAGAGCCATCGAGCCAAAAGGACAAGTCTGAGTATTGCTTGAACAGATCCGGCGGCAGGATGGTGCGCCGTGCCTGCACGGCAATTTTGGGTCTGACCTTGTGCAGGCCGGCCACCCCGAGGGCTTGATCGAATTCCGGGGCGTCGTACGCCAGGTGTTCGAAGTCGTGCTCGAACCAGGGTTCGTCGATAAAGTCGTAGACCAGCCGCAGCACCCGCTCCGGAGCCTGGGTCAGCAAGTCATAGTCGATGATCAGCAAGGAGTCGGCATGCTCGCCGTAATAGGCTTCCTTGAGCGCCGCCCAGGCAAAACCCACCAGGCGATTGCGCTGGGCCAGGGTTTCGCAACGGCTGTAGACGGTGTTGCGCTCGACGGCATCGCCGAAGAGTTTGGTGTTTTCATAGGGATTGGCGCGGTACAGACGCTCGATGCTGTCCATGACCCAGGCGACGTTGCGCACGCAGGCAATGACCTTGGCCTTGGGAAACAGATCGCTGATGGCCGGCAGGCGCGAACTCCACAACCGATTGGTGTCGAACACCACCGATTTGTCGGCCTTGTCGGCGTAAAAGGAATCAAACAGGCCGCGCAACAGGCGACGGCGCATATCGGTGTCGATAACGGCACCAAACTCGCTGCCGGCGCTGCACTGCTCCAGAACACCGGAAAACAGGGAACCGACGGGGCTGGTCATTCCGGCATGGAAACGCGGATTCTGCAACAGGATTGCAGAAAGCAGGGTCGACCCCGAGCGCGGCAAACCGGAAATGAAATGAAAATGGTGCAAGTCCATTCACCGTATTTGATAGTCCTTTTGTAGGACAAAGCGTAGTCGATCGATAAAGCTTCGACTAGTGGTCTTTTGATATCAATTTGAAGCTAAATCGACTTGATACCGAGCTTTTCGTAAACAGCGAAGGACATTAGCGACGACAGCGTGGGAAGCGCGTCCATCGGACAAACACAACCTCGCCACGACACCCACAATCTACGTCTACGCTGTGGCGTGGCGTGACCGAGCCACGTAAAGAAAAGGAGTCGACACCCCCAGGTGTCTGGCAGCCGCGTGGCGCGCCAACCACCAACCTGAAGGATAAGGATTAATGGAAGTATTTATCGGCACTATCCAGCCTTTCGCCTTTGATTTCGCCCCCCAGAACTGGGCCCTTTGCAATGGCCAGACGTTAAGCATTTCGCAATGGAGTGCATTGTTCTCGCTGATTGGCGTGAACTACGGCGGCAACGGCCAGACCACCTTCATGCTACCCAACCTGCAAGGTCGATTACCGATGGCCCAGGGCACCGGCACCAATCTCAGCACGCGCACCATTGGCGAGATTTCCGGTACCGAAAACGTCACCGCGACCATCGGCAACATGCCCAACCACACCCACCAGATGTCCGGACTGACCGCCACCACCACCCTGCAACTGGCCAACCCGCCGAGCAATCCCGTAAACGTGCCAACGGCAACCAACGCCTTCATCGGCGCTTCGAGCGGCGGACCGGGGACGGCGAATATCTACTCCGATCAGCAAGGGGCAACGGCGGTGGCACTCCAGGGCGTGAGCACCACCGTCACCGGAGAGATTGCCTCCACTGGCGGGACCCAGCCCATGAGTGTGATGAACCCGTTCCTGGTCATCAACTTCAGCATCGCCCTGCAAGGGTATTTTCCATCGCGTGGCTGAAGGTTCGCCGGGGGCCGCGCGCCCCCGGCACTGTTCACTTTTCGGAGGCTGATCATGTTGCAAGCGGTTCAAAGTCATCATTTCCAGACCCTGCTGGGCCAGACCGTTGTCCTTCGCCTGCCCGACGGCAGCGAACTGCCGGTGCAGTTCGAACACCTCGAAGAGTCACCCCGCGCCCGCATGCGCAACAGTGAGCGCATGCCATTCAGTGTAGAGTTCAACAGCCTGGCCCCGACCGATTTTGTGGACGGTTTATGCACGCTGCAATTGCCGGAACTGGGCAAAGTGGAAAACATTTTCGTTTCCCGGGTGCCGTCGATGGGACGTGATCCGCAGCGAGGCTACTTCTACATCGCCTTCAACTGACCCTTTTCTGGCTCGCAGTGCCCTCAGCCTTGCGGATACCACACCAGCCTTTGTGCCGCGACGTTGTACTCCTGCACTGCAAAACCCAGCGCCAGGTAATGCTCAAGCGCATGGGGATTGCTGGCCCAGACCACCGTCGCCACCGGGCAACGAATCTGTTGGGCGGCCTTCTGCACCCCCTGCAATACCGCCCGCCCATACCCCTGCCCCCGCGCCGCCGGGATAAAGGCCAGATACAGCACGCGAATCTCATTCGGCCCGAAATCAGTGCTCAACGCGCCGATCGCAGTGCCGAGTTTCTCAACCACGTAATGCATGGCATTGGGGAAGTTTTCACCCAGTCCTTGCTCCTGCACCTGGAACTGCTGGGCCACAATCTGCTCGACCACCTCCACACTGTCGTCGATCCATTGCAGGTCCGGTCGGGCCGATTGATACAGGCGCTGCAAAAAAGGCCCATCGCTTGCTCGCGAAGGCCGCACCACCAAACCTTCGGCTGCCACAGCACTGCTGTTCGCCATCGTCGCACTCCTTAAAAACCGCTTTCCCTGACCCCCAGCGCCGCCATGCGTCGCCAGGCAACCCCCAATAACGACTCGCCGCTGCCCTGCAACACCACCACGCCGCGCAACGGCTGCACCGGCGTCGGCGCCGGTTCGAGGGTACTCAATCGCGCGCCATACTGCGCCTGTACCGGCTCGGCTCGTTGATACTGATCGCGACGCACGGCAATCGGTCCGTGGTGATCGGAGGTCAGTGCCTCCTGATCGACAAACGCCACACCGTTGGTGTCGATTTCGCTCAGTTGCACCGCAATCGCCGGATGCATCGGATCATCGGCGATAAACCGTCCAGTGGCGCCCGGTGCCACGCGCCAGAGTTCTGCCTCGGCCAGATAGCCACGCAAGCGCACGCCGTCCTCGACCACCCGCGCCAGCGGTTCCCGGGTCGACAGCCAGCGCCCCACCGCCCATTGCGGCAGCAGATCTCGCACGGTGCCGGCATGGGGGGCGCGCAATAGCAATCGCTCGCGCTGAGCCGCCAGCCCCCGGTACTCGGCGACCGCTTCGGCCAGGCGCTGCTCGACGATTGAGGCATCGGAGGCCGTTTCGCTGCGGCTGGCCTGACGGCGCATTTGCAATTGCTGAATCTCGATTTCCCGGCGCGCAATGGTCTGGCGCGAATCGAGATCCGGGGACTCCAGTTCGATCAGGACATCACCCTGCGCCACCGACTGCCCGTCATGCACCTTCACGGCTTTGATCCGTGCCGCCACCGGCGCATGCAAGGTGTTGACCCGGCCCGCTTCCAGCATGGCCGGCACCTCGACGGCACTGCGCCACGGCAGGATGAGCACCAGCAACAGCCCGAGCAATGCCAGGCTGCTGAGCAGCACCCGCGGTCCATGCGCCTGCTCGCGGCGGCCCCACCACTGGTGCCACTCACTCATGATGGGCAGAAAGATGAACCAGACCAGCTCCACCAGCATCAGGAAAATCCCCAACACCTTGAAGAACAGGTGATAGACCGCCAGAGCGATCCCGAAAAACAATGCCGCGCGCCATAACCACGAGCCATACCCCCAGATCAGCAAACGCCGTTGCATTGTCGGCGACCAAGGCTCCGGCGCCGCTGCGCCGTAGCCGAACAAAAACTCGCGCAGGCGCCAGCGGCACAGGGCAAACGCCCGACCTTGCAGGTTATCGACCTGCCAGAAATCGCTGAGCAAAAAATAACCGTCAAAACGCATGAATGGGTTGAGATTGACCACCAGTGTGGTGATCCACGTAGCACTGGCGAGCATGAACGCGGCGGTGCGGGCGGGACCGTCGGGCAACAACGACCAGGCCAGCAAGGCAATGCACGCCAACAGCAACTCCGCCAGCACGCCGCCAGCGCCAATCAGCAACCGGGCCTTGCGATCATTGACCCGCCAGGCATCGCTGACATCGGTATAAAACATCGGCAGCAGCACCATGAACGCCACGCCCATGCTCTGTACCCGGCACCCGGCGCGCTTGGCCATGAACGCGTGACCGAATTCGTGGCAGAGCTTGGCGAAGAACAGGGCCACGCCAAACGCCACTGCACCGCCAAGGCTGAACAGATGCGGAAACGTCGCGATAAATCGCTGCCAGTCCCGCGACACCAGAAACACCCCCACCCCCAGCACGGCGGGTAATCCGTAGCGCAGCGCTCGCGGACCGAAGCGCTCCAGCCAAGGCCAGACACGGTTGAGAAAACGCTCGGGGCGCCACAACGGAATTCGAAAAAACAGGTACTGATGCAGCAACACTTGCCACAGGCTCCGGCGCTGGGCATCCGCTTTAACGCTGTAGCTGGCACGCTGCTGGGGGTCGAGGGCGGTAATCAGGTCGTGGCTGCGCAAAAAAACCAGCAATTGCTCCAGATCCGTACCGTCCAGCGCCAGTCCCGGCTCACGATTGGCCGCTTGCAGGACCTGCTCGGGTTCACCCAGCGACCAGTGACGTAACAAACGCATCGCCGTCGTACCGAGCTTGAAGTAATGCCCTCGCACCGGGTCGGCCAGCGTCCAGCTGGGCGCACCGTCCAGCGCCGGCGCTGCCGGGGACAGTTGCAGGTCGGCACGCAGGCCGGGCAGGCTCATTTACAAGCCCACGCTCTGACGCAAACCGGCCAACGGTCGACGCAGCAGGTACAACCCCAGCGGCGCCCGGTCACCGAAGATTTTCGCCGTGCCGCGCAATCCGATGCGCGGGGGTGGCGCGTCGAAATTCGCATCCAGCCGATAAGCCAATTGCCCGCCCGCCGTAGGTTGCGCTTCATAAGCCGAACGTTCGAGTCTGGCCAGATGCCGTTGCAGCGGGTCACTGTCGAGAAACAAGGCGACTTCAGCGCCGGGCTCCAGGGATATCGCGTCCCCCACAGCCAGCTCGATACGCAATTGCGCCTGGGTCGGATCGGCGATCTCCATCAGCCGCTCGCCGGTCTGCACCGGCTTGCCGGTCCAGCGTTCGGCATCGGCAAATACCGCGATGCCATCGCGCTCGGCGCGCACTTCGCTGCGCTTGAGCAGTTCACGGGCGTAGTCGCGCTCGGCGCGTTTCTGTTCAACCCGGGCGGCCAGCAAATCCAGTTTCGAACTGGACTCGGCATCGGCGAACGAACGCTGGGAGTTGGCCTTGAGTTCCGCCTCGGCAACCCCGAGGGCGCGTTCGGCGACATCGGCCTGGGCCTTGAGTGTGGTGCTTTCGAAGCGCAGCAGCAATTCGCCGGTCTTCACCGTCTGATTGGGTTTGACCAGGAACTCGGCAATGACACCGTCCAGCGGTGCCGCCACTACCCGCCCGCCCAAGGGCACCACTTCAGCCGGTGCCAATACGGACTGGCGCACCGGGATCAACAGCCCGAGCAATAGCACTGCAACCAGCAAGCCCCGGCGTTTGCGGGTCCAACGCAGACGCCAGGGCTTGCGCGGTTGCAACGCCTGCCAGGCGTGGCTGTAGGTATCACCCAGTTGCGCCAGCAGCACCTGTTCGGCAGGGTTCCACGCAACGTCCCGGGCCAGCCACAACCCACCGAACACCTCGCCCTGACGATCGACCAGCGGCAGCCAGAACACCTGCGCCGCCGACAGGCTTTGCCATTCAGCCCGCAGCGACTCGCCGAGGACATCGGCGGCAACGACCCGCGCCTGCTGCAATTGTTCGCGTTTGAACAACTGAGCCACCGCCTGCTCGACGAACGCTACAAAGGGTGAGTTCGGCTCCACCGCGCTGACACCGGTCACGGCCTGCACCTTCCCGGCGATCAACAGTGCCGCATGGCGAAAGCCAAACAATGCCTGTCCATCATTGACCAGGCTGTAGGCCAATTGGGCGGACGTTTGGGCTGCGCGGGTCTGGCGCTCAAGATCAAGAAAACGTGCGAATACCTGTTCGGCACCGCCGCTCACAGGCGCGTTCACTTGAACTCCGCGAAATGCGCAGTGCCGCTCATGCCCGCCAGCAACCCGCTGGCGTCGGGCACGCTGGCCACCAGCAGCAGGGTCTGGCTGCCTTCATCGATTCGTGCGCCCAGGCGTTTGACTGTCGCATCCAGCGGCTTGCCGGTTTCATCGGGGACAAAACTGAAGGTCTGGCCGGGCTTGAGTCGGGCCATCCAGCGCGAGGGCACCAGCAAATGGATTTCCAGGGTGCGATTATCGACCACGTCCAGCAAGGGTGCGCCGGCAGGTACGCTTTCATAGCGCTGTACCTTGCGCTCGACGACCTGGCCATCGAACGGCGCCTGCACGCTGCAACGCTTGACCTGCACTTGATACACCTGGGACTGCGCCTGGGTTTCGCTGACCTTGGCCTCGGCACGTGCCACTTCGAAACGCCCGACCGAATTCAGCGCGGCCAGTCGCCGGTTGTGCGCCAGTTCTTCACCCGCGCCACGGCTGGCCGCTTGAGCGGCATTGAGCTGCGCCTGATAGGCCGAGCAATCGAACCGCGCCAGGGTATCGCCCTTCTTGAACGATTCCCCCTCGCTGAACGGCAACTCGACAATCCGCCCAGGGACCTCACTGGCCAGTACGGCCTGGTCCCGGGCCCGCAGTACACCGCGGGCCTCGGTGCTGGTCGCAGTACTGGCGCCTGCATCCATTTGCGCAAGCGGGTCGTCTGCCCCAGGCGTTTGCGCCTGGACAGCGCTCGCGACGAGGACCGATCCCAACCCCAACACACAGAAAATCCGCATGACCGCACTCCCTTTCGGATCAACCGAGTCTACGGCAGCGGTGACTAGCGTCAAGCAGATGGCCATCATTGCCTGCGTATTAACGCTGCGCCGTCACGGCCAACGGATACACCGACTCCCAACCCCCACCCAACGCCTTGTACAACCCGACGGCCGCCAGCGACACGCCGGTCGAGCTCTCGACCCACTGCTCCTGCGTCGCCAGCAACGCTCCTTGCACGGTGAGCACCGTGACGAAATCCACCACGCCCTCAACGTACTGCTGTTGCGCGGTGTCCAGCGCAATGCGGTTCTGACGTACGGCTTCGGCCAGACTGTCGCGGCGCAACTGGCTGGCGTTGTAGGTGGTCAGTTGATCATCGATTTCATGCCAGGCGCGCAGCACGGTTTGCTGATAGATGATAGCGGCTTCCTGTTGTTGTGCTTCGCGCAACTCGAGCACGCCACGCAAGCGTCCGCCGTCGAACAACGGCAAGCTGAACTGCGGGCCGATCCCGAACGAACGCGAACCCCAGGAGCCGAAATCGCTCAGTTGCATGGCCTGGGAACCGATGTTCCCCGACAGGGTGATTCGCGGATAGAAATCGCCCTTGGCCACGCCAATGCCGGCAGTGGCGGCATGCAGCCGTGCTTCGGCCTGGCGAATGTCCGGCCTGCGTTCAGCCA
>RCUP01001714.1_pt1 | contig 12822 bp, 13 predicted proteins | sample 2166341 | NCBI WGS metagenome assembly RCUP01 (sample SAMN09932325, study PRJNA488358) | compost metagenome | isolation source: compost soil in succinonitrile-enriched | place: Germany: Experimental Botanical Garden | reverse complement strand
CTCGGTGGTGATGCTGATGTGATATCACTCTTAGAGTGGACAATCGCTCTAGCCGGTAAGCACTTGGAAGAAAAAGTCGCGTTCGGCCATCTGGAAAAAGGGAAAAAATCATGGATTATGATTTCAGTAGGCTATCCACTCGCTCATTTGAGCAAATGGTTCAATCGATATCACTCGCAGTTATGGGAGCAGGCGTTACCATTTTTGGTGATGGCCCGGATGGCGGTCGAGAGGCGACTTTTGAAGATGTAAAAAGTTTCCCTAACTCTATATCTCCGTGGAGTGGATATGGGGTAATTCAAGCAAAGTTTCGTCAAAGGCCAGGTGCGAAAAATGGTTCGTGGGCAGTAAAAGAGCTCAGGGCTGAATTGACGAAGCTATCAAAAACGTCAGGTCTTAAAAAGCCTGAATTTTATATATTTGTAACTAACGTGGCTTTGACACCTGTAGCTGGGACAGGAGGAAAAGATCGTATTTCGTCACTTATCGATAAGTACAAAAGTAATATTGGAATTAAAGATTTTCGAGTTTGGGACTATGATCAGCTTTGCGCATTTTTGGACTCATTGCCCGCAATACGTACTGCCTACAGGGCGTGGATAACACCCGGCGACGTGTTGGCCGCAATTATGGACCAAATACAGCCTCAGACAGAAAATTTTAGAGAGATCATGCTCAATTTCGTTCAGAAGGAACTGAGAGGTGAGCAGTATGTAAATCTTGGGCAAGCGGGACATAACAGTAAAGATAGAATTCCTCTAGCGAGCGTCTTTGTTGATTTGCCAATTAGAGAAGTGGCATCTGTTAAGGATTATGATTCATTTTCACCGCTGTTATCCGCTTCAGAAAGAGAAGGAAGCGTCAAAGCGTTGGCTAAGCTTAGTTTAATAGCAGGCCAGTTTCTTGATGGTGAATCTTTTGCCAGACGCCAATCATTATTGGTTCATGGGGTAACTAGACATCCTGGAAAAGTTGTATTTATTGGAGGGCCGGGACAAGGTAAAAGTACATTAACTCAATTTTTCTGTCAGTTGCATCGGTGCTCTTTTATTAAACAGCATGCGACGAAAACCCTTAATGCTGAAGTAGATGAGGCTTGTAGAGTTATTACAGCTCAATGTGCAGAGGAGTCGATAGACCCACCTCAGAACGCGAGATTTCCTCTACGGGTAGAGTTGAATAAATTTGCTGCATCACTTGCGAATGGTGGATGCACCTCTTTATTTGGTTTTATATTAAATCGAATTAAAGAGAGGAGCGAGCGAGATCTTAAAAGTGATGATCTTCGCGGTTGGCTTTCAAACTACCCTTGGTTAATTGCACTTGATGGTTTAGATGAAGTGCCTGCTTCCTCAAATAGAGGTCAAGTGCTCAGCAGTATTCAAGATTTTTTAATTGATGCTGCAGATTGTAATGCTGATCTCTTGCTAATAGCTACTAGCCGGCCTCAAGGTTATGATGATGATTTTTCTGAAAGCAGTTATACGCACTTTAGATTAAGTGAGCTTGATGCAGATCACGCACTCCACTATGCGCGTAAATTAATAAATAGGCGTTGGGGTGATGAAGAGGATAAAGTACAAACGTTACTTAGCCGGATGCGGCGGGCTTGTAAGGAGAAATCAACAATACGCTTGATGAAAAGCCCTCTGCAAGTAACTATCATGGCGTTGCTAGTTGAATCTCTTGGTGAGCCTCCTAAAGAACGATGGAGGTTATTCAACGAATATTACCATGTTATCAATCGGCGAGAGAAAGAGCGAGATATTCCCGCGGCAAAACTTTTGAATAGTTTTCAAGCAGACATAGATTATATTCATCAGAAGGTAGGTGTTCATTTACAAATTGAGTCGGAGCGGAGCGGGAAAACCGATGCGCTTTTAACAGAAATTGAGTTTTCAGATATTATAAATTCTCGATTAGTCGCTGAAGGGCATACTGGAGAAAATGGGGAAAAATTTAAAAATGACGTTATTGAAGCTGCGCTCGAACGCTTGGTGTTTTTGGTAGCTCCGCAAGAAGGCAGGATTGGTTTTGAAATTAGGTCGCTGCAGGAATTTATGGCTGCACAGGCGATAACTTCTGGGCGAGATGACGAAATCATAACTCGACTAAGATCTATCGCTCATGCGACACATTGGAGAAATGTATTTCTATTTGCTGCAGGCCGATGCTTTCATGAGAGGCAATATCTTAGGGATAGTATTTTCACGATTTGTTCTGAGCTCAATGAGGGTGTATCAGGTGATATCGGGAGCTGTATAAATAAAGTTTTGCTGACAGGCAGTGAGCTAGCTTTAGATATTGTAGATGATGGGGCTATATCTAACCAGCCTAGCCAGTTGAAGATATTCACTAGACTTGCATTACGCTTACTTGAGCTCCCGCCAAATATTTTACATTCAAGGTTGAGTCAGGCATACCAGCCTGAGGTTGAGGATCTATATCAAGAGGCAATACACCGTGAACTAAATCGAATCGATTTCAAATCGCGACTTGGTGCTTGGCAAGTTATAGTTGAATTGGCAGACCGGAATATTTCGTGGGCAAAAGAACTTGCGGAAAAAGAGTGGCCGGCTGATCCGGCTGAAGTTCTGAGCATAACGAGCAGAATGATAGCTAGGGAGCCTTCGAAATGGGTCAATGATAGATGGTTCTCTGCGATTTTGTCCTCTTCACCTGCTTCAGCACCCATGCATTATCTTCCTGAGATCGGTGGCTTAATGGGGTTGTCAATGGATGAGGATTTAGTGACTATACCAGAGTGGTATTCTGTAGTTACTAATCTAATGAAGGTAAGTGTCCGACGTGATATTGAAATTGAGGGTGTGAGTGAGGAATTCATTTTCCAAGGTAACGACTTTGTTTATCAGTCTGACACTGACTTGGAAGATCATGAGCTTAAAGGAGTTCATCCTGGCTGGTGCTGGCTTTATCGATGCGCGAGGTTTTTACGGAAAGGGGATAAGGAATCGTTGGCGGATATCATCTATGAAGCCTCTTTTTTGATGCGTTCAAAAGAAATATTTAAGCTCGAAAATTGGGTTTGGGTTCTCCCTTGGCAGATAACTGCTATTGTCAAGTCAACTGATTCTGCAGACGAGCTAGTAAGAATAAGTCAATGTATTCGTGAGGGCGAACTTGGAGATAAAGCGGACTGGATAGAGGCGATGGAGCGATGGGAAGGGGATTTAGTAAGAGTAGCTGACCTTACATATCGGCCAAAAAGCAATCTTCCTTTTGATAGCGACATTGGGGTTCAAGGTTTCACTGCATTCTCATTTCACGGGGATGCCCGGCACGATGAGTTTGAAATCAAAATTTTTGACCAGTTATTATCGATTTATCAGATGGATCTTCCTGCCCCTTCGAAGATGCTGCTGGCCAACTCAATCATGCTACTTATTTCTTTAGTGGATGAGTCTGACTACTTTCCTGACTATGTTTGTGAATCGCTGCCGGATATTATATCTTTTGCTGTGCTAGATTGGGTTGATATGACCATACTTAATCATATTCCTGACAGCTTTTGGCTGTCGGAAAATATGTTTAAGTTAGTAAGTGCTTTGATTAGAAAAAGCGATTCCTGGGTGTATGATAGTATAGATGTTGATATTGGAAAGCTTGTAGGATTTGTAAATAGAAACCCAGGTTTTAGTGATGGCGTTATTTTGTTATCTAAATTTTCCAGAGTGGGTCGTGAGATCGACATTCCTGTATCACTTAGTCTAATTGAATTAGCTAGTGATTTTGAGCTGAAAGAAGCCTATCTAGTGCTTGCTCTTGCAAAGCTTGATTGTAGTATACAAGACGCTTTACGAATGGCAGTAATTCTCGACGAAATGGCTGCGGCGTTAGAAGGTAGGAACTACCTTTACTGTGTTGTTGAGATGCTAAGGGAAAGTGCTACAGTAACCAACGCAACCGAAGCTTTCTTATATTCAATTCTGAATAAAGAAATTTCGGCTAATTATAGTTCGCAACGGGATATTACGCATCTATTAAAGCAACATCAGGCATATCATCTTAGTCATGATCCTGAGATGCTTAGTTAGTATTTGATAGGTGATTATATTTGCATTCTTTGGCGGGGTGTCTTCCTGCTGAAGAATGCACGTTGATAATCTCTATTGCCTTTTTCTGGTGCGCATGATCTTCAATCTACTTGGAGGATTTTCCTATGGGTAGTTGGGGTTTTCATATTGCGCCCAATACGCGTGCTCACTTGTCATTATTTCTGTGTCATAACTTCGCAAGTTTATTTTGGTTGAATTGATGCTAGTCCCCATTTTGTTTGTTCTAATTGAGTTCGCTGGCTATGGTTTTATTAGTGTTTAGGATTTCATAAGATAAATGTACAACTAAATCATTTTATTGGTGTATTTTATATTGCTAAGCTTAGGGGGGGCATGATTAAGTGTCTTCAACATCCTTTTCTATAATTCCTTCAAACTCTGTTATGAGGTTTTGCAGGCCAATGCCTAGTACCTTACACAAATCCCTAAGCTGAACTACGTCCAACCGCCTCGATCCAGTTTCAATATCACTCATGAAGGATTGAGGTCGCCCCAGTGCCTTTGAGCAGTTGACCTGGGTGAGTCCTGAATCTTTCCGGTACTTCTTGATTAATGTTAGTAGTACGTCGTATTCGCGTCGATAGATAGTCTTAGTCATGGTGGCGGCTTTGAAAGAGGCAGCCTGCAAGCTATATCTGGTTTTCAGATATCTGAATTTGGGATATTCTCCTCGGTACGGCGATGGCAGCTACCCGCATTCCGGGGAGGCTGTGAACGGTGACGTTGAGAATTGGTTGAATTTTGGAGGAAACCACTATGCGAAACTTTGGATATTTAGTGCTCGTAGTTGGACTGCTTTGCATGGTTGGTGCGCTGGCAATGGATGTCTCGGTATCTTCAGGAGCGGGGCGGGTCAACAATATTGGTTTGTTAGCTGAGCGACAGAATTTCATTCTTATCGGCGGGCTGATGTTGCTTGTTGGTCTAATTATGGTGATTGCCGGAAAGCGTCAGATGGAAACCGTCGGTGGTTCCAGCGATAGTCGAGCCTGTCCTATTTGTGCTGAGACTATTAAATGTGCGGCAGTGAAGTGCAAACATTGCGGCTCAGAAGTGGAAAGCATTAACAATGGAAAAGGGAGTGATGTTCCTCCGATAGTAGAGCGTATCGACAGGGAGGCGCTTAAGTTGTGGGTAGCTCGCGGCAGCCTACTCACAATTTTCGTGGGTATTATCCTCTTTTCGTTATTAGGTAAGTGATTAGTCTTTAGTCGCTATAGTCACTGATCGTATACAGGAGGCGTGAATTGGACTTGGCCTGATGGTTTGTTTGCAGCAGGCGTTGGCCACGCCACCACAATCCCTGAAATTCAGATTCAGCAATCTGGTGATACTCCGTTTGCGCGTGGTTATGGAATCCGATGGGTATCTTTGAATATTGGTCCGGCATATCCAACCGGTACGACTACTAGGGACGGGTTGATGCCAATCTTTCGCCAAATCCTGTCGTGGTGGTGGAAATACAGCCTGAGACTGAGTGAGAGCGCGTATGGGAAGATTTAACAGAGTGGGAATGCACCCCACCTCACCCGTCTTTATTGCTGCTCTGATGGCGTTGCAGGAAAAGTTAGTCCAAGACGTTCCATCATGCGTTTTACGGTCATTGGTGCGAATTCTTTGCCGCGTGCGGTGGTGACGCCTTTGGCATTCAGACACTTGGCGATGGCGGCAAATGTTGGTTGACGTTCGTACAAGCAAGCTTTCAATTCGGCGTCCAATGACCTTGCACGGTTATTCGCGTTGTCAGCTTTCGCCTGCATAGCGGCACCGTTACCAACTGCCCAAGCCTTTGCACGACCCGCATCACGGCGTGCAATCTTCTGGCGAGCTTCTTCACCTTCACGAGTATCAAGAAGTGCCTTCACCTTCAACTCTGCAAGACCATCCTTGGTACGTTGGCGAATCTTGATCAACTCTTCTTCAGCCAGCAGAGATTTGATGTTCCTTACCAGTCCGCTGCCATGCACGTCTTCAGCTTCGATGAAGGTGTATTTCTTCTGTAAGGTTACAAAGTGCGCATGGTCACGGGTTAGACGGTCAAGGCGGTGTACAACAACCGGGCAATCCAAACCTTTAGCCATTGCGAGTGCTAGACGGCACTGAGGACGTTCCAGAGGATCGATGGAACCTGACACACCTTCGTCTGTGAACTGAGCAACAATCTCCCATCCATTTGCTTCAGCAGCAATCTTGATAGCGGCGAACTGACCAGCGACAGAAAGTGACTGATCGTCGGTGGAAACCCTTGCGTACGCCACCACCTGTTTCATCGTTTTTCACCTGTCGTTGGTCAGGTGGCAATGATAACATATTGCAGACGACCGACAGCAATATGTTATGCGATAAAAAATAGTTTTACGCCACTTGTATTTGTCATTGGATCGTGGTCCGCACCGACGTGGCGAAATCCATTTGGAAGTAGTTCCAATTGATAGTGGTTACTGACGTATCCGAAGAATGCCAGCGGTGATAGCTGACGCGTTTCTGTCGATGGTTTCCAGCGCGGCAATCGCGTTGTCGTGCACGTCGGGCGAACCTGTTGACTTTGCCCACAAGGAAACTTCTTCAATCGCTGCTGCAAGCGCGTGCTGGTTGTGCAGCAGCAATGTCAGAACGTCAGCGATGGCGATATTGGAGTGGTTGTCTGGCATGACTTCATCCTTGATGGTGATGCAGAGATCGTAGCTCAGCACGCGGGGGACGGCGTGTGGTGGCATTTGTCGTGAAATCGACGTACCGGTCAAGGCTGATGTCAGATGCCTGTAGCTGCATTGCTACGCCGCTTACTGATGGTTTGATGGCGGATGATCGTCCAACGTTGGGTTCTTCCCGGTTTCTTCCCATTTTGTTCCTGCTTTCAACCAAAGCAGAAATGGCCTGTAAGGAAATCTGTGGAGATTGTGTTGATTGTGGTTAACCTGAAATGCTCAGACACTAGTAGAAATGCGGCTGTAGCTCAATTTGCACATCAAGATGTCACTTGAACGACCAGGATTACACCTGTTGTCACCTGTGTTGATTTGCCTGATTCATAGCTGTTGTAACCTTTAAGCCAATCGCCATCACACCAATGACTGATCACTGAATGTTGTACGAAGGTTTGCAGTGTGAAATATAACCGCCCTTGAAAGCCCCTGATACTGAATGAGCATCAAGGGCTGACAAGCTTGGTAATTGGAATTACTTTGAGTACAAAGGCTTTCAGAATCAATTATAGATTGTTGCAGTCCTCATCGAATGACGATGGTGAAACCTTCAAGACGGCATGATTGTTGAGACGTTGTATTCACCCGTCAACGGTGGAAGTGAACATCTGTGTTTGGTTCCACTTCGTTTCCACCTTTCCTGAATGTTCTTCAAATGTATTTCTGTGTGTCACACAGAAGATGCTGAGGTGTTCTGATTGACAAACAGGAATAACTCTCTAGAGTTGAGCAACTCTCAATACAAAGACATGTTCGCAAGCTGAACGAAGTGAAGTGCTCTTCAATAGGTGGGATAACGAAGTCCACCAGCTTTTGACCTATCTTCTGTGAAACAGAATATATATTCAATGTCGTTTACGACAGAATAGTTATTCTCTCTGTGTAACACAGAGAATAGCATTCTCTAACACCATGCTCTTTGTTTTGAGGGAACTTGACCCTCTATTCTTCTCTGTCTCTCTAACACCTTGCCTCCGGTAATTACCGGAGAATATTCTATTCAAAGCTTCGCTTTAACAGTCGTTCGCTTCGTTCCATGATACATGCGGCCGTATTATGACCCACCCCCAAAGCTTCGCTTTAAGAGTCATTCGCCTACGCTCACTATGTAAACTTTCTTGGCACTCTTGATTTACGCGCTTGCAGGCCGTTTATTGCGTAGTTTTTAAAGAAATTACGTGAAGCTACGCGGCTATGCCCACCATACTATTTCGCCACTTCGCTGACTCTGTAGTAATAGTATTGTGGGCAACCTCAGCGAAAATCCCATCAAGCTGCCAGTGTTTCGGCTTGCCATCTGCGGACGGTTTTCCGTGGAACGCCTGTCAAGCGTTCGATCTCCGACTGGGATACTCCATGCACCAACATGGTCATCACTTCAGCTTTCTTTCGGTGTTGGTTGCGAACAGGGAGCGCAATCACATTGCTAGGCTTGCCTACCTCTTCAGTTTCATACTCTTCAGCAGTAGCATATTCGGTAAAAGTACGAAGGTCGTAATGTAGCTTAGCCAGCTCAGCGGCTGTTGGCATGGGTAGATCGTCCGAGTCTTCCCATTTTTTGATTGGCTTGGACTCAGGCTCAATATTTTCAATACCTTCCATCTCTTTACGGAGAAAGAGCGGGCGATTGCCCATCATCCTTGGGATTATCAGTTTGATTGCTCTGAAGTAACGTCTTGCGTGCCTTTCCTCCAGCTGGAGTAAATCTTCCACTGCTTCGTTGGTGATGCTTGGCAAACTCTCGATAATTATTGCTATGTTACGTTTGGACAACGGCATACTCTTACCACCAACACCGATAGGACGATCATGCCAATCTAGACGAACAACACCTTCAATGATGTTAATTGCGTAATCAGGGTAACGACCCTCATCAGTTAGACAGCCGTAAAACCCATTGAATGGATTATCAATAGCTTTCGGCTTGGGGCCACTCATACCCTTTGGTTTGCGTTGTAGCTTAGTCTTCGGTGCATTATCTGTCAGCCACTGATCAGCGTTGGCAGCAATACGTGCGTTCAATGCTTCCAATCCTGCTGATGAGAGCAGATTGGAGTGGAGGGACTTACTGGTGGTCGGCGAATAAGTAGCGAGCGGGTACAACATGGAATGTTCTCCTTTTTCAGTTCAGTTCATAGGCGTTACCTCAGGTAGCTGCCAGATGGTTTTTAGTGAGTTGCCGACGGAAAAACCACTCTCAGTTCTCCACCGCCGTCGAATGGAATCATTCTCTAAAAATGGCGTCAAGCACCTTTGTATTCTCTAAAAAAATTAGTTTTCTAAATCAAAAATCAATTTTCTAAATGCAAGGTGCTCCACTCGCATCACTCAATTTGGCACGTCACAAAGGAATCGTCAGCGGAGTGAAGGTGGCGGCAACCTCACGTTCAATGTCAGCTAGTAGCTTGGCTTGTTTGTCGGCAAGTTTCTTGGCTTCTTTAAGCTCAGCAGCCTGAATCAATTGATTCTTCAATCGCTGACGATAGTCTTCATTCTCGCTTTCTAACCACGCAACGTATGACTGTTTAACTTGAGCGTCGATTGCTTCAAGGTCAATCGCTTGTACACTTTCCGGTTTTTTCATGAACGCATGATTGGATAGTTGTGCAAAGGTGATCGGCAATTTGTCACTCAATTCATAACCTTGATTAGCTAGGTCGATTATGTTGTTTATGAAGTCAAATGGAAGCTCACCGAATACATGCGTGTAACTTTCACGACTTGAATGGTATTCGGCATGACGAGCAGTAATATGTTGCTTTAACTCTTGGTTATCGTATTTTGGCGGCACGCCGGAGATGGTGATTCGTTCATTAGAGATAGTAGTCATTTAATTTTCCTCTGTTTAATTAGTGCAACCATCTTGGTCGCTATGGTTTGTTTGTATCGTTCTACGTCAGCACTGAGTGCATTCGCGTTGTCAGCGTTGGCACTCTTGATAGTGGTGATTGAGTTGTCAGTATTTTGGAACATGGCAATCTGAGCCTTCAAGTCAGCCATGGCTAAAAGTTGCTGTAACTTCTCCTGAACTGATTGTGCTTCTTGTTGCTCTGCCAGTTGCTGAGCATGTCGCTCTTTAGCTTGTGCGAATAATTGTTTGTGTTTTCGTATGAAACGATCATGGTACTCTTTATTGGCATTACCCATGTTGATAGCGACCTTGTGCAACTTGGAAGGCTGACACGCCGTATTCAATAACAAGTTTGTCAATAACGTCTTTAGCACGGCGATGCTCCTGTTGATCACCAGAATTGATCGCCGTTTGTTCTACGTGTAGATAATGCATCAACTGCTTGATGGCGAGATGTCGCTCTAACATAGGTGTGGTTATCGAATTGAATTCGTTCAATGTACTCATTGCTTTATCCTTTGAGGTTTGTTTGTATTGGAAAGACACCTGACATATGGTCGAAATCGGAATTTCAACCCATATAAATCAAGGGCTGTAGACGTGCAAAACACCATACCCTGCAGGGTAGCCAGGAGTACCAATATTTTCCGGGTTTAGGTCAATGAAATTGCTTAGCGTTGCAATGATTCAAAGAACGATGGTGATGCTGCTGCCAAGTCACCAGCGGAAACAAGAGTACCATTGCGGTTCGCTTTGGATTTGAGCTTGTAGTACTTGGTTAGTACTATCTCAGAAGCAGCATAAAATGCGTGATCACCATCAGGTGTTGGTGGTAGTGAACTGGTTACAACCTTCTTGATGAGTTGCGAAGGTTTGTGAATTACGATGTAGTTACTCATTGGTTTTCCTTTATTTTATGGGTTGTTATCCTCTTACTTCTGATGGAAAGTATTTGGGGTATGTCAGATGTTATACGGATTTGTTGTTTGCGTCATTGCGTCGAAGTTTGTTCGTGACCGAACTAATTAACACCTGCAAGCAGTGTTGATAACTTGAATGACCAGTCCGACGCATTAGCTCTTCCAGTTGGAATACCGCTTGCTCGTTGAGAAATACCTTCATTGTGGATGCTCCATTGTTTGAGTAATGTAACCGTGTAGGTATTGATCAACTGCTACACTGTGTTTATCAGCAGCGTTTTTGATTGCTTCAAAGTGGGTGACGCTAAAAGCAAGCTTCACTGGCACCATTGTTTCCTTCTTTGAACGCCACTGCACGCCGCGACAGGTTGACCCACAAGTGACGGCATGTGACCGATTGCAGGTGAAAGTTTTGTTACAGGACAAGCATTGTTTTACAATAGGCATGAGTAATCCCTCCATTGAGAGTTGGTGATAAGAGTTGAGTTAATGTGTTGTGTTACGCGCAATAAAAAACCGCAACTTGTGAAGGTTGCGGCTCTAGAGTTTGACGGAGAGGGTAACTGACACGTTACTGACGCTTAGAAGGAAATGGCTAAGGCAGTAAGAGGGTACACAGGGTGTTGGAGATACTGGTATCGTTTCCCTCTCCTAATACTGACCACTATACAGGAATCATTCTCATTTGTCAATACCGTTTTTTTATTTGTCAACTCTTTTCTTTATTTATTTTCAAGGCTAAGGTTTAGGAATCGGGTAGCGAAAGATGTCCCAGCGCATCGAGCATTGCCTTGATTGGGATACGGCTACCGTACACACCGAACGTTACGGCAGAGTCTTCGTGACCAGCGATACGCTTGATCAGGGAGTCTTGGACACCAACGTCCCTAAGGTCATCGATCACGGTGTGACGAAAACTGTGGAAGGTTTTCTTCGGGTCGCTAACGCCCATTTTGGTCCGGTAACGACTGAACCATTTCGACGGTGCATGACCCAGCTTTCCGCGAACAGGTTCCAGCTCTGGAAACAGTCGAGCTGAGTTTTGATTTCGTTGGTTATTCACATGATCGAGTAGTCCGAGTTGAATTAACGCGGGATGGATCGGTAGCGTCCGGCGACTGCTACTGTTCTTCAACTTTTGAGATTCATGACCATCATCGATCCGTATGCAATCGATTCCTTGCAACGTGATGAAGTCACCAACGTGCAACTGGCAAAGCTCTTCCAGCCGGGCACCAGTGAACCTTCCAAGCAAGGGTAACCAGTACCGCCATGGATGTTTGCGAGCTTCTTCCTTGAGTGCATTCAGGTTGAGCAAGGTGCTCAGGTCGTGTTGGTCAAACGACAACCGTGCTTCCTTGGCCGAACCCGTCATGACCTTTAGTCCCACCAATGGATTGTCGGAAACGTACCCGTTGGATCTGCACCAGTTCATGAATGCCGAGAGCTTGCGTAAGCGGTTGTTCACGGTGACGGCGGTGATGGTCTTGTAAGTGGCACCTGACTCAACGACCTGCTTCAGGGTCTTGCCTTCATATTCGGGGCGTAGTCCGAAGTATTGCGGACAGCGACTCAGACGATCCTTCAACAGTCGGGCTTGCTGTACGTCAAATGCTTCAACGGGCATGTCGCCCATCAACTCGAACAAATCTCGCAACGAGCGTTCAACTTCGTGCGTGCTGACTTCTCGCCACGTACCACCACGTTTCCCTTCATCTATATACAGCTTGGACAGGGATGCGAGAGTAGGGCCGTCACTGTTCCGCTTCACGGCAACCGCTGGTGCTTTCCTTGGAACAGGTTGGATGGTCTGCGTTGGGGTAGAGTCCCGCCACTGCGAGCACAATGCACGGAGTGTCTGGGGGTCTGCCAAAGGGTGTTCAAACAGGTGGTTGAGAACTTGCTGAGCCAGTGAACTGGCGAGGAATAACGCAGCTTGACGCTCTCGCAGGTTCAGGCATACGCGCAGGGTGTTACGGTTCGGGAACAGGTGCTTGGGCAGTCGCAGGTTCAGGTAGTAGACCGATTGGCGACGGACGATATAGGTCATAGTGGAACACCAGAGTGGAACAGCAAAGTGGACCAATGCCGGTTACACCTCTGATTTTTTGACTGCCTGTGATCCCCTTGAACACAGTAGATTGGAGCAACCTCCAAAGCCTGAAACCCTTACTACACAAGGTCCGCAACGATTACCCGAGCATGCTGGCATGCCACCTGGTCAGAGCCGGAAGGCAGCAGCCACAGCGGGAACATTGTGTGCCGGGGTG
>RCUP01001712.1_pt1 | contig 12833 bp, 10 predicted proteins | sample 2166341 | NCBI WGS metagenome assembly RCUP01 (sample SAMN09932325, study PRJNA488358) | compost metagenome | isolation source: compost soil in succinonitrile-enriched | place: Germany: Experimental Botanical Garden | reverse complement strand
CTTTCAATATAAATAAATTCGATCTCAGCATGGTAGTGCGCATAGAACGATAGATTTGTACTCCGCATGATGATCATAGGCAGTTCATGATCAAGATTCCAATTCTGATAGAAGTATTTCACTGTAATCCCTCCGATAGCTGCGGTACTTGATCCTCCTAAGTTTATCATTTCTTCAAAGGTTACACTGACCTGTTTGGTTATTATTACCTCATGAAAAAGTTAAAAAAATATCGATTTTTGTCGATATATATACTTTGTCCATATAACTTGGTCAAGTTCTGATTTTTTCTATTTAACAATTTATTTAAATATCGGGGGTTCTAACTTTGGCAATTAAACTTCGAACAAGACTGTTACTCAGTTTTTTCTCGATAATCGTACTGTTCCTAATCACGGTAACAGTGACAACGATTATGAATCAACGTATTACGGGACTGAATGATAGTATTTTTGAGTCTCAGAAAAGGATGGAAGTCATTCAACGGTTGAACCTATTTGCAAGAACAGCAAATGATAATGGGGCACATTATTTACTAGCTCCTGACCATTTGATGGGGAATTATAAAGGTCGTTTTGATGAAACGGTAAAGTTTGTGGATGTAGAGTTATCAGAACTTAAGAAGATGACCAAAGATCAGGGCAGCTTGAAGCAGATCGAACATTTCCGCACACTGTGGTCCCAGAATATGGATTACAAGAGAAAAATAATGGACAAAAAAGCAGCCGGGGACACCTTAACAGCTCAAGAGAAATACAGCAAGGAATCCTTCGATCCCGTTGCCTTCTCTCTTCTATCCTTCATGAAGGATGAGCAGGCAAAAATTGAAATGTACAAAAGCGAGATTTCCAGTATGAATCAAAGGGTAAAGCTGGTCAATTACTCATTGGTTGGGATAGCCATACTATTGTCTGTTGGAATCGCCTACCTGCTCTCTCGTTATTTAATCAACCGCACCCGGGAGTTAATTCAATCTGCTGGCGCTGTAGCCGAAGGTAATCTTCAGGTTGAGACTTTGAAATTTAAGGGGAGGGACGAGCTATCCGAATTGGCTGAGGCATTTAATACGATGACTGGTTCACTGCGATCGGTCATTGGAAGTGCAGAAATGGTATCCATGCAAGTAGCTGCATCTTCTGCGCAATTGCAAGCCAGTGCTGAACAGACAAGTCAGGCTACCTCATATATCGCTACAGTTATGCAGGAAATTACAGAAGGCACTGAAAGTCAATCTACTCAGGTTGCCCATAACCTGAACACGATCACGAATCTCTCGGAGAAGGTTCATCACATAGCCAGCAACGGACAAGCTGTGCTGCAGACAGTTACCCATACCTCGGCAACAGCTATGCAAGGTAAAGATGATTTGATTAAGGTTATTCAGCAAATTCGTACGATTGAGAGCAGCAACGGCAAGCTCTCTGAGGTCATAGACGATCTGGAGCAGCAGACTATTCAAATTGGAAAAGCTACGCAGCTCATCATGGATATATCCAGTCAGACCGACCTGCTCGCTTTGAACGCAGCCATTGAAGCAGCAAGAGCTGGTGAGCAAGGGCGCGGTTTCTCTATCGTGGCACAGGAAGTACGTAAGCTTGCCGAGCAGTCCCGTGTCTCAGCTGATCAGATACGCGGCCTTATAAAGGGTATTCAGCAGGATGCGAGCATGGCGTCACTTGAAATGGAGCAGGGAACCCTTGAAGTTCAAAAGGGGGTTGAGTTAATTGAAGTAGCTGGTGAATCTTTTGAAAGAATTATGGAACTCATCAATCAGGTAGAACACGACGTGCAAGGAGTTACCGCCTCAACCACCGATATAATGACAGATACGGAATCTGTAGTCTCGGGAATCACTTTAATCTCTCAGGTCGCATCTGAGAATTCATCAGGTACACAGAGTGTGGCTGCATCGACCGAAGAACAGCTGGCCTCAATGGAGGAAATCTCAGCTTCGTCAAGCGCACTGGCGGATTCTGCCGACGAACTTAAGACACTTATCGGTAAATTCCGTTTATAAATTTCAAAAGCTAGGGGTGATACAGCATGATAATAAAACGATTTATGGCCTTTCTATTAATATTATCTTTACTATTATTGAGCGCCTGTTCCGTTTCTTCCCAGTCAGAGCAACCTGTAACAATAACATTCGTAAGCACCTCTGATGGCAAGGAAGCAGAGTTTTTCAAGAGCCGTATTAAAGAATTTGAGAAGGAGAATCCAGGAATCAAGGTAAAAGTTGTTGACGTCGGCTTTGGTTCTGCTTCAAATTATGTCAAGACGGCAATGCTGGGTGATCAGACACTGGATGGATTTAGATCCGATAATTCCTGGGTACCAGAGTTCGTTGAACTGGGGCTGCTGCATCCTCTTGATTCAATGATTTCTTCCGAGGATAAGGCTGATTTCAATCCAACGGCACTTAACTCCGTTGTTATTAACAATAAATTATACGGGCTTCCGACCGTAATGGAGGCTCCTGCGTTACTATACAATAAACGGATTCTTAAGGAGCTTGGATATTCAAATCCTCCGCAGACGATGGATGAAATGATGGCTATAGCGAAGAAAGCAACAGGTGATGGTCATTACGGAATCTATGTATCTGATGATTCTTACTACGCTCTTCCATACATTTGGGCATTTGGAGGAGAGACAATGACGGACGACCGGAAGGTCCACATTGCATCTGCGGATTCCATTAAGGGTCTAGAGTTTATGCTGGAGCTGCGCAATATTGGAGTGACACAGCCCTACCCGGATTTCAGTGATAGTTATAATAAAATGATGACGGATTTCAAAGAAGGCAGATCTGCGATGATTGTGAACGGTCCATGGGCTGTGGGTGATCTGCTTAGCGGAAGCGAATTCAAGGATCCGAGTAACCTGGGGATTGCTGCAGTTCCGAAAGGACCGAAGGGACAAGGCTCTCCTGCGGGGGGCCACAGTCTTGTAATTTCCAAGTATAGCAAGCATCCCACAGAAACTTATAAGTTGATTCAATTTTTAACAAGCTCCAAGGTCCAGACCAAGCAGGTTAAGGAAGTTAAGACCTTACCTAGCCGTCTTAGTGTATATAAGGATCCTGGTCTTGCCGCTGACAATATCGTTCAAGGCTTTAAGCTGGTGCTCGATGCAGCAAAGCCTCGTCCTCGTATTGCTGAGGGAGCAGAAATGTTTGGAGACTTTTCCTCCAATTTGGGACAAATGCTGCTGAAGAAGATTACACCTCATGAAGCCGCTGCTAATATTGAAATTGCTTGGCGTGAATTGCTGAAGCTTGATCGATGAGTGAAGATTGTTCCGAATAGATATCTTGAACAATAAGTTATAGAGCAAGGCAGTTGGTGACCATCAGTATGGATCACCTACTGCCTTATTTTTATAAAGAGAAATATACTAACTCCTTAATATGAATATTATGAGAAAGAAATTCTATTAAATATATTTAATATTGTATTTATCCATGCTAAGATATGGTAAATGTGTGCAAACGCATACATTTTATTACGATACTAACAATTTACGAAGGGAGGTGGGAGAATATAGTCCGTCATCATCCTAGATGGCACCCCAGACAGAGCATGGTTAAACTAATAATTGGTAACGCTTTCTGTCTAAAATTAACGATTGAAAGGAGACAAATTATATTTAAGAGGTGAGCGATGTTCACAAAAAAAATTGTCAGCTTACTATTGTCTTTCGTGCAAACGGTTGCACTTGTACCAAATTCAGTAATTCCACTCTTTGCATTTACAATTTATACTAATTTAATAATTGGGAGGTTGTTTTGTGATAAGGAGAAAGTTCAATAGGTTTGTTGCTTTCATGCTCGTCTTTGCCATTTCTATCAGTTTGTTCGGATTGACCGATGGGTCTTTGGTCAGCACGACTAACGCTGCCGCAAGCAGTCAGAAGTACGAAGGTGAGAGCGCCTCGCTGTCTGGGGGAGCAAAGGTTAATACGGATCATAAAGGCTACTCCGGAACAGGCTTTGTTGATGGATATTTGGCTGTCGGGGCAGCTGCGACTTTTAACGTCCAGACTTCAGACACGGGTACTTATAATGTAACACTGCACTATGCGAATGCAACTGGCAGTGCCAAGACAGTATCGATTTACGTTAATGGGCTCTTGGTGAAGCAGACGACTCTGGCCAGCCTGGCTAATTGGGATACTTGGGCTGACCAGACGGAGACGCTCTCCTTACCTCAAGGGAACAATACGATCTCTTACAAATATAACTCGGGGGACAGCGGAAATATCAATATCGACTATATGTCAGTCATATCGTCTGATACAACGGTAGATCCAGGTCAAGATCCAAATCCTGCTGGACTAACCGTTCACGTCAAAAAACGTGCAGACTGGAATTCCGCGGTCCGCATTCATTATTGGAACCCGACTCCAGCCTCTGCGCCGACAAGCGGTGCATGGCCGGGTATTCTGATGAAGCCGGAAGGGAACGATTGGTACAGCTATACGATTGACGGAGCTTCGAGTACTAATATGGTCTTTAATGATAGCAATGGCAAACAAACAGCGGACTTGTCCCGAAGGGACAAAGAGGGCTGGTACTTTACGGATAACAAGTGGTACGATGCTAATCCCGATAGTCCAAAGACACCGGTTATATCGGCCTTACCGGCACCTAAGACTTATGATGCTGCGCAAACGGTTACACTAACGAGTACGAATACGGGAGATAAAATTTACTATACAACGGACGGATCAACGCCCACGACATCTTCGACTTTATACACTGCGGGAATTAAAGTAGATGCATCCATGACTATCAAGGCCATTGGCGTCAACTCCGCTGGTCAAGCAGGGAGCCCAGTCTCATTCGGTTATGTCATTGACGAGAACAATGACATACAGCCACCAACGATTACACCGAATCTGCCAGTAGGGAACTCAAGCACAGCGGTTACCGTATCTTTTATCTTAAAAGATAACAAAGCAGCTGCGACTACAGCCTACTACACCGAAGATGGAACCGAGCCTACCAAAAACTCCAAGGTCTATATCTCGGGGAATGCTTCAGCTGGAATGACCGGTCCAGGAATTCTGGTCTCCAAGACAACAACCTTGAAATTCCTGGTTGCTGATGGTGCTGGTAATCAGACCACACAGAACTTTGTCTATAACATCGGCAAAAGCGGCGATTTCCGGGAAGACAGCATCTATTTCGTCATAACTTCTAGGTTCTATGACGGGGATAAGAATAATAATGTGCACGATTGGGATGATGCCAAGGCAGGCAATCCGGATTCGGACCCGGCCTGGCGAGGTGACTTTAAAGGATTGATCGACAAGCTCGATTACATTAAAGCCCTTGGCTTCAGTGCGATCTGGATTACTCCGGTTGTGCAGAATGCCAGTGGTTATGATTATCATGGGTATCATGCGATAAATTTCGCCAAAGTGGACCCGCGTTATGAATCAGCGGGAGCTTCCTACCAGGATCTAATTAATGCGGCCCATGCCAAAGGGCTTAAGATCATTCAGGATATTGTCGTCAATCATACTGGGAACTTCGGGGAAGAGAACCTGTTCCCGATGTTCAAGAAAGATCCGACTAAACCGGATACCGTTAATAACATGATCAAGATAACAGATAAATTACCTGCTAACTATGATTCCATGACACCGGATCAGCAGTACCAGGCCAGACTGGCTTTGATGAAGTCCGCGGAGACGAACAACAACATTTACCATACGGAGAAGAGTCTCTCATGGGAGTCCTATACGGTGCAGACCGGACAAATTGCTGGAGACTGTGTGGACTTGAATACAGAAGAACCAATGGTCGATCACTACTTGATTGATACCTATAATAAGTACATTGATATGGGTGTAGATGCTTTCCGGGTAGATACGATGAAGCATGTCAGCCGATATATCTTCAATAAATATTTCGTGCCTGCCTGGAAGGCAAGAGGCGGTTCGGACTTCTATCTGTTTGGTGAAGTGGCTACCCGATACCGCGATGTATGGAACAGCGGAATTCCTGCGATTTCTACACCGTTCTATACCTGGAAAGAATCAAAATCCTACCCGGGTGACGGCAAGGATGATTACGCTTCCAATAAGGCTTCGGTTGAACAGAACTGGGCAGACAACTCCACAACAGCTGGGCAGCCAACCTCGAACAACGCCTTGCTGAACGGGAATACTTATCATGCACCGGACTACTCCATGAGCTCAGGCCTGAATGTCATTGATTTCCCTATGCACTGGGCATTTAAGACGGCACAGGAAGCATTCAGTTTGCGAAGCGGAGACAAATTCTACAATGATGCAACCTGGAATGTAACCTACGTGGATTCCCATGACTATGCTCCCGATCAAGCACCTGAGAATCAGAGATTCGCAGGCACGCAGGACACCTGGGCAGAGAATCTGGATCTCTTATTCACCTTCCGCGGAATCCCAGCCATCTTCTATGGCTCTGAAATCGAATTTCAAAAGGGTAAAGTCATTGATCCCGGCCCGAATGCTCCATTAAGCACGACGGGAAGAGCTTATTTTGGAGATCACATTGAAGGCAGCGTAACAACACAAGACTTTGGTAAATATACGAATGCTACAGGCACACTTGCAGAATCACTTAATTATCCACTGGCGAAGCATATCCGTCAGCTGAATCTGATCAGAAGAGCTGTACCTGCGCTGCAAAAAGGTCAATACTCCACTGAGAACGTATCCGGCGATCTGGCGTTCAAGAGAAGATATACCGATACTGCTAAAGGTATCGATAGCTTTGCACTGGTGACCATATCGGGAAATGCAACCTTTACTGGAATTCCGAACGGAACCTATGTAGATGCAGTTACTGGCGATACTAAGAATGTGTCTAATGGAAGCATCACTTTGTCCTGTTCAGGCAAGGGAAATGCAAGGGTATACGTGCTGAATGGTCCTGGAAAAATTGCTGAGTCCGGCAACACCTACCTGAAGTAGAAAATAACTAAAAACCTCTGCAAAGGCTGCTGATATTTGATCAGCAGTCTTTTTCTTGATCATTTATAATAAAAGCAATTATTACTAATACTGTGAAACGAGGTGGATGTAATTGATTCTTACTCTTAATCCAGTAACAACAGGCGGAACCTTCATTGAGTTTTTGGACGCAGCGCGCGATGCCGGATTTCCCGCGATTGAATATGACATTCGGCCTTTTGCCAAGGCTGCAGAAGAGCACTCCCTTGAGGAGGCAAAGGAATTACTGTCTTCGAGAGGACTTATACTTGGCTGTATCGGGCTTCCTGTAGAATTCCGCCAGAGCGAAGATGAGTTCAAACAGGATTTGGCGGAACTGCCTCGTCTGGCTAAATTCGCGCGTGACCTTGGTGTGGAGCGCTGTTGTACATGGCTCATGCCAACCACGGACGAATCCATTGTGGAATACACCTGCCGTACGGTGGCGAGACTTCGGCAATGCGCGCAAATTTTAGGCGCGGAAGGAATTCACTTCGGACTCGAATGGGTGGGTCCCAAGACCCTGCGTACGCAAAAATATGATTTCATCCATGATCTGACGGGAGCATTAGATCTGATTGACGCCATTGGCGAGCCGAACGTAGGCCTCTTGTTCGATAGCTTCCATTGGTTCACTTCCGGCGGGACGGCACAGGATATTCTGAATCTAAGACCGCAGCAGATTGTGCTGGTCCATATTAACGATGCTCCGAACCAACCGGTGGATGAACAGCTTGACCAGGTTCGCCTGCTTCCCGGCGAAGGGATTATTAACTTAACCACCATGTTCGAAAGCCTCAGCAAGATCGGGTATAACAGCTATGTGTCCGTGGAGACATTTGGTAAAGAACTTCCAGCTTTAGGGGCCAAAGAGGCTGCTGTAAGAACGAAGGCAGCTGCGGATAAGATACTGCGTATGTTGGAAAATACATAATATTCAGCATATGGTAAAAGCTATATGGAATGAACTGAATGAAAAAGCAAAGGAGGGGAATATAAGTGGAGAACAAATCTCACAGCGGAAATTATAGAGGAACCACGAACATGAAGGCCAAGAATCAAGACATGGCATTCGTGAACGATACGTTAGAGAATGCGAAGAATACGACACCTGTGAATACGATGAAGGATGATGTTAATGAAGGAAATGAACAAGAGCCCCTTAATCTGAATGGAAATTAGGGTCAGGAGCTTCTGTCAGGAAGCGGCGATAAAGCCTGGAAATGCGGCACCAGCTGCATTTCCAGGCTTTTTTATTCGTTCTTGAAACCAGTTGTAGTAAGTTATGCGCATGCTGTTGACAGCGCTTTCTTCGGTCGGTATGATGTACCCGTAAACGCGCGTGCAGATGGGTGTATGATGGATTATGCTTCTTCGCAAGGTTACTATGATGATCACCCGTTAAGCGCGAAGCATCATCCTACTTTAACAACCATTCGTGTGGATTTCAGCGGAAATAACTTATGATGAGAGGATGTATTTAATATGGCAGGTCTACTCGGAAATAACGTCATTGTCCAAATTGGGATACTTGTACACGATATCGATGAAGTAAGCCAGGCGTATGCGGATTTCTTCGGCGTACCAAAGCCGGAAGCAATCCTAACCGATCCGGTGGAGCTTGCTCAGACGGAGTATAACGGAAGCCCCAGTCCGGCTCGGGCCAAGCTCGCTTTTTTTGATATGGGTTCCCTGCAGGTGGAGCTGATTGAGCCGGATGAGCAGCCAAGCACCTGGCGGGATTATTTGAATGAACACGGTGAGGGACCTCACCATATTGCCTTCATGATTGAAGGGATGAAGGAGAAGATTAACCTCCTGGAAAGCAAGGGCTTCCCACTGCAGCAGAAGGGTGAGTATACCGGGGGCAGATATGCATACATGGATACTTTCAAGGAGCTGAAGGTACTCGTCGAGCTACTGGAGAACGACAAGGCCTGATTTTGATTTAGTCTATTTAACTTCATTTACACCAAGAAGGAGTAGTGACGATGAACCTGCTTATAACAGGCGCAAGTCGGGGACTGGGCCTTGAGATGGTTACAGAAGCTCTGGAACGTGAGCACTCGGTGATTGCCGGCTTGCGGTCTCCCGGTGAGAAGGGTGCCATATTGAGTACACTTGAGGACAAGCATGGTCAAAGGCTTACTTTCGCAAGGATGGATGTGACGAATGAGGGTGAGCTTGCTGCTCTTGCGTCCACGCTGAGGGAGGAAGGGAAGACTCTTGGCGCCATTGTGAATAATGCGGGAATTCTCACTGCGCGCAGCACGCCTATTGAGGAGCTGGATATGCATGACGTTGCGGTGACATTCGAAGTTAACCTTTACGGCCCTATGCGGGTCGTCAAGCACTTTCTGCCGCTGCTCTCGGAGCCGAATGCCGCATTGATTAATATTTCTTCCGATGCCGGCAGTTTGACGAATGCTTACCCGGGTGACTACCCCTATGCGATGTCCAAGACCGCCCTCAATATGTTCACTGAGCAGCTGCGCAGCCTCTTGAAAGATCAAGGCATTCAGGTGCTGAGCATTCATCCCGGCTGGATGAAGACCGATATGGGAGGCGAGAGTGCGCCGACCTCCCCGCGGCAAAGTGCAAGCGGTATTCTCGATCTGATCGAACGCAAGGTAGTCCCGTATACGAAATTTAATTTTGTCGATTATACCGGCAAGGAAATGCCAATTTGAAAAAAAGGTCTGCTTCTGAAGCAGGCCTTTTGGGGTTTTATACACACTCAGCTTGAAATATATCAAGTCTCAAGTCATAGAGTGTTTATTTCCACATATCGCCAAACTGTTGTATACATAGTAGAATAGACCTAGGTAATAGTTTGATAGATGTCACTAGGATCACGAATTTAAGAGAAGGAGTAATATCATGAAAAAATGGATGCTGAAGTGTTCAGTTATGCTGCTAGCCGCTTTTCTTTTGATTCCCGGCTTGGCAGGAGCAGAAGAAAGCCCGTCTTTTACAGATGTAAGGGGTACATATTGGGCAAAAGATGCGATTGACAGTTTGGTTAGCTTAGGCGTAGTCAAAGGGTTTGAGAATCATACATTTAAGCCGGAGTCACCAGTAACACGTGAGGAATTTGCCCAGCTAATTACTCTAGCCTTTTATTTGGATTTACCCACCGATGATGCACAAACTTATAGGGATGTTTCAAAGTCGAGATGGTCATTTCCTGCCGTCGAAGCTTCTAAAGAATTTTTAACAGGATATTACCCCCCAAACGGAAAAGCTTTCTTTGATCCGACAGGAAAAGCCACCCGTGAAGATGTCGCTGTAGCTCTTGTAAAAACACTTGGTTATCAGCCCGATGACCTTCAGAATCCAGACATACTTGATAGGTATAATGATGCTGATGATGTTTCTCCCAATCTGAGTACATACTTAGCCCTGGCTGTTGAGAAAAAGCTTCTGACCGGTTATGAAGATTTCACGATTAAACCGACAAAAGCGGTAACCCGTGCAGAAGCGGCTTCGTTACTGTACCGTGTGCTGAAAAGCGCATCAAGTGAAAGCCAGGCCTCACTTAATCTTAACGTGGAAGCTCCGGAAACAACTTCCTCTCCAACCTTCTATATCTCAGGAGATGTTACCAAGGGTGCCAGTGTATACATTAACAATAAAGCTGCCGAGGTCGTTCAAGGCCAATTCCGTGTTGCAATTCAACTTAAGGATGAGGGGACTTATACTTATACAGTAACTGCAAGAGTACCTGGCGGTAAGACGCAAACTGTCACAAAGCAGGTTAAATTTGAAAAAGGTGCTCCTTCTGTAGTAGTAACTGGAGTGCCGGAAGTTACGGATAAACAGAGTATTACTGTGGCATGGACGATTAAAGATGATAACGATCCGAATCCAATTGTCTACGTGAATGACCAAAAAATTACGTATGGCAGCAGTACCACGGTGAACTTAAAAGAAGGAGATAATACAGTTACAGTAAAAGCGGAGAATAGATTTGGAAAATCGACTGTAGTGACCAAGCATGTTGTCTTCCAGACGGGAGGGCCAGTATTAAAGGTAACTGATCTGCCGGCAACCACCAACAAAGATTCGGTTACTGTCTCCTGGACTGTATCTGACCCGAATGATTACAATCCTGAAGTCTACGTCAACGATCAGAGAATTTCTTACGGCAGCAGTACCACGGTAAAGTTAAAAGAAGGAACAAATACACTTGTCATCAAAGCTACAAACAAGCTGGGTAAATCTACAATTGTGACAAAAACGATTAATTTTGTTAGCAGTGGGCCTGTTCTTAAGGTAAGTTCCATTCCAGAGAATACAACCAAGAATAGTGTAACAATATCTTGGAGTGTTACTGATGAGAACGACTACAGTCCGATTGTCTATGTGAATGACCAAAAAATTTCATATGGCAGCAGCACCACCTTGAAACTCAAGGAGGGTCAAAATACGGTAATAATTAAGGCAACCAATAAATTGGGTCAAGAAACACAAGAATCCCATAACATTACCTTTGCGCCGTCTGCCCCTTCTCTAAAATTGGGGTATGCTCCAGAAACAACATCTTCATCTTCTATTACTCTTACATGGTCTGTATCTGATGAGAATGACTACAGTCCTAATGTGTTCATTAACGATCAGAAAATTTCTTACAGCAGCAGTACCAATCTGGTGCTCAAACCGGGTGTAAATACATTCAAAATCGTGGCAAGCAACAGCTACGGTAAAACTACGGAATTAACTTATACCGTCACCTACACGCCGGCCGAGTAAGTTAAGTTACAAGCTATTAAAATCGAAAGAAGCCCCGCTCTGATTGTGGTAGAGTAGGGCTTTTTTTACGTTCCTATGCATTGACCGATGGTCTCATCACAATGAATTTCTTTCTCTCCAAAGACAAATTAACTAACACAGTACCAAAGCTGCACATAGGATAGAAAGAATGTTTCTAATCAAAGATATCGTCCAATCCTTCCAAAAAAGTGAGGAATACTATATTGATAGAGGTGGTGATCAATGTCTGAATGATTCTACTTAAGAGACAACCCGTGAAACGAATCAATCAATAATTTGTACTTGCATCAAGAGCATAGGATCTAAAGGATAGAGAATGAATATTAAGTCTTTAATTATTCTCATCTAATACAGCAAGGGGAGGATCGATGGAATGGCTTTTTTCTCAACCGGTCCAATTGAAAATAATCCAGTTGGTGGAGTCAGGATAACCCAGCAGATAAGCATTAAAATCGAAAATCGGGATTTATTAAATGGCGGGACTGTACAAATACAGGGTTATGTACTAGACGGGACAATGACCTTATACGTAGTAGATCATGTTTTAATAAATCCATCTCAAGTGATAACTAAAAGTTACTATGCTGATCTGAATGCTTTTAAGTTTGAACTAACGACTGAGGGTGCAGCTGCAGATCAGATTGAAGTTTCCGTTTGGGGAAAGAGTGCGTCTGGTGAGATTAATTCCACTCATCGTCTTGTTAATAAAGAACTCTTGGAACCATAGGAAGGGAGAGTTAGTACAATGGCATTTTTTTCAACTGGACCTATAGAAAATAATTCAGTTAATGGGGTAAGACCCACTCAACAGCTGACAGTTAAGATTGACAATCGTGATCCATCGAACTCCGGCACTGTACTAATACAAGGCTTTTATTTAACCACAACTAGGACGCAATATGTAAATGACAATCTGATAGTCAATCCAAATGAAGTGATAACAAAAAATTATTATGCTGATTTGGATGCATTTGAGTTCCAATTTATAACAGGTGGGACGGCTGAACAACAGCTTGAAGTATCTGTGTGGGGGAAAAATGCATCCGGGCAGCTGGTGCCAGCACATCGGATCTTGTCTG
>RCUP01001698.1_pt1 | contig 12909 bp, 14 predicted proteins | sample 2166341 | NCBI WGS metagenome assembly RCUP01 (sample SAMN09932325, study PRJNA488358) | compost metagenome | isolation source: compost soil in succinonitrile-enriched | place: Germany: Experimental Botanical Garden | reverse complement strand
CCCGCTCGAAGCGGCAGTGACGCTAACGGCGGAGACGTGGCGGGCGGGGTTTTGAGGGCTCTATCGAATTTTCTTCAAGTGAGCGGAAAGCAAGGACCCAGTATAGAGGGTGTCTAGCGTGTTTCCACTCCTTCGTTCTCTAAATCATCGTCTGGTTTGACGCCTGACAATAGACGTTCAAGCCAAGGCCCTTCCGAAAGAACCGCCTCGTCACCTTCCAAGATGTATTCTCGGAAGTAACTGCCTCTAAGGACGCGCTCTTGCCGGCTATTTACCGCTTCACGCTGGGCAAGAATGTAACGTTCTGGCGGATTTTCGCCAAAATTTGCAAGCCTCTCAAATATTTGATCGCTATGGATCGAGGTAGACTTTGCTACCTCAACGGCTAGCGTGAAAAAATTGGCTTTCCGCAACCAAAAGTTACCTGCGTTTAGTTTGGCCTTAGCAACAAAAGTTCCAACTTTCTCAAAACTATCAAGTATGTAGTTTTTTTCATCGAAATTTTCATTGAAAATTTCGAGATGCTCCTTAACTTTGTCTGTTCTTTTAAAGTAATTACCGTGTATGACCGTCGACATCATCGTGAGGACAAGCATTAGAGGGACCTGGCGTGCGGCCTCGTAATTTGAGAATATCTTGTCGCCCGAAATCAAATCTATAAAAGATGGTGCGTGAGCTGCTTTGGCCCAGTTTATTGTCGATTGAGGTAGGGATGGGTCGACGAGGAAGGGGTTATCTTCTTGCTCGGAAGCGTCCAAGCCGTAGTCGGTCCCCTCTGGCTGAAAGTCTCCACATAGAACCCTGGCGGTCACCATGAATTCTGATCCGCTAAATTCTGAAGCTATTTTCTCAACAGTAGATAGGGAGTAATAAGTTCTATTCAATCTCATGAAAATGTCCTTCAATTTTGGATCATTCTCTCCGAGATCGAAGTCGATTATTGCGACTTTGTATTTAAGAAAGTCCTCCTTCTCATCTGCGGTCATGTCGCTGTAAAATTTCCCGGCCGCTGAGAACTTTCCTTCGATGAATTCCTCTATAGCCGTAAGTCGTTGTTGCCCGTCGACAACGCAAGAGTATGCCTCCATTGCCTCTACGTTGATCTTGCCGCGTGCAAGGAAAATTTGAGGAAAAGGCAAACCTGACAAAATCGTTTCGATAAACTCTCTTTTATGAGTTTCGCGCCAAACAAGATTGCGTTGGAAAAATGGAGAGCGAGTAAGTCGTTTAGACCGCATTGCGGAAACAAGCTCAATTATCTCTCTCGAAGAGACTCGATATTGTAGATTGTCTGGCATCACCTAAATCCGATCCAAAATTAGCCGCAGTCCGCTATTCTGTTTCCTGCAAAATAGAGCCTCGCTAAGAAACGCGGCCAGGTTAACGTCACTAAAGGCGCCGCCGCTGGCTGCGGATGCCCGCGCCAGTACCGCTTCAATCTCTTGAACTCTTTTGCAAAGCGGCATGAGGTCGACTCGGATCATTCCTTTGGTGACGATGTAGTCGCGTAATTCGTCAGCTGATTTTTGTCCGCCTCGGGTAGAAAATTTCTGAAGGTCGGTGAATGCCTTTGTTTCACTGATGCACAACTCCATTAATGACTGAAATAATGGAGGGTGGAGTATTGCGAGGTCCAGATCAGACACTCCGCGCGTGAAGTCTGTTCCCTTGTGCGGACTGAAACCAAGCTGCGCTGAACCGGCGATAGCAACAGACCGATAGGGGACTTTTAGTCCCTCAGCTACGATCGATTTCACTGCGAACTCGATGTCTCTATTTCTACCCAGGCAGAATGACGGCTCTTCCAGATATACCCGCCGAGCTCGAGCGACAGGATCGGGCACTCCTCTGGCTAGTTTCTCAATGCGCTCCCGCTGACTTGTTGACATATCTGCCTGCGTTGAGTGCGAATCGACTGTAGGTCACTTTTATCATCACTCGTGGCGATATGCGCTCTCAGCGTCGCCGATCAATCCTCGTCCATCTTCAGCGCTGCGATAAACGCTTCCTGCGGGATCTCGACCTTGCCGAACTGGCGCATGCGCTTCTTGCCGGCCTTCTGCTTCTCCAGCAGCTTCTTCTTGCGGGTGGCGTCGCCGCCGTAGCACTTGCTCGTCACGTCCTTGCGCAGGGCGCGGACGGTTTCGCGGGCGATGATCTTGCCGCCGATGGCCGCCTGGATGGGGATGACGAACATGTGGGGCGGGATCAGCTCCTTCATCTTCTCGACCATGCCGCGTCCGCGCGTCTCGGCGCGGCCGCGGTGGACCAGCATCGACAGGGCGTCGACCGGCTCGGCGTTGACCAGGATGCTCATCTTGACCAGGTCGCCGACCTTGTAGTCGGTGATCTCGTAGTCGAACGAGGCATAGCCCTTCGAGATCGACTTCAGGCGGTCGTAGAAGTCGAAGACGACCTCGTTCAGCGGCAGCTCATAGACCACCAGGGCGCGGCTGCCGACGTAGGACAGCTCGACCTGGGTGCCGCGGCGGTCCTGACACAGCTTGATGACGCCGCCCAGGTATTCGTCGGGGGTCAGGATGGTGGCCTTGATCCACGGCTCGCTGATGGTCTCGATCTGCATCACGTCGGGCAGGTCGGCCGGGTTGTGCAGGTCGATCTCGGTGCCGTCGCGCTTGCCGATCTTGTAGACGACCGAGGGGGCCGTCGCGATCAGGTCCAGGTTGAACTCGCGGCTCAGGCGCTCCTGGATGATCTCCAGGTGCAGCAGGCCGAGGAAGCCGCAGCGGAAGCCGAAGCCCAGGGCGGCGCTGGATTCCATCTCGAAGGTGAAGCTGGCGTCGTTCAGGCGCAGCTTGCCGATGGCGGCGCGCAGGTCCTCGAAGTCGGCGGCGTCGACCGGGAACAGGCCGCAGAAGACCACCGACTGGACTTCTTTAAAGCCCTTCAGCGGTTCGGCGGTCGGCTTCTTCTCGTCGGTGATGGTGTCGCCGACGGCGGCGTGGGCCACTTCCTTGATCTGGGCGGTGATGAAGCCGACCTCGCCGGGGCCAAGCTGGTCCACAGGGGTGTTCTTGGGCAGGAAGACGCCGACGCGGTCGACCAGGTGGGTCGTGCCGTGCTGCATCATCTTGACCCGCATCCCGGTCTTCAGCACGCCGTCGAAGACGCGCACCAGCAGGACCACGCCCAGGTAGGGGTCGTACCAGGCGTCGACCAGCATGGCCTTCAGCGGGGCGTTGATGTCGCCCTTGGGAGCGGGCAGGCGGGTGACGATGGCCTCCAGCACCTCTTCGATGCCGATGCCCGACTTGGCCGAGGCCATGACGGCGTCCGAGGCGTCGATGCCGATGACGTCCTCGATCTGGGCGCGCACGCGCTCGGGCTCGGCGGCGGGCAGGTCGATCTTGTTCAGGACCGGGACGATCTCGTGGTTGTTGTCGATCGCCTGATAGACATTGGCCAGGGTCTGCGCCTCGACCCCCTGCGACGCATCGACCACCAGGATCGAGCCCTCGCACGCGGCCAGGCTGCGCGACACCTCATAGGCGAAGTCGACGTGCCCCGGCGTGTCCATCAGGTTCAGAACATACTCCAGCCCGTCCTTGGCCTTGTAGTTCAGGCGCACGGTCTGCGCCTTGATGGTGATCCCGCGCTCCTTCTCGATGTCCATATTATCAAGGACCTGTTCCGACATTTCCCGCGCGGTCAGCCCGCCGGTGTGCTGGATCAGTCGGTCCGACAGCGTGGACTTGCCGTGGTCGATATGGGCGACCACAGAGAAATTACGGATGCGTTCGATAGGGGGCGTCGTCATGGTCTGGCGCGCTTAGCATCCGCCGGGCGCGAACGCTACGGAAACGGCGATCAGCGTGTCCCGCGGGGCCTAAGGCGCGGGAAGGGCGGCTAAGGTGTCGAGAGAAGGTATTGTTCAGGGTGTGTGTTCCAGATCAATTCGTCTCTCAGGAGAGTGCGGGCGTTCTATGTATTCACGTTCTTGTGAGAGTATCTAAAAATTGCCGTTTTAATTATTGGTGTTCGTGATCAATTCATCTTTTCTTTTTGGCGCTGGTCTTCGGAAAAGATCATTTGATAATCTAGGAGCCATTTGCGCCTTTTTCTGAGGCGTGAGGTTCGATTTGGGTGACGGGTCGGGCGGCGGAACAGATGACAGGCTGTCCTGATTTGGTGAACTGGAGGCCGAGGGGCCTTCCATTCACCAGCCTGGAGGGTTCACCGTGAATAGCAAACTTATGACTTCAGCCTTTGCGCTTACTGCCGTTTTGGCGTTTAGCGCCTTGCCGACGGCTTCAGCATTGGCCAGTCCCTGGTCCGGCGGTCCGGATATCGACGACTCGTTCAATGACAATTCTCGGCATGACACCGATCTTGATGTCGATATCACTGACTCCATGAACGACAACTCGACCAACGACAATTCCAAGGCCATGTCTTTCGATTCTCACGACGATAATTCGAAGATCGAAGACTCCAATAACGACAATTCAAAGGTCGAGGACTCGAACAACGATAACTCGAAGGTCGAGGATTCCAACAACGACAACTCTAAGATTGAGGACTCTTACAACGACAATTCCAAGGTCGAAGACTCCTACAATAGCGACTCTTCCACAAATGATTCGAACAACGACAATTCGGATAATTCGACCACCAATATCCGGGTTTCCCTGTCGCTTCAGGAGTTGAACGCCAATGTGAGCGGCTTCGAGTTCGATGTGGGCGGGGGCCACCATGACGGTGAGCTCCGCACCGGCGATATCAGCAACTCCGGCGGCGCCTTCGCCGGTTTCGCGGGCATTCAGACGGCGAACTACAACACTGGCTTTGCGGCCAACAACCAGGCGGCGACGGCGATCAGCGCCAACGCCAACGTCACCTTCGGCAACGGCGGCGGCGGCGAATAAAAGACCTGAACCGGCCAGATGATCGTCTGGCCGGTTTTCTTTTTGGGTCTTCCGAGGAGGGAAGCCATGTTGCGCTATATCGGGTGCGCCGTGCTGGCGGCGCCGATCCTCATGCTGGCGAGTTTGGCTTCAGCCCAGGTCCTGCCCGCGCCCGGCGATGTTGCGGCGGGGGTTTCGGTCGTGTCCGCCGTCGCGGTTCCGGTTCCGACCACGGACGACGTCCCGCCACAGGTGCTCAGTCTCGATGAGCTGGAGGGTGAGAATGGTCTTCAGAGCCTGCAGGTCTACGCCAACACTACTCAGACCCTGTCTGCGAACAATTCGGGCAATACCATTAACGCCCACCAGGTCGGCTCCGGCGACATCACCCTGGCGGAGGGGGCATTCGCAGGCTTCGCCGGCATCGGCAACTTCGTCATCAACAGCGGCCACAACAATAATCTGCAGGGCTCGCTCAGCATCATGATTGTTTCCCCGTGAGTCGAGGCTTCCTGACATGGCGGGGCGGAGCGGTCGGCGTGGTCGCGCTGCTGTTCGGCGCGTCGGCGGCGGCTGAGGTCACGGTCAATCAGGGCGCGGCGGCCTATTCGGTGCAGGTCGTCAGCTACCGCGACATTCCCTTCCGCACCGTGGTTCGCCAAGAGTACGATTACAGTTGCGGCTCGGCGGCTCTCGCCACCCTTCTGCGCTATCACTACGGTCGAGACGTCAATGAGCACGATGTCTTCGTCTATATGTATGAAAATGGAAATCGCGAGGCGATTGAACGCGTCGGGTTCTCCCTGCTGGACATGAAGCGCTACCTTGAAACGCACGGCTTCCAGGCGGACGGCTTCCGCATGAGCCTGGATGCGCTGGAGGCGGCGGAGGCGCCGGCCATCGTTGTCATCAACCAGCAGGGCTATCGACACTTCGTGGTGCTGAAAGGCGTGTCCGGCGATCGTGTTCTGATAGGTGACCCGGCTCTGGGGCTGAAGACCTACAGCCAGGCCGAGTTCGCGGCGATGTGGAACGGGATCGCCTTCATGATCCGCAATTCCGCCGACCGCTATAATGTCGCCGAGGAGTGGCGGCCCTTCACCAGGGCGCCGATGGATCGCGTCTTGCCGACGTCGTCCCTGGCGGAACTCACGCGAGAACTGCCGCCGCTCTATCAGATCACAACGACCTTCACGCTCGACCCCTATTTGAGGTGACGACGATGGTGCGAATTCGATGGTTTGAGCTTGGTGTCTGCGCAGGGGCCTTGCTGATGGCGCAGCCCACGCTCGGCGCGCCGGTGTCGCCGTTCGACAGTCTGGCGCCCATGTCTGACGAAGACCTGGGCGATATGCGCGGCGGTTTCCTGACGGCTGGGGGCGTGAGCTTTGATTTCGGCGCGGTCGTCCGTACCTATGTGGACGGTCAACTGGCCCTGGAGACGCGGCTTACCTGGACGCCGACCGGCGCAGTAACGGAACAGATCACAGGTTCGTTGCCCGGCTGGACGCCGCTGGTGTTGGGTCAGGCAGGCGGGCTTGACCTGTCCGGTCTTTCGCCCGGATCGAATGGCCTTGTCCTGACCGATGCGAACGGCACGACGGCCCTGGTCCATAATGTGCTCAACGGCCAACTGCAGAACCTGGTCGTGAACGCCGCTGATAATCGCGACATTCGACAGGATATGCAGGTGATGCTGACCTTGCCGAACTTCGACATCATGCAGCAGGATTTCTCGGTAGCCCAACTGGGCTCGCAGATTTTTCAGGATGTTGATTGGGGCGGGATCCGCGCGACCGGCCCTTGAGTAAGTGTGGAAGGCCGCTTCTGGAACTGGACCGGCCTCGCTTCGTTTTACTTTTCGTTAACAGAATGCGTTAGGGCCCGGGGAGGGGCGAAAATGCATACGGGCTTTTCCCACGCGGTTGATGTGGTCGCCGCGCGCCGCTTGCGCGTGGGGACCCCCGTGTCCGTCGGGCTGCGGCGCCCCGCACGCCCGCCCGCCGACATCGCCGCCCTCAGGGTGCTGGGCGCGGCGGCAACCCTGACTGAGGACGAGCGCAATCTAGTCCGCAAGCTTTGCCTATATCGCGAGTCTGTTCCGGCCGGGGCGGAGTTCGCCCGCGAGGGCGAGGCCGCCCCGCCGCGTCTGATCATCAGCGGCTGGGCGTGCCGACAACACGCCCTGCCGGACGGTCGACGCCAGATCTTCGGTTTCCTGATGGCGGGTGACGCGATCGGTTTGGGTATCAACGCCCGCCCCCTGGATGAGGTGTCGATGGTGGCGGTGACGAGGGTCGAGTGCGTCGACGCCTTGATGCTGCGCGAGATTTTGGCGATTCAGGACGGGCGACATGCCGGGTTGCAAAAGGCGTTGGCGGCCGTGCGGCGCCAAGAGGAAGCGTGTCTGCTGGATCACCTTGTGCGTCTGGGGCGGCAGTCCGCGCATGAACGAACGGCGCATTTCCTGCTGGAGTGGCGCCACAGGTGCCGGTTGGCCGGTCTCGCGGACGGCGAGCGTCTGCCCATGCCGCTGACCCAGGAGGTCCTTTCGGACGCCCTGGGTCTTAGCATCGTTCACCTCAATCGAACCTTGCAGCACATGAAGCGTGAGCATCTGATCGAGATGAAGCGAGGCTGGGTCGAGCTGCTGGATGTGTCACGTTTGAAATTTGTTTGTGATTATCAATCTCGATACCGAGAGATATGTATGTCGGATTGATTGGTACGTTTAAAAATCTATGGGATATTATTATCAATAAGCAATGTGTCGGCGTCTTTATCGTGTTTGTCTGACCATACTTATTAAGGGAGGCTAACGTGTACTTCCGAAAAACCGTTCATTTATTGAATGTCTCTTCCCTTGCGATCATATTTGTCTGCCTGTCTGAGGGCGGGGTGCAGGCACAGGAGGAGGACCCCGCCGCGCGACTGGCGCGGCTGGAGGCTCTGGTGGCGGCGCAAAGTCAGCGCCTGAACGACCAGGAGGCCCTGCTAGCGCGCCAGGCGGAGATGCTGGAGGCACAGGCGCGTCGGATCGATGAGCGTTGGCGCGTCGGCGCCCCCGGCGCGCAGACGGCCGCCCTGGCGCCCGCCGCGGGGCCGCTGGCCTTGTCCGGCGCGACGGTGCTGGACCCCGAGGGTCTGGAGGCCTGGCGGGCCGGTCAGGATACTGGGGCGGGCACCGGCATTCAGGCGCCCCCGCCGCCGACCCTGGTCCAGCGTGGCCTGCAACTGTCCGCCATCCCGGAAGAAGTCGCGGTGCTGAGCCCCAGGGGCCAGGCGAGCTTCGACATCTCCGCCGAATATACGCGCTCCTCGGCCAACCGGCTTGTCTTCCGCGGCGTGGAGATCGTGCCGGGGTTGCAGATCGGCGTCATCGAGGCCAGTGAAGCGGACCGTGACACGCTCGGGGCCACGATCTCGGGGCGTTACGGGATCACTGATCGCATCGAGGTGGATGCGCGCATCCCCTATCTGAAGCGCAGCGACACCATCACGACGGTCCAGCAACGCGATGAGGCTGTGTCGCGCACCATCGACCTGAAGGGGGACGGAATCGGCGATGTCGAGGCGGGCATCCGTTATCAGATCAACGGCGGCGAGAAGGGGCGGCCCATCTTCGTGGCCGGTCTGCGCGCCAAGAGCGACACCGGCGAGGGACCGTTCGATATCCCGCGTGACGAATTCGGGGTGGCCAGCCGGCTGGCCACCGGGTCCGGCTTCTGGGGCATCGAGCCCAGCATCAGCATGCTCTATCCCAGCGACCCGGCGGTCATCTTCGCGAGTCTGAGCTACTTCGCCCACCTGCCCAAGGATATCGACCGGGTCGAAGGGGATGTTCGGGTGGGGCGGGTCGATCCCGGCGACTCGATCGGCCTGGGCATCGGTTTCGCCTTTTCGCTGAATCCGCGCTTCTCCTATTCGCTAGGCTACAAGCACAACTATATCCGGCCCACGGAGACTGAGTTGAACGACACTGTCCAGAGGTCCAAGTCGCTGCAGGTCGGCGCTCTCACATTCGGTCTGTCCTACCGCGTGACTGAACGGTTCTCGCTGAACGGAAATTTCGAATTCGGCGTCACAGAGGATGCGCCGGACATGCGGTTCGTGCTCCGGGCGCCGATCCTGTTTTAAAGACGGGCGGCGTTTAGCGCTGGATCTCGACAAGGGCGCGGGCGGTTGTCAGAAGCGCTTCTCGCTGGCGCGCCGCCATGCGGCCGTAGAGGTCCGACAGCTCCAGCAGGGCTTCGGCGGGCTCCTGGGCGGCGGGCGTGTCCTGCTGGTAGAAGTCGGTGATCTTGCAGTTCAGGGCGGCTGCGGCCTTGGCCAGGGTGGAGGCGGCGACCCGGTTCTGGCCCTTTTCGTATTTCTGGACCTGCTGGAAGGTCACGCCGAGCGCGGTCGCCAGATCGACCTGGGTCATGCGGTTTTGCACGCGGAGCTGTTTGAGTCGCGCGCCGACTTCTGCATCGATCGGATTGCGGATGTTACGTTGACTGTCCATCGTCTTCCTTTGGGACGCCGAGCCTGCCCGATAGCCTAGCCTTTCGAGGCCTCAAAAGGCTAGCAGCACATAGCGTGCCGATCACGCCGATATTCCAGACATAGTAGGCCGAAATATAGGCCCAGTTGTCGAGATCCAGGCGTTCGACGAAGACGTAGTGCGTCGCCAGGACGAGGCACTGAAAGCCTGCGGCGACCGCCATCCACAGGCGGCGCGACTGGAGCGCGCCATACAGCAGGAACAGGAAGACACATGCGTCCGCGATGATGGCCGGCCAGGGCGGTGTCTTGAAGTCAAAGGGCGTCAGCCACGACAAGGTCCAGCCCAAAACGAGAACAGCCGCCGTGCTGCGTTCCCAGCCGCTACCGCGGACCAGGGCGAGCAAGGCGGCGAGAGCCAGAAGTGAAAGGGTGAAAATGTAGATGGGGGACATGGCTATACCACGTCACCCATCCCTCATTCAGCCGACGCGTTCAACCAGGCTGAGGCGCGTTTCGCGCGGCACCGGTTCGTCCGACTTGTCGAGTCCGCCCATACGGAGGCTGCGGAAGCGGGTCTTGCCCTTGACCTCGGCCAGGGCCTCGTGAAGCTCGACCATGGCCTTCTGGGCGGCGACTTGGGCCGCCATGGAACGGGCGAGGGCGTCGAAGACCGGCTGGCCGACTGTTGAGGACAGGCCGGCGTCCTTGCGGCCGCGCGTGAGAGCCTGGGCCAGTTTGGCCAGGCGGTCGATGGACTGGTCATGGCCGTCTTCGGCGCGCTGCAAGGCGCGTTGGATCCGGGCGGCGATGAGCGCCGCTTGTTCAGTTCTTTTCATTGGGGTCGCTTCCTGAGTGAGGCGAGCGCGCGTCAGCCGCCGTACCGCAAATCCTGCAGCAGGAAGGCGAACCGTTCGGCGCCGGCGATGGCTGTCACGATCCAGACGGCTGCGGCGGCGACGCCGAAGACGACAAGGAGACTTCCGAGACGCCCGATTCCAATGTGGTCGGACAGAAGCTCGCGTCCAGCATGGCTGCCGTGATGTAGGCGAGTTCCGTCACTACGCCGCCCGCCGTCAGGAACGCGGCCTGCTTGCGCGTCCCTTCGATCAAGTGATGCACCATCCGACGCTTGGTGTCGGAGGTCGCCATTCCCTGAAGAATGACTTCCATTTCGCGCCAGCTGATCTGTGGAAGCGTATCGTCCATTTGGGTCATGGGGTGTCCTTTCAGCCCCCCCATCCAGCGCCTCGACCGGCGTCGGCGCTATTGCGACCCTTTCATATTGGGAGCCGTTCGGAATACCCTCGCGGGCCACCAGAACCAGGGCGGCGGCCACACGGCTTTCGACGTTCAGCTTTCTGGCGGCGTTTTCGCAATGGCGATCCACGGTGCCGGGCTTGATGCCCAGTTCGCGCGCGATCTGTTTGGAGTTGAAGTGCGAATGGACCAGGCGGAGGCACTGACGCTCTCTCTCGGTCAGCATCGTCACCTGTTCCACAACATTAAACCCCCAAATGGCGAAGCCCGTTGTCTATTAAGATGTGCCTCAGGACGATGTCGAGGGCAAGCGGGCGGGGGCCCTGGCGGCCGGCGGTGCGTGATCACCCGGAGGGAATTCTGATCTAGGCGCGCGGGGCGATTGGCTTTAGCAAAGGCATATGCGAGGCGGGGCCGTGGACATTTAGAACGTCTGCCGCCCCGCTTTTGTATGAACGGATGAGGCTCGTACGGTCGGGGGGACGTGTTCCGACGGGGTGGGTCCAGTGCAGTTGGAACATTGAAGATGAACCGAATATTCGCCTATCTCATCATCGGCGCCATGATCCTCGGCGTGCTGGTCGGCTGGGGCGTCAACCAGTACCTCGACGCCGATCAGGCGGCCGCGGCGGCCAAGAATCTGTCGCTGATCACGGACGTCTTCCTGCGTCTGATCAAGATGATCATCGCGCCGCTGGTGTTTACGACCCTGGTGGCGGGCATCGCCCACATGGAGGACGCGGCCTCGGTCGGGCGCATCGGCGTCAAGACCATGACCTGGTTCATCGGCGCCTCGGTGGTGTCGCTGCTGCTGGGTCTGGTCATGGTGCAACTGCTGCAGCCGGGCGCAGGCATGCACCTGCCGCAGGCGGCGCTGGCGACGGCTCCGGCCGCCTCGACCGACGCCTTCTCGCTGCACGGCTTCGTGACGCACCTGGTGCCGACGTCGATCTTTGACGCCATGGCCAAGAACGAGATCCTGCAGATCGTTGTCTTCTCCCTGTTCGTGGGCACGGCGGTCGCCGCCCTGGACGACAAGGCCCCGGCGGTGCTGAACCTGGTCGAACAGGCCGCCAGCATCATGCTGAAGGTCACCGAGTTCGTGATGAAGCTGGCCCCCCTGGCCATCTTCGCCGCCCTGGCCTCGACCATCGCCACGCAAGGCCTGGAGATGCTGGCCGTCTACGCCAAGTTCGTGCTCGGCTTCTACGGCTCGATGGCCCTGCTGTGGGGCCTGCTGTTCGTGGCTGCCGCCATCGTCCTGGGCCGTCGCGTCATTCCGCTGTTCAAGGTGATCCGCACCCCGGCCCTGCTGGCCTTCTCGACCGCCAGCTCGGAAGCCGCCTATCCGCGCATTCTGGACGCCCTGCCGACCGTGGGCGTGCGTCGCCGCATCGTCAGCTTTGTCCTGCCGCTGGGCTATTCGTTCAACCTCGACGGCTCGATGCTCTACTGCACCTTCGCCACCATGTTCATCATGCAGGCGCACGGCGTGCATCTCAGCGTCTCGCAGCAGGTCTTCATGCTGCTGCTGCTGATGGTGACGTCCAAGGGCATCGCCGGCATCCCGCGCGCCTCCCTGGTGGTCATCATGGCGACCCTGACCTACTTCGGTCTGCCGGAAGCCTGGATCGCCATCGTCCTCGGCGTCGACCACCTGCTCGACATGGGCCGCTCGGCCACCAACGTGGTCGGCAACTCCGTCGCCGCCGCCGTGGTCGCCAAGTGGGAAGGCGAGCTGGATGACATCCCTGAGGGCGGGCCGGACGCGCCCCAGGTTGCGACCGCCTAGGTTACTCAGGCGCTGAAAATGAAACGGCCGCCCCAGTGATGGGGCGGCCGTTTTGCTATGCGGCGGTGATTAGCTTCCTTGCAGTCATTCCGGGGCGCGAAGCGAACCCGGAACCCAGGCGGCTGAACCTGACGCGTCGCCTGTCTGATGAAGCGCCTGGGCCCCGGATCGGCCCTGCGGGCCGTCCGGGGTGACGGCGGATAGGGCGGCCCGGTCAGGGCCGCCGTCGCCTTTCCTATTCCTCCGCGCTGACCGCCGGCCCGTAGAAGAGGGCGTTGAACAGCAGGCGGACCGACGAGCGGGCCTGGGCGCGGTTGACTACGTCGGGGCCGAGCACGATCACCCGGCCTTCGCCGTGCGGCAGGTCCAGAACGGCGTCCGAACCCGACAGCTTCTGCGGGCCGATGGCCCAGCCGCTGGCGACCGCGACCTGTTCCGGGTAGCGGACAATCGAGCCGGTTTCGCCGGTGTGGCGGAAGCCCGAGTTGCGGTTGAAGAAGACGTTCA
>RCUP01001684.1_pt1 | contig 12987 bp, 8 predicted proteins | sample 2166341 | NCBI WGS metagenome assembly RCUP01 (sample SAMN09932325, study PRJNA488358) | compost metagenome | isolation source: compost soil in succinonitrile-enriched | place: Germany: Experimental Botanical Garden | reverse complement strand
CTATATGCGCTCCCTGCAAAATCTCGATGTCACCTTCACCGTTACCTACCGGCTGGAAGCCGCGGAAAGAAACGGCAATCAGCTTATTGCCCATGTCGGCAGCGATTATGGCGGCGTGACAAAATCGAGGACCGTCGACCAGATCGTCGTCAACCACGGCACGATCCCGCTGGATGACCTTTATTTCGACCTCAAGCCCGGCTCGAAGAACCTTGGCGAAATCTCCTACGACGCCCTGCTTGCGGGAACCACCCAAACGGTCGAGCGCAATCCTGATGGCGCCTACCGGCTCTTTCGGATCGGCGATGCGGTCGCCGCGCGCAATACCCATGCGGCAATCTACGATGCGCTTCGTCTGGCAAAGGACATTTGAGGCTGGCGTTCCCGACACACAGAGGCAGACCAAAGCTGCCTCTGTCGCAATGAAATCCTGAATGCGGGACCGGCGGCATCAAGCCTCAATCAAGGCGATACCCCGGTTCCTGAACCCCAGCGTCACGTCGCTCGCCGCCGGCAGGCTGGTCTCCACGGCATGATCGACAATGAATAGCGTACCGATATCGGTTTCCACCTCATATTCGACGTGACCGCCGAGATAGGCGCTGTGCAACACCCGCCCGGCCAGCCCCTGCCCGCCCGGCTGTCCGATGGAAATCGAGCCGGGACGAACCGCGAGTTTGGCCGGGCCTGGCCGGGCATTGCGGGCCGAGACCCGATGATCGATCCCGCCGACACGGATCAGCGCATCGGCGCCCTCAACGCCGATGACCTCGCAACTGACGACATTGGCCTCACCCATGAAATCGGCGATGAAGGCGGAGGCCGGCGCTTCGTAGAGATCGCGTGGCGCACCCGACTGGGCGATCTCGCCATCCTTCATCACGATGATCCGGTCGGAAACAGCCAGCGCCTCATCCTGATCATGCGTGACATAGACGGCAGTAAAGCCAAGCCGCTGCTGCAACTCGCGGATTTCGGTGCGGACCCGGCGGCGAAGGCGGGCATCGAGGTTGGAAAGCGGTTCATCCAGCAGCAGCACCTGCGGCTCCAGCACCAGAGCGCGGGCGACCGCGACACGCTGCTGCTGGCCGCCGGAAAGTTCGGCCGGAAGACGGTGCCCCATGCCGGCAAGGCCGACGAGCTTCAACCCCTCTTCCGCCTTTTCCCGCGCCTCTGCCTTGCGCAGCCCGGAGGATTGCAGACCGTAGGCGACGTTATCGAGCGCCGTCATGTGCGGGAAAAGCGCATAGGACTGGAAGACCATCGAGACATCGCGCTCATTGGCGGGCAGCATGGTCACATCCTTGTCGCCGATCAGGATGCGTCCGTTGGTCGGATGTTCGAGGCCGGCCAGCATGCGCAGCGTCGTCGTCTTGCCGCAACCGGAGGGGCCGAGCAGCGTCACCAGCGTGCCGGGCTCGATGGTGAGCGACAGGTCGGGAATGGCGGTGAAAGCGCCGAAGGTCTTGCGGACATTCTGGAAGGTGACGGAACCGGGCTTTACGGAAATCATGCGGTTTTCTCCTGGGCAAGAGGAACGGAGGAAGTGGCGGGCAGGCCGGCGACGCGGTTTTCGCGCCGCAGGCGACGCTCGCCGACAATGAGCTGGAAGCCGGTAATGACGGTGATCATCACCACGATCAGCATGGAGGAATAGGCAATCGCCACCCCATATTCGCCGTTCTCGACAAGGCCGACGATGTAGGAGGTCGCCATGTTGTATTCGGCGCTGACGAGGAAGATGACGGCGCTGATCGAGGTGATGGCGCGGACGAAGGAATAGACCAGCGCGGCCGTGATCGCGGGCCTGAGCAGCGGCAGGATGACCTTGCGGATGGTGCGGAAACTATTGGCCCGCAGCGTCAGCGAGGCCTCGTCGAGGCTCTTGTCGAGCTGGCTCATCGCCGCGATGCCGCCGCGCACGCCGACCGGCATGTTGCGGAACACGAAGCAGGCGATCAGGATCAGCGCCGAGCCCGTCATTTCCACCGGTGGCAGGTTGAAGGCCATGATGTAGCTGACGCCGATAACCGTGCCGGGAATGGCGAAGCTCATCATAAGCGCGAATTCGAAGAGGTTCCGCCCGGCAAATTTCTGCCGCACGATGATATAGGCGGTCAAAAGACCGACGGCAGCGGTCAATGGCGCAGAAACCAGCGCGATCTTCATGGTCGTCCAGAACGAGTTCCAGGCTACACCGGTCCAGGCGATCGAGCCATTGGAGAAGCTGACGGAAAAGGCGCGGATGTAGTGATCGAAGGTCAGGGAATTGTCGAGACCCCAGGTCTTCACGAAACCGCCCACAAGGATCATGCCATAAACAACGATGGTGAAGATCATCCATGGCACGACGACGGCGTGGACGCCGATGGACAGCCCGCGCGGAAGCGCGATATGCGCGCCGCTGTCGCCCTTCCCCGTCACCGTCGCGAAATTCTTGCCTGCCAGCCAGAAACGCTGGGCAAGGAAGGCCGAAAGCGTGAAGCACAGCAGGATGATCGCCAGAACCGCGGCGCGGGACGGATCATTCTGCGAGCCGACGACGGCAAAGAAGATTTCCGTCGACAGAACACCATGCGTGCCGCCGAGCACCAGCGGATTGCCGAAATCCGCCATACTCTCGATGAAGCCGATCAGGAAGGCATTGGCGAGACCGGGCTTCATCAGCGGCAGCGACACCCGCCAGAAAGTGCGCCAGCGGTCGGCACGCAGCGTCTGCGAGGCTTCTTCCATCGACGGGCTGACACCTTCGACGACGCCGATCAGCACCAGAAACGAGATGGGCGTGAAGGAAAGGACCTGCGCAATCCAGATGCCGGTCATGCCATAAAGCCAGCGGCCCGGTTCGATACCGAAGAGATAGGAAAGCCATTCGGTGACGACGCCGGCGCGACCGAAAAGCAGCGTCAAAGCAAGGCCGATGACGAAAGGCGGCGTGATGATCGGCAGAACCGTCAGAAGCCGCAGGCCCTTCTTGAAGGGAAAGCGCGTGCGGGTGGCGATCAATGCAAAGCCAAGACCGAGCACGGTCGAACCGAAGGCCGTCATCAGGGCAAGGAACAGCGTGCGCCACGCGACACCGCAACGCTCTTCACCCACTACGCAACCGAGGCTCCAGATGCCGGGATCCTTGATATTGCGGATGAAGCCATCGGCGTTGAAGGAGCCGTCGAAATCCTGAACGGAGGCGACCAGCATGCTGCCGATCGGATAAAAGACAAAAACCGTGACAAGGAAAGCCAGAACGGAAATGGCGCCGACGACGAAGGCGTCGCCCTTCATGACGCCGCGTTCGGCAAGGCCGAAGGCAAAAAGAAGCACGAAGACGAACGACATGACGACGGCGCCGGCACCCATGGACGGCTGGCCATCGGCAAGCATGCCGAAGAGGTTTTCGCTCACCGTCCAGCTCCAGCCGGTAAAGCCGATGGCCAGCCCCTGCAAGGCGAGGAAAACAAGTCCGATGGCTCCGATAATCGCAAGAAGCCTGCCACGTCGCATCGGATCACGGATAGGCCGGACAAGGCATGCGGCGAGGAAAAAGACAACCACGCCGACAAGCCATGGTTTGCCATAGGACAATATCTGCAGCACACCGGGCGCATTGCTGGCCGACGAGAAAAATCCGGATAGCCAGCGGAAGCTGAAAAAGCCGCCTTCGATGCGATACCAGGGAAGAAAGACCAGAGCAAAAGCCCCGAGCGCCAGGACCATGTCCAGCCTGCGATTGCCACGTGTCATGGCCGACCTCGCTTATTTCATGCCGATGAAAGAATGGCGGACACCCCGGCTTTAAAAGCCGGGATGCCGATCGCCGGAGTTTAGATCAGTTCGCGACCGCACCGACCTCACGGTCCCAGCGTTCCAGCAGCGCCTTGCGCTTGGCCGGATCGCCATAGGTCTTGAAGTCGTAGTCGATGAGCTTGATGTCTTCGAACTTCGGCGCTTCCTTGGGCACTTCCGCCGTCTTGTTGGAGGGAAGCTGGAAGGACTTGGCGTCCTTCATGCGCGACTGCACTTCCGGCTTCAGCGCCCAGTCGTACCAGGTCTTTGCATTGTCGAGATTGCGGGCGCCCTTGATGATCGACATGGAGCCGATCTCGTAACCCGTGCCTTCGCAGGGCGCGATTGATTTGACCGGGAAGCCTTCCGCCGTCTGCGCCACCGCATCATGCATGAAGACGATGCCGAGCGCGGTTTCGCCACGCGCCGCCGCCTTGACCGGTGCCGAACCGGACTTGGTATATTGCGAGATATTGGCGTTGAGCTTCTTCAGATAGTCGATCGCCTGATCCTCGCCCATGATCTGCACGAGCGACGCCAGCGCCGTATAGGCGGTGCCAGACGAATTCGGATTGGCGATCTGGATTTCGCCCTTCAGCTCCGGCGCCAGCAGATCGGCCCAGCACTTCGGCTCCTTGTAGCCCTTGGACTTGAAGATTTCAGTGTTGTAGCCCCAGCCCAGCGCGCCGGCATAAACGCCGACAGTCCTGTAACCGGTGCTTTCCGCCTGTTTTACGGCCCAGTCCTGCAGCTGATCCAGCATCGGCGATTTGTATTCGAGCGTCAGGTTCTCGGATGCCGCCTGCATGTGCGGATCGCCGGTGCCGGCCCACCAGATGTCGGTCTTCGGGTTGCGGGCTTCCGCGCGCACCTTGGCATAGGTCTCGCCCGAAGACAGGCGCACCATATTGACCTTGATGTCGTGTGACTTTTCGAAATCGCCCTTCATCTGTTCGCAGATGACGACATCGGCCGAGCAGATCAGGTTAAGTTCGCCTGCCGCCTGCGCCGATACGGCACTGAGCGCCGTACCGGCAAAAAGCAGGGTGGAAAGTATTGTCAGTCGCATGGTTATCCTCCTGTAGCTTGCGTCTGAATTCTTGGGCCACGCGCAGACATGGCGCTGCCGGTCGCGGCACCCTGCGGCGCGCGCGCTGTCTTTTGGGATGTTGGTTTTCTGCCCTACTGGGTCGGGTGGATTTCGCTGTCGAAGCGGCTCAATAGCCGACTTCGCTCTTCAGGCTGGCCGAAGGTGGCGAAGTCGTAATCCACCATCTTGATCATCGATATGTCAGGTGCGGTCAGCGGCAATGTCGCCCGGGCATTGGAAGGCACCTGGTTCTGGCCGGCCGCGGCCCCGGTCGCCTGCCCTTGCGGGCTCAGCGCAAATTCCACGAAGCTTTGCGCAAGGGCAGGATTGCGATTGCCCTTGACGATGCTGACGGCCCCGATTTCATAACCGGTGCCCTCGCACGGCGCGACGATGACAAGCGGGAAACCCTCGATCTTCTGGGTCACGGCATCATGCATGAAGGAAATCCCGATCAATATCTCGCCCCGCGCCGCCGCCTTGACCGGCGCTGCACCAACCTTGGTATAGCTCACGACGTTCTGGTTGAGCTTTGCCATGAAACCAAAAGCCTCCTCCTCGCCAAACAGCTGGACGAGAGTGGCCAGCATGGTGAAAGCCGTACCGGAGTAGTTCGGATTGCCAGTCAGGATATGGCCGCGATAAACATCCTTCGCCAAGTCCTTCCAGCAGGTCGGCGCCGGCAGATTGTTCTTCGCAAGCAGTTCCGAATTATAGGCAAAACCCAGCGCGCCGGCATAGATTCCGGCAGACCGAGACCCAGACATCACGGAGAAATTCTGCGCCCAGGGCAGCAAATCTTGCTGATGGACGGGCCGGTATTCATCCAGCAACCCTTCCGAACCCGCCTGCAAATGGGTGTCGCCGGTACCACCCCACCAGACATCAACCGTGGGATGGGATCGTTCGGCGCGGATCTGATCGAGGATTTCGCCGGTGCTCTTCCGCACCATTGATATCTCGAGACCGACCTTGGCTTCGAAAGCCCGCTTCATGGTCAAACACCAGGCCTCGTCGACGCCGCACAGGACGTTCAACTTCGGCTCGGCCATGCCATGCCCTGCGCCGCACAGCCATAGGACCATGCTCGCCGCAAGTGCGGTCAATGCTTTCAATTAAGCCTCCCTGCCTGGAACCTCCCCGTTCCAGTCTCCACCAACAGCATGTCACATCCAGCCCGCACCGCAATCGAAGAATGGTTACCAATCTTTCACCGCACCGCCGAACAAGATTACAGTTATTACAATTATGACAGGGGAGATAACCAGCGAACCTTTGAAGATCGTCGCCGCCGCGCCTATGATGACAGCGGGAGGAATATGCAGTGCTTAATCAGAAGGTTCGCATTCTGATCGTCGAGGACGATCCGGATATGGCCGAGCTCATCTCGGACCTCATCGAGGCGGAGGGCTGGCTGCCCACCTGCGCGCGCTCCGCCGAGGAGGCGAACGAGATATTGGCAAAGGACAGGATGGAGCTCGTCCTCGTCGACCACAATCTGCCCGGCACATCCGGGCGCACCTTTGCCCAGCGGCTGCGCAGCCAGATCGACATCGGTATCGTCATGGTCACCGCCGCCGGCAGTGCTGCCGATAGGGTACTCGGTCTTGAAACCGCCGCCGATGATTATGTGGTCAAACCCTTCGAACCGATTGAACTCACGGCGCGGATCAAGGCCGTCCTGCGGCGAACAATCCCGTCGCTGAAACAGGACAAGGACAGCGAGCGTGACCACGGCCGCACAGCGCTGCGCCTCGGCGACTGGGCGATCGATCTCGATGCGCGCCGCGCCGTCTGCCTCGCTGACCGCAGCCGCACGCTCACCAGTGCCGAATTCGCACTTCTGGAAATTCTCGCAGAAACACCCAACCAGCCCGTCAGCCGCTCCCAGATTCTCGACAGGCTGGGTTCGGAAAGCGACCGTTATATCGACAGAAATGTCGACGTGCTGGTGCTGCGGCTCAGGCGCAAGATCGAGCGTAACCCGGATCTTCCACGTCACATCAAGACGCGACGCGGCAAGGGTTATGTCCTGCATACCGACGAGGGCGAGCTTTCCCCGTGATCAGCCGCTCCTTCCTTTCCTCCATCGCCTTTCGCCTGCCCTTTGCGATCGTCTTTACCTGCATCCTCGTCTTCAGCCTTTCCGCCATCGCCATTTACGGCCTGCAGCGCGCCCGCGATGAAATGGCGGCCTACGGCTTGCAGGCCTTTTCCAGTCTCGCCAAGGCGTCGCTGGTCTCGCGGCAGGTCTCCGATCTCGTCTCCAGCGCCCCGTTTCTGATGAATGCCGCCTCGCCCTATCGCGTTTCCAGCGAAAGCCGCTCCGTGGTCCAGCAGGTCGACCTGCTGTTGCAGATGACGGGTCCAGACAGGGGCGAACGGGCCGCACGCGGTTTTGCGAGCGAGCGTATCGTTGAACTGCTCCAGCTTATCAGAGCGCAGACACTGGACCTCGCAAAGGATGCCGACGCGGCGCAGGGGCACAAGGCGGAAGCGGCAGCAGCGCTCGGCGAAATCGCCACCGGTCAGGGCATCCTCGATCCGGAACTGCGTCGAAGAATGAACGGCATCGTGCAGGCCGCATCCGCATCCGACAGCCTTTTCCAGCTTGGCGAACTGCGCCGCCGCTACGTGGCGGAAACAACGGCGCGCCAGCAGGGTTATCCGGGCGAGCGCCTGCCTGTCGCCGAACTGCGGCCCTATGAGCGGGTATTCGAGGCCCAGAGCCGTTACCTTCTGGAAATGTTCGCGATCCGCGCCTCTGTCTCCCGGCTTCACACCGTCTCGCGCGATCTTTCCCATGTGACCGAAACCCAGGGTGACGCTGTTGCGCGAAGCCTGAACGAAGACCTGATCTCGACGTCCGATGCTCTCAACCGGCTGCTGATCATTGTCGCCGTCGCCTCCCTTCTGGTTCTCATCGTGGCAATCTTCTCGATCCGCTCAGTGATGCGTGTCTCGCGCGGGATCGTGACGCTCTCCAACGGCATGAATGCCCTCGCCAAGGGGGAAAAGGACGTCGGGCCGCCCTCCTATACGGGTCCCGAGACGGAGTTGATCCGGCTGCTCGATGCATTCCGCGCCTTCCACGACAGCGTCGATCGCGTCTCGCGCCTCAGGCGCACGGCGGAAGCGGCGGCCCGCACCATCCGCTCGACCTTCCGCAACATGAATGAGGGAATAGCGCTGTTCGATCCGGCTGGCAGACCAATCACCATGAACCGCCGCATCATCGAACTCGTCGGACGCTCCGGCTCGTCGCGAAAACTGCCGCTTCGCCGGTTTGTCGAACCCATCCCGGAAATCGACCCGGCTCTACTGCCCTTCGATACAGAGCCGGGGGAGTTGCTCGACCGCGCAGTCGTGCGCCATCGCACTGACGATCAGCGGGTGATCGAAGTCTCGATGTCACGCCAGCCGGATGGCGGCATCGTGCTGCTCGCCCGCGATGTGACCGCTCTCGACCGTCAGGAAGCGGAAGCCGTGAAGGCCCAACGGCTTGATGGCATTATGCGCATGACCCACCAGCTCAGCCATGAGGTGGGCAACATGATCGGCATCATCACCGGCAGCCTCGGCCTTCTGGAACGGGAAGCCGGTTTCAACGATCGCCAGAAGCGGCACATCGCCCGTATCCGCAAGGCGGCAGACCGCGGCCGGTCTCTGGCCACCAGCATGCTCACCATCGGCAGCCAGCAGCCGATCCACCCAAGCGTCATCAATGTCGCAAGCCTGCTGCGGGGCATGGCCGATATTCTGGAAATCGCCGTCGGCCCCAAATGCCGGATCGCGCTTGATACCGATGACAATCTTCCCTCGATACCGCTGGACCCTGCCCTCTTCGAGCAATCCATTCTCAATCTATGCCTCAATGCCGCAGCCGCCATGCCCGATGGCGGCCTGATTTCGATCGAGGCCGCCTCTGGAAAAGATACGCTGGTGATCACCGTCACCGACGAGGGCATCGGCATGACGCCGGAGGCCGTGGACAAGGCGTTCGAGCCCTATTTCACCACGCGGGGCGACCATGGCGGTGCGGGCCTTGGCCTCGCCATGGTCTACGGGTTCGTCCGCCAGAGCGGCGGTGAAGCGCATATCAGTTCCAGACCCGGCGAAGGCGCAAGGGTGGAACTGACATTCCCGGCAAATGCCGGCCACACCTAGCGGGCAAGCTGTGCGGATTCGATAGAATCCGCCAGTATCTCCAGCCCAAGGTCGATTTCCGAATCCGATACCGTCAGCGCCGGCGCAATGCGGAAAACGCCGCCCATGCCGGGCAGCTTGACGATGTTCATGCTGAGGCCACGCAACATCGCCTCCTGCATGATGCGCGCACCAAGTTCGAAACCCGGGGCTTTCGTGTGGCGGTCTGCGACGACTTCAAGTCCGAGCAAAAGCCCGCGCCCGCGCACATCTCCAACGCATTCGAACCGTTGCTGCAGCGAGAGCAGCCCCTCCTTCAAACGATTTCCGCGGGCAATCGCCTGTTCCACCAGACCATCTCGCGCCACCACATCGAGAACCGTCACGCCGACAGCCGCCGGCAGGGGATCGGAAACATGGGTCGTATAGAACAGAAAACCCCTCTCGAAAGCCTTCTGCTCGACCTCCGCACGCGTCATCACCGCCGCAAGCGGCAAGCCGGCGCCGAGCGTCTTCGACAGCGTCATGATATCAGGCGTCACGCCATCGCGCTGAAAGGCGAACATATGTCCGGTCCGGCCGACGCCGGTCTGCGCCTCATCGAGGATGAGCAACATGCCCCGCTCCTCGCACTTTTTCTTCAGGGCAGCGAGATAACCGAGGGGCAATTCGAGGATACCGCCGCTCGACAGGATCGGTTCGGCAATGAAGGCGGCGAGATTGCCCGTCGACTGGCGATCGATCAATTCGAAGGCATCGTCAAGCTCCGCCTGCCAGTCATTCGATCCATCGGGGTTCTTGAAGCGCGGACGATAGGCATTCGGCGCGGGAATAACGAGTGAGCCGGCCGTCGCCGGGCCATAACCCCGGCGGCCGGCACTATAGGTGGCGGAGGCCGCAGCGCCGGTCATGCCGTGCCAGCTCTGTGCGAAAGCGACGATCTCATGCCCGCCGGTCACGAGCTTTGCCATGCGGATTGCCGCTTCGTTGGATTCAGCGCCTGTTGTCAGCAATTGCACGCGATCGAGACCCGGCGCCAGAGCCGCCAGCCGCGCCGCAAGTTCAACGACCGGGCGGGACAACATGCCGGAAAACAGATGCGCAACCGATGCCATCTGCCGGTTGACGGTGGCGACAATATCCGGATGGGTATGTCCGAGCAAAGCGCTCATCTGGCCGGAGGTGAAATCGAGAATGGCGCGGCCATCCGCATCATAAACGAAACTTCCCTCGGCCCGCTCGACGATGATCTCCTCAAAGGCGGGTCCGTAACGGGTCAGGTGTTTATTGGCAGCGTCCCAGAATGCCGGTTCGTCGTTGAGCGAGGCGAAGTTTTCAGCGAGATTGTCCATGGCTCGTTCCCCAAAGTTTATCTTGCCGAAACATAACAACCCATTGCCACCCCGGTCCAATTGATAGTATTTTATTCCGATATCGATAATTTTGATATCGCCATGCTCGACCTTACGCTCCTGAAGAACTTTACCATTGTCGCGCGAGCTGGCTCCATCAGCGTCGCCGCCACACAGATCGGGCGCACCCAATCCGCGCTCAGCACGCAGATGCAGCGGCTGGAGGAACTGGTCGGCCACACGCTGCTGCAGCGAACGGGTTCGGGAGTACGTATAACCGCGGCGGGCGAGAAGCTGCTCGCCCATGCCAGCGCGCTTCTTGCCCGGCATGATGAAATCCTTGCCGACATGGGCGAGGCGACGCTGCAGGGAACCGTCAGCCTGGGCTGCCCTGAAGATTACTCCATCGCCTTCCTGCCGGAACTGCTGAAAGGTTTCTTCAGCACCTACCCGAAAGTCGATCTGCGCATGGTCTGCGCTCCCACGACGGAATTGCGTCCCCTCCTGCAGCGCCGCCAGATTGACATGGCGCTGGTTTCGCAATCCGATCCTGAACACCGCGACGTGCTCCGCAGGGAAAGTTTCGTCTGGGTGGCGGACAGGCCGGAACCGGACCTCATCACCAAGGATGTGCTGCCGCTGGCGCTCTCGGCACCCGTGACGCTCGATCATCGCGCGGCGTGCGACGCCATGGAAACCGCCAATCGCCGCTACCGTGTCGCCTTTGCCAGCAACAGCCTTGCCGGCCTCATCGCGATCGCGCGTTCCGGCCTTGCCATCAGCGTTCTGACCAGAACCGCCGTTCCACCGGACCTTCATATTGTCAAAAGCGGACTGCCACCCCTGCCGACAATCGGCATCGCAATCGAGTTTGCCGATCCGCAGACGTCATCGGCAGCCAGGGCGCTCGGCGATCACATCCGCGCTGTTCTTCCGGGTCTCAGCCTTTAACGCCGGTCGATCCCTCGCTCCGACCTGCAGTCGTTTGGTCCTGAATTTGAAATGAGAACGTCTTTATGGGCAAATCCAATCTCTTCGCGATCTTAAGCGTAAGAAGATCGGAACGACAGACATGTGACCGTTCATGAAGAAAACGGCTCATCGCGATGCTCTTTGCTACAAGCGGCAACGCGGTAAACGCGCCTTTTTTCCAGCTTTGTTATTGCCAAGGTGGGACCGCTGACTTGATGCGGATCACCGCAACCGCTATGCGATGATGTCGCACATCAAAAAACGAGGACATCATGGCAACTGGTATCGTAAAATTCTTCGCTCAAGATAAAGGCTTCGGCTTCATCACTCCCGACAGTGGTGGCCCTGACGTCTTCGTCCATATCTCAGCCGTCGGATTTGGCGGCGCCCTGCAGGATGGCCAGAAGGTCAGCTACGACGTGGGACAGGATCGCAAGACCGGCAAGTCCAAGGCAGAAAACGTGACTGTCCTCTGACAGGCCACTCTGTCGTCGAATGTGAGTGCCCGTTCGAAATGACCAGTGTCACTTCGAACGGGCATCTGCTTTCGGTCCGGCAGATCGGAAAAACAAGGACGACAGGCAAAGAACTGAAATATACATGCCGCACGAGGATCTTGGAAACCGCCAGATATCTTCCCAACCGTGTCGTATTATCGCCGAATCTCGATGTATAGCGCGGTCTCCGGAGCGCCTACATCAAGTCGCGACAGGGGTTCAGACACGTTATTTCTACGAGAACTAGATAGACTTGACCTTCGATGCCGCGCACAAGGCAATTGATGCTGCCGGGGCTGCAGCGCCGGACTACCCCTTTTGCAGCGCACAGAAGACGATCATGTCCGCGCTGTTCTTCCGGGTCTCGTTCTTTCGTCGAGAGCGGTCTATCCCCGCGATCCTGCAAATCCAGCTTCTGTATAATCTCAGGCATTGAGAGGTTGGAGATCTGGCCGACCATCGCGGTTTGACGGAATATCGTAATTTCCGCGGTCCAGAAACGCAAAAAAGGGCTCGGAGTTTCCCCGGAGCCCTTTGATATGTTTGGTAGGAATTGGTTGCGGGGGCCTGAGTCCACGGAGACTTGTAATTTTCAGGCGGATAGGATGCCGCTAAAATGACTTCTGCTTTGCGCGAATAACAATGCTTACAGTCTGGAGAGCCCAAACGTCTTCCTGATGCCGCTATCCAATGCCTTGGCTGAAACAAACCGCTTCAGGCGACTTAGAAGCGTAGCCTGTTTTCCAACCGGCCTGCGCATTTTGTGAGGGCCTGTGATTGCTGCCATGATTTCGGCAGCGACAGTCTGAGGACTGCTTGCTGTCTTAATGGCGGAAAGAACGGCCTCATTGGATTTGGCTAATTGATGAGCGTAGTCGTCAATGCGCGTCTCCGTCCGCTTCGCATTGACATCGAGACTTGTCCTCGTGAACGTTGGCTCGACCAAGACGGAGCGAATGTTGAATTGCCGAACTTCATGGTCAAGCGTTTCGGACAGTCCCTCCAGGGCATGCTTGCTGCTGGCATAAAGGCCCATATAAGGTGCGGGGAGGAAGCCGAGGACCGAACTGACGTTGACGATCAGGCCGGAATTCTGCTGACGCATCGCAGGCAATACCGCTCGTATCATGCGCAGTGGGCCAAAGAG
>RCUP01001683.1_pt1 | contig 12987 bp, 14 predicted proteins | sample 2166341 | NCBI WGS metagenome assembly RCUP01 (sample SAMN09932325, study PRJNA488358) | compost metagenome | isolation source: compost soil in succinonitrile-enriched | place: Germany: Experimental Botanical Garden | reverse complement strand
GCAATCTGTCTGGATGGCATGGCCTGCCCTTGGTAGGTGTCGACCTTGGTCGACACGCAGATCCAGACATGCGTGGATGAACAATCAGGATCGGTCGGTCGGGGTGTGCTCGAACAATTCGCCCTGCACTACCGGCTCCTTTTCACGGAAACCGCCGAGGCCGACGCCGACCAGGCGGTAGCGGGTGTCGGCGGGCAGGTCGACGCGGGCGCGCAATGCCAGTGCGATGTCGCGCAGTTCGGCCATCGATTCCGGCGGGCGTTCCGGGGTGAAGCTGCGGGTGAGGAGGCGGAACTGCGCGGTCTTCAACTTCAACACCACGGTGTGGCCGATGCGTTCGGTCTTGCGCGTGGCATGCCAGGTCTTCCCGGCCAGCTGCACGATCGCTTCACCCAGGTCCTCCAGCAACAGGTCCTCGGCGAAGGTGTCTTCGGAGGAGATCGACTGCACCTGCTGGTCAGGCTCCACCGGCCGCTCGTCGACGCCGCGGGCGCGGTTGTACAGGCTGCGGCCGAAGCTGCCGAAGGCTTCTTCCAGGTCCGGCAGCGTCCACTGCCGCAGGTCGCCGCAGGTGACGATGCCGCGCGCTGCCAGCTTGCCTTCCATCACCTTGCCGACGCCGGGCACGCGGTTCACCGGCAGCGGCAGCAGGAACGCATCCACCCGCTGCGGCGGAATCACGAACTGGCCGTCGGGCTTGCGCCAGTCCGAGGCGATCTTGGCCAGGAACTTGTTCGGCGCGATCCCGGCTGAAGCAGTCAGCTGGGTTTCCTCACGGATCTGCGCACGGATGGTGCGGGCGATGTCGGTGGCCAGTTCGATGTCGCTCTTCGGCACCGTGACATCCAGATAGGCCTCATCCAGCGACAACGGCTCGACCAGGTCGGTATGGCGCAGGAAGATCTCGCGCACGTGGCGCGACACCGCCTTGTAACGTGCGAAGTCCGGCGGCACGAAGATCGCGTCCGGACACAGGCGCTCGGCGCGCAATGCCGGCATCGCCGAACGCACGCCGAACACGCGCGCCTCGTACGAGGCGGCGCACACCACTGAACGCGCGCCGCGCCATGCCACAACCACCGGCTTGCCGCGCAGTGACGGATCGTCGCGCTGCTCCACCGACGCGTAGAAGGCGTCCATGTCGACGTGGATGATCTTGCGCAGTGCGTTCATGGTTGGCCCACATGATACCTGCACCGTACCCGTCCAGACGCCGAAGTATGGTCGTTGTGCATCAACGGGATGCGTGGTTTCAGCTGAAAACACTACGCACGCGTACGGAGACGCGGTTTGATATCCGCCTGATCCGTCGTGCATCCTCGGGAACTCGTTGCCTTGTTTTCGCTTCCAGGATTGCGCTTTCCATGACTCGTCTCCACGCGTTCAACCGCGACCAGCTGCTGGCCAGCGCACGCGGTGAACTGTTCGGCGCTGCCGCCGGCCGGTTGCCCAACGACCCGATGCTGATGTTCGACCGCATCACCGAAATCCGCGAGGACGGCGGACCGCATGGCAAGGGCATGGTACGCGCCGAACTGGATATCCGTCCGGACCTGTGGTTCTTCGGCTGCCACTTCATCGGCGACCCGGTGATGCCCGGCTGCCTGGGCCTGGATGCCATGTGGCAGCTGACCGGCTTCTTCCTCACCTGGCTGGGTGCGCCCGGCAAGGGCCGCGCTCTGGGCTGCGGCGAAGTGAAGTTCACCGGCCAGGTGCTGCCCGATGCCAAGCTGGTGCGCTACGAGATCGACATCAGCCGCGTCATCAACCGCAAGCTGGTGATGGCCCAGTCCGACGCCCGCATGTACGTGGACGACCGCGAGATCTACAACGCCCGCGACCTGCGCGTGGGCCTGTTCACTGAAACGGGGAGCTTCTGATGCGTCGCGTCGTCATCACCGGCATGGGCATCACGTCCTGCCTCGGCAATGATCTGGATACCGTTTCGGCCGCCCTGCGCGAGAGCCGTGCGGGCATCACCGCGCTGGCCGACCACGCCGAAGCCGGCCTGCGCAGCCAGGTCGGCGGTCGCGTCGACCTCGACCTGGACGCGCTGATCGACCGCAAGCAGAAGCGCTTCATGAGCGATGCCGCCGCCTTCGCCTACCTGGCGATGGCCGATGCCATCACCGATGCGGGCCTGACCCCGGAACAGGTCAGTGGCCTGCGCACCGGCCTGATCGCCGGTTCCGGCGGTGGCTCCAGCGAATGGCAGGTGGGTGCGGTGGATCTGCTGCGCAGCCGCGGCGTGCGCAAGGTGGGCCCGTACATGGTGCCGCGCACGATGTGCTCGACCGTGTCGGCCTGCCTGGCCACCGCGTTCCAGATCAAGGGCGTCAGCTACTCGCTGTCGGCCGCCTGCGCGACCTCCGCACACTGCATCGGCGCGGCTGCCGATCTCATCCGCCACGGCGCGCAGGACATCATGTTCGCCGGCGGCGGTGAAGACCTGCACTGGTCGATGAGCGTGATGTTCGATGCGATGGGTGCCCTGTCCACCAGCTTCAACGACACCCCCGCCAGCGCCTCGCGCCCGTATGACAAGGACCGCGATGGCTTCGTCATCGCCGGTGGTGGCGGCATGCTGGTGCTGGAGGATTACGACCACGCGGTGGCGCGTGGCGCGCACATCCATGCCGAGCTGATCGGCTATGGCGTGACCTCCGATGGTGCCGACATGGTCGCGCCGTCCGGTGAGGGCGCCGTGCGCTGCATGAAGATGGCGCTGCAGAATGTCGACCGTCCGCTGGATTACCTCAACACCCACGGCACCTCGACCCCGCTGGGCGATGTGACCGAGCTGGGTGCGATCCGCGAGGTGTTCGGTGATGCGATTCCGCCGCTGTCCTCGACCAAGGCGCTGTCGGGCCATTCGCTGGGCGCTGCCAGCGTGCATGAAGCGATCTACTGCCTGCTGATGATGCGCGACGGCTTCGTGGCCGGTTCGGCCAACATCGGCGAGCTGGACCCGAAGGTGGAAGGCTTCCCGATCCTGCGCGAAAGCCGCGAGCAGAAGCTGGACACGGTGATGTCCAACAGCTTCGGCTTCGGTGGCACCAACGCGGCGCTGGTGTTCGGCAGGGTGTGATCGAAAAGCGTGCCAACCAAGGTTGGCACCTACCAGAGCGGTTGCCATGGATGTAGAGCCGAGCCCATGCTCGGCTCAGTGCCAACCAAGGTTGGCAGCTACCTTGGCAACAGCGGCAGCAGCAGTGCGTGCGCGTCCACCAGCGAACCGACGATGCGGTGGCCCAGCGCGCGCAGTTCTTCATCGGGATGCACCAGGTCCGGTACCTGGATCACGGTCATGCCGGCCGCCAGCGCGGCACGCGTGCCGGCAGGGGAATCCTCCAGCGCCAGGCAGCGTTCCGGTGCCTTGCCCAGCCGCTGCGCGGCCAGCAGGTAGATGTCCGGTGCCGGCTTGGCCCGCGCCACGTCACCACCGGCGATCACCGCATCGAAGTACGGGAGCAACCCGGTCGCCGCCAGCTTGCGGTTGGCCCGCGGCTGCCGTGTCGAGGTCGCCACCGCACGCGGCACCGCGTGCGACTTCAACAGCTCAAGCAGTTCCAGGATGCCCGGGCGCAGCGGCAACCCTGTCTGCGTGCGTTCCTCGTACAGATCATGGCAGCGCGCGGCCATCGCCTCGATCATGCTGTCTTCGATGCCCTGCTGGCGCAACAGCGCCTGGCTGTCGCGGTCACCAAGACCGACCATGCGCACGAAGAAGCTGGCATCCAGCGGCAGGCCGAACTCCTCCGCCGCTTCGCTCCAGCACGCAAGCGAGACACGCTCGCTGTCGATCATCAGGCCGTCCATGTCGAAGATGACGGCGTCAGGCAGGAACGGCAGCGCAGCGATGGAGGTCATGGAGCGAACAGCGTATCCAGATCGGTGGAGGTCAGCAGCCGCCATTGCCCTTCGGCCAGTCCCTGCAGGTCCAGGCCACCGACACGGCTGCGGTGCAGTGCCTGCACGTGGTTGCCTGCGGCAGCGAACATGCGGCGTACCTGATGGTAGCGACCTTCGTGCAGTATCAGGCGCGCCTTGCGCGGCCCGAGCACCTGCAGTTCAGCGGGCAGCAGGGGCGTCTTCTCCGCTTCCAGCATCAGCGTACCGCTGGCAAACAGCGCTGCCTCGTCACCGCGCAGGTCTTCAGCCAGCTCCACTTCGTAGACCTTGGGCAGCTTCGACTTCGGCGAAATGATCCGGTGCAGCAGGTTGCCGTCGTCGGTCAGCAGCAGCAGGCCGCTGGTCTCGCGGTCCAGGCGGCCGACGGTGGACAGCACCGGGTCGCGGTCGCGGAAGCGCGGCGGCAGCAGGTCGTAGATCAGGCGGCCCTTGTCCTTGGTCGAACAGGTGTAGCCGGCCGGCTTGTACATCGCCAGCGACAGGCCCACCGGCGGGTCCAGCGGCTCGCCATCGACCCGCACCGCTTCATGCGGCACCTGGTCGTCGGCATACAGCACCTCGCCGTCGGCGTCGGTGACGCGCCCTTCGCGGAACATCCACTGCACCTGCTTGCGGCTGCCGTAGCCGAGGTTGGCGATGAGCTTGACCAGTTTCACCGGGCCTTCCCCTTGCCCTTCACTGCCTCGACCAGCTTGAAGCCATCGCGCTCGGCAACCACGCGCACCGCGCCGAAGCTCTCGTTGAGCGTGTACTCGTACGGCAGGTGGCGGTTAGCCACCACGTACAGGCGCCCGCCCGGGCGCAGCGCCTGCGCGGCTACGGCGATGAAGCGCTGGCCGATGTCCGGACGATCCGCACGCGAGGGCGTGTGGAACGGCGGGTTGCTGATGATGACGTCGTAGTCCGGCTCGATGCCGGCGGTGACATCGCGCCACAGGAAGCGCAGCGGCACCGGGCGCGGTGGCGGCGCGAGGTTGAGTTCGGCCAGGTCCAGCGCGCGCTTCTCGGCCTCGTACAGGTCCAGCGCGGTGATCTTCGGGCAGCGCTCCAGCAGCTCGCGCGACAGGTAGCCGTAGCCGGCACCGAGGTCGGCCGCACGCCCGGCCAGGTCGGCCGGCAGATGTTCGGCCAGCAGCGCCGATGCTGGATCGATGCGGTCCCAGGCGAACACGCCCGGACGGCTGAGGAAGCGGCCGCCGACGATCGGCCGCACCGCGTCCAGGCTGCCCCAGCGCTTGGCTACCTCCGCATCGTGCTGGCCCTGCAGCGGCGCGGTCCAGAACACGCGGCAGTGGTTCTTGGTCAGGCTGCCGCCGAGGCCGGCCAACTGCTTGAGGTCGCCTTCGCCGGAGCGGGCGCCTTCGTTGTTGTGCTGGCAGGCCACGATGCGGCCACCGTCGGCGACCAGCGCCAGGGCGCGGGCGAACAGCGCGCGGGCTTCCTCGCGCTGGCGCGGCGGCAGCACCAGCACCAGCGGGTAACGGCCACGGCCGGCAACATCATCCAGCTGGCCGCTGACGGTCCAGCCAGCGGCCTGCTGCAGCGGCTGCGCGAACGGAGCGAAGCTCTGCTCGCAGTCAACTTCGCGGCCGCCGGCCTGCTCGCGCAGGGGCCAGCCATCACGTGCGCGCAGGAAGGCCACCGGCCCCTCCGGCCAGCGCAGGGCGCCGCTGGAGAACGGCAGGAACAGGGTCTGCAGGGGGGCGTCGTCGCTGGATGCCATCGGCGCGGGTACTGGAAGCGTGAGGGCCGTCCATTGTACCGGCTTGTCCGGCCCGGCCCCGAACCCCGCTTTGCGAAACTTCAACGTTGCCTTGATGCCGCAGCAACATGCCAGCGCTCAGGGTAGAAGCTCCCCCGCAACCCATGGAGATCCTGCATGCGAGCCTTGTTCGTCGGAGGTGTCGTCGACAACAGTGAAATGGACCTGGAAGGCAGCCATCCCCCCGTGCATTACCCGGAGGATACCGGCGGTGGTCACTCCCGCTATCGCCTGCACCAGGTCGGCCACGGCGCCGATGGCAGTGTGGCCTACGCCGTGTATGGGGCACCGGATCTGGCCGACGAGGAAGTGACCCGGGTAGCCGAAGAGCGCGCCTATGCGCGCAGGTTCGAAGCGACGGCAACGCTGTTCGAGCACTGATAGGCCTGTAGCGCCCGAGCCCATGCTTGGGCGGCGGCGCAGCCGCGCGGACGGCAGCCGAGCATGGGCTCGGCTCTACATCGGATCAATGCGCCTCGGCGGCAGCTCGCGGATGCTGGCGATTTCATCCAGCCACACGTGATGCTGCTGCACCGGTGTATCGAGATCGTCCAGCCGCAGCTGGCCGTTGCTGCCTTCGTCGCCGGCCTCGTTGCGGTACTGCTGCAGCGTCGGCTGCACGGCCACGGTGCCCAGCAGGCGGCGGCCATCGTGCAAGGTCAGCTGTACTTCGGTTTCCCCGTGCAACTGCGGCAGCAGGGCTTCCAGGCGCGCGATCTGCGCGGCATCGGTATGGATTCGCGGAGCAATACGGGACATCGACAACCTCCTGCGTGCAAGCGTGCAGGGTCGCCGATCGGCCGTGAATGCTCAGTGCAGCAGGTTGTCCCCGCGCGTGGCCTGTACGCGCCGCACCACACCCACCAACTGGGCCACCGAGTACGGCTTGGCCACATGCTCCTGGAAGCCCGAGGCCAACGCACGGCGACGGTCATCGGCACGCGCCAGCGCGGTCACCGCCACCGCCGGCAGTGCTGCCGCATCCACGCCCAGGTCCTCGCGCAGCGTGCTCACCAGGCCATAGCCATCCATGCCCGGCATGCCGATGTCGGTCAGCAGCACGTGGTACTGCAGGTGGCCATTGTCGGCCAGCAGCGCCAGTGCCTCGCCCGCAGAGCTGGCCGCAGATACGCTGGCGCCCTGCTCTTCCAGCATGCGCCGCAGGTACTCCAGCACTTCTGGCTGGTCTTCCACCGCCAGCACATGCAGGCCGCGCAACGGGTACGGTTCGACCACCATCGGTTCCAGGATCGGACCGCTGACGACCTCACGCAGCGGACGCCGTTCGGCATCGGGCAGGTGCTGTGGCAGGCGCACGGTGAAGGTGGCGCCGTGACCATGGCCATCGCTGGCCGCACTGACCGTACCGCCGTGCAGCTCCACCAGCTGCTGCACGATCGCCAGGCCCAGGCCCAGACCGCCATGACGGCGGGTGGTGGTGCCGTCGGCCTGGCGGAAGCGGCTGAACAGGTGGTTCAGGAACTCCGGTGCGATGCCGTCGCCGGTATCACGCACGGTGATCGTCCAATAATTGCCATCGGCCTGCAGCTGCACGTCGATGCGGCCCTCGGCCGGGGTGAACTTGATCGCGTTGGACAGCAGGTTCCAGAACACCTGCTGCAGGCGGGTGGCATCGCCCAGCACCTGGCAGGCCTGCGGCGGCAACTGCAGGGTGACGTCCAGCGCCTTGCCCTCGGCCACCAGCTCCTGCGCGCCCATCGCTTCGTTCAACTGATCGCGCAGGTCCAGCACTTCCACTTCCAGCTGCACCTTGCCCAGCAGCATGCTGCTGAGGTCGAGCATGTCCGAGATCAACCGCTTCTGCGCGGTGGCGCTGTTGGCGATCACGCCCAGGCCCTTGTACAGCGGGCTGGTGGAATCCACGCGCTGCAGCAGCAGTTCGCTCCAGCCCAGGATCGTGGTCAGCGGCGTGCGCAGCTCATGCGACAGCGTGGCCAGGAATTCATCCTTCAGCCGCGCCATGTTCTCCGCGGCACTGCGTGCGGCGCGCTCGGACTGCAGCAGCTCCTCGCGCGCCAGTTCGATCTCGCGACGCTCGGTGACGTCCGGGCTGCTGCCGGCCAGACCGATGAAACGGCCCATCCGCGAGAAGCGCGGACGGGCGTTCATTTCCAGCCAGCGCCACTGCCCATCGGCGCGACGGGCGCGTACCAGGGCATGCATCGAACGCTGCGCTTTCAGTGCCTCCTGTAGTTCGTACTCGAACACCGACGCATCGTCGGGATGCACCAGGCCGCGCCAGACATCTTCCGGCACACGGTTCTCGTCGCCGCCGAAGAACTCGCTGAAGGCACTGTTGACGAAGCGGGCGTGGCCGCGCTCGTCCAGCACCCACACCGGCATCGGCAAACCATCGGCCAGTGCACTGAAACGCGCCTCGCTCTCGCCTAGCTCCACTTCCATCTGCTTGCGCGCGGTCACATCGAAGAACAGCACGCCCACCAGGTCATCGCCCGGCCGGCCGACACGCACCGCATCCACCGCGAACGAGCGCCCGAGGGCACGGGCGTCCATCTCGAACTGCGCCGGTCGCCCGGTCCGCGCCACTTCGCCGTAGATCCGGAACCAGTCGCCTTCGTGCTGTGGCTCCAGCGCGCTCATGCGCTTGCCGCAGGCATCCTTCAGGCCGGTGTGTCGCTCGAAGGCATCGTTGACCTCAAGGAAGCGGTAATCGATCGCCTCGTCGCCGTCGAACAGCACCTGGATCACACAGAAACCTGCGTGGATGCGCTCAAGCACGCCATGGTGCAGGTCGGGTTCGGGCGTCGGCACCATCAAGGGTGAGCGCTCCACGAGGGGCGGCAATGTGGACAAGGGCGTGGGGAGAAAGACCGGATGGAGGTACAGCATCTTCCAGAGCGCGTATTCACAGCGTCAAGCGCCGTCAGTCAGGGTTGACGACCATGAATTGGCGGCAACTGTTGACGCATTTGACGCTACTGACCATTGCTGCGGCCCTGCGGCGGGATCACACTCGAGCCGAGATCATCATCCTCCCCGCTTCGGGGACGCAGGAGACTGCCATGAAAGGTTCGCTTTCAACCGCCCTGCTGCTGGCCGGCATGCTTGCCGTGGGCAGCGTGGCCGCCGCGCCGCGGACGGTAACGGCGCCCGATGCACCGCGCGCGCTGCAGGCCGATGGCCCGGTCAGCGTGAAGTGGGAGGATCCGGCGAAATTCACCGAGATCCGCCAGACCAGCAACCGCTTCGAGGCTGAACGCGGTGACTGGGTGCAGCAGCTGGCGCGCTACGTACAGACCAGCGCCGCCAAGCCCCTGCAGGCCGGGCAGACGCTGGACGTGACCCTGGTCGATATCAAGCGCGCGGGCGACTACGAGCCCTGGCACGGCCCGCGTGGCAGCGATATCCGGATCATGCGCGACATCTACCCGCCGCGGATCACCCTGCAGTACACGCTGAAGGACGCCAGCGGGCGCATCATCGATGAAGGCGACGCCCGCCTGAGCGACAGCGGCTACCTGCACAACATCGGCCTGAAGAGCGATACCGATCCGCTGCGCTATGAAAAGCGCCTGATCGATGACTGGGTGAAGCGCCAGCTGACCTCGCGCGTTACCGCTGCCCGGTAGGTGTCGACCTTGGTCGACACGCATTCAAAGCGCCGACCCAGGTTTGATCGATCCGGTAGGTGTCGACCTTGGTCGACATGCATTCACAGCGCCGACCAAGGTCGGCAGCTACCAGAGCCGTGCGCAGCGCCTGATCGATCCGGTAGGTGTCGACCTTGGTCGACACGCATTCAAAGCGCCGACCAAGGTCGGCCGCTACCAGAGCCGGTCAATCCTGGTAGACGCGTGCCACGCGCTTGACGCCACACGGCAGCTGGTAGGCACTGACACCGCAGCGCGGGGCCAGCTCGGACAGCGTCGGCGCAGTGCCCCACAGCTCCACCACGCTGCCGACGCCTGCCTGCGCATGCGCGGTCAGGTCCACGGTCAGCATGTCCATCGACACCCGGCCGATCAGCCCACCGGGCTGGCCATCGATCAGCAGCGGGGTGCCATTGGGGGCGAACTGCGGATAGCCATCGGCATAGCCCAGTGCGACCACGCCCACGCGTGTGCGTGCCTTGGCCACGAAACGCGCACCGTAGCCGACCGGCTCACCGGCCTCGATCCAGCGCTCGGCGATCACCTTGGACTGCATCGTCATCACCGGGCGCAGGCGCGCGGTGAGCTCGCTGTTGTCCGGCAGCGGGTTGGCGCCGTACAGCATCAGGCCCGGGCGCACCCAGTCACTGCGTACGTCAGGCCAACCCAGCAGCGCCGGCGAATTGCAGACACTGGTCTCGCCTTGCAGGCCTTCGATGGCCTCGACGAAGGTGGCGGCCTGCTCATGGGTACGCTCGCTGTCCAGCTCGTCGGCGCGCGCCAGGTGGGTCATCAGTACGATGCGCGCCACCTGCGGCAGTGCAGACAGACGTGCGTGCGCGGCGCGGAAACCGGCAACGTCCAGGCCAAGCCTGTGCATGCCACTGTCCAGCTTCAGCCACACCGTCAGCGGACGCGGGCTGTCGAACGCGGCCAGTGCTTCCAGCTGCCACGGCGAACCCACCGAGAACCACAGGTCATGCTCGGCCACCAGCGCCATTTCGCTGGGCTCGAAGATGCCTTCCAGCAGCAGGATCGGTGCACGGATACCGGCCTGGCGCAGCTCCAGTGCCTCTTCGATGGTGGCCACGCCGAAGCCGTCGGCCTCGCCTTCCAGTGCCTGCGCGCAGCGCACTGCACCGTGGCCATAGGCATCGGCCTTGATGATCGCCAGCGCCTTGCCACCGCCCAGTTCACGGGCCAGGCGGTAGTTGCTGCGCAGTGCGCCCAGATCGATCAGCGCGCGGGCAGGACGCATGTGCGGTTCTCATGTTGCGGGGCGTGGCGGTACTGGCCGTAGCGGAAGATATCCAGGCCTTCGGTGCTGATCTGCGGCTGGCGCGCGCTCATCAGGTCGGCCAGGTAGCGGCCCGAGCCGCAGGCCATGGTCCAGCCCAGCGTGCCGTGGCCGGTGTTGAGGAACAGGTTGCGGAACGGCGTGGCGCCGATCACCGGTGTGCCGTCCGGCGTGGCCGGGCGCAGGCCGGTCCAGAACTCGGCCTTGGCCAGGTCACCGCCCTTCGGGTACAGATCGCGCACCACCAGCTCCAGCGTCTCGCGGCGACGCGGCGACAGTGACAGGTCGAAACCGGCCACTTCGGCCATGCCGCCGACGCGGATGCGGTTGTCGAAGCGGGTCACCGCAACCTTGTAGCTCTCATCGAGGATGGTCGAGGTGGGCGCCATCGCCGGGTCGGTGATCGGCAGGGTCAACGAGTAGCCCTTCAGCGGATACACCGGCAGGCGCATGCCCAGCGGCGCAACCAGCCCCGGCGAATAGCTGCCCAGCGCGACCACGAAGCGGTCCGCGGTTTCCAGCTTGCCGCCGATGCGTACGCCGGTGATGCGGTCACCGTCGAATTCCACGCCGGTGATGTCCTGGTCGTAGCGGAACTCGACCCCTGCTTCGGCCGCCATCTGCGCCAGGCGGCGGGTGAACAGCTGGCAATCGCCGGTCTGGTCGCGCGGCAGGCGCAGCGCGCCCACCAGGCCATCGACGTGGGCCAGCGCGGGCTCGGCCTTGATGATGCCGGCGCGATCCAGCACTTCGTACGGCACGCCGTACTGGGCCAGGATCTCGATGTCCTGCGCCGATGCATCCAGCTGCTGCTGGGTGCGGAACAACTGGGTGGTGCCCAGGTCGCGCCCTTCGAAATCGATGCCGATCTGCGCGCGCAGCTCGTTCAGGCAGTCGCGGCTGTACTCGGACATGCGCACCATGCGCGCCTTGTTGATCGCGTAGCGCTCGTGGGTGCAGTTGCGCAGCATCTGCCACAGCCAACGGTACTGGGCCAGGTCCATGCCCGGCTTGATCGCCAGCGGCGCGTGCTTCTCGAACAGCCAACCGATGGCCTTCTTCGGCACGCCCGGGGCGGCCCACGGCGAGGTGTAGCCGAAGGACAGCTGGCCAGCATTGGCGAAGCTGGTTTCCAGCGCGGGACCGGGCTGGCGGTCGACGACCGTGACTTCAAACCCGGCCTGTCGCAGGTACCAGGCACTGGTGGTGCCGATCACGCCGCTGCCGAGAACTAGGACTCGCATGGAAATTCTCCAACCCGATCATTCCCTGCATTTGGGTGCGCAGGGGCCATAATCGGGGAAGTATATTCTTCCGTTCCTAGGCGATTTGCCTGATTTTAGGAATACAGGCAGGATATTTTCCTCTGATTCATTCCCCAAGGTTGACGGCCATGACCACCCGCCCCCGCGAACTGGACAAGATCGACCGCAAGATCCTGCGCATCCTGCAGGGCGAAGGCCGCATTTCCTTCACCGAGCTGGGCGAACGGGTCGGTCTGTCGACCACCCCGTGCACCGAGCGCGTGCGCCGGCTGGAGCGCGAAGCGGTGATCACCGGCTACCACGCGCACCTGGACCCCAGCGCGCTGAAAGCGAGCCTGCTGGTGTTCGTGGAGATCAGCCTGGCCTACAAGTCCGGCGACATCTTCGAGGAGTTCCGGCGTTCGGCGCTGAAGCTGCCCAACGTGCTGGAATGCCATCTGGTGTCGGGCGATTTCGATTACCTGTTGAAGGCGCGGATCAGCGAGATGGCCTCCTATCGCAAGCTGCTTGGCAGCACCCTGCTGACCCTGCCGCATGTGCGTGAATCGAAGAGCTACATCGTGATGGAAGAGGTCAAGGAGACCTGGTCGCTGCCGATTCCCGATTGAATCGACCGGCGGCGGCGGGACCAGACCCCGTAGCACGGGCTCTGGCCCCTGGCTGCATCAGCGCTGCTGCGGGTTCTTCATGGAACCCTGTTGTGGATTCTTCTTCTGCTGCTCGTTCGGCTGCTGTTGCTGTTGCTGCTGCTGGCGCTGCTGGTCCTGCGGTGTTTTGCCCTGCTGTTCCTTGCCGGGATGACGGTTCTGCTGGTTGGCCATGATCGTATTCCAAGGGGACGAGGGAAGCGCGACGGCAGGGATGCCGGCGCAGGTCCACCGTGGTCCTGACGCGGTTAATCGCAGGCGAAAAACGGGTGATGCGGGGCGTGCAGGGCGGGGGCTGTTTTCCGGCGTTCATGTGGGTGGCGGGTTTCCTGCCAACGGCTGAGAGCCCCTCGTGGCTGGCGCGGCGCTGCGCGTTGGCCGGGCGGGTGGGCTGTGCAGGGGACGCCGTGAATACGTCCCTGTAGGCTCGGGCGCGCCATCCATGGCGCTTACGCCCCTGCACAGCCCACCC
>RCUP01001676.1_pt1 | contig 13071 bp, 10 predicted proteins | sample 2166341 | NCBI WGS metagenome assembly RCUP01 (sample SAMN09932325, study PRJNA488358) | compost metagenome | isolation source: compost soil in succinonitrile-enriched | place: Germany: Experimental Botanical Garden | reverse complement strand
GGGCATGACCCAGCTGAACATCCGCGGCTATGACCAGCCGACGCTGGACCTGACCCTGACCGGCGGCTCCGACGTTCAGGCCCAGGGCAAGACCGAGGCCGTGAGCCTCGACATCTCCGGCTCGGGCAACGCCGAACTGGAAGAGCTCTTCGTCACCGACGCCAAGCTGCGCGTCAGCGGCAGCGGCGACGCCGAGGTCGGCCCGACCGGCAAGGCCGAGGTCGATGTCTCGGGCAGCGGCACGGTGCGTCTGACCCGCCGCCCGGCCCAGCTGCGTCAGGACATCAGCGGCTCGGGCGACGTGACGCAGGACTGATCGCCTAATCAGTCTCCCTTCCCCCTCGAGGGGGAAGGGGTGGGGATGGGGGTGCGGTCGCCGCCCTGACCGTGAAAGCGCAAGAGGCGGCGCCTCCCGTGTTCTCCAATCAGCCGCCTGGCTTCACCCCCACCCAACCCTCCCCCCTCGAGGGGGAGGGCTTTGTTTTGCTTGGTGACGGTCAGGGTGATTTGCACCGCCCAGACCGTGACGCCGCGCCCCGCAGCCCCTATCTAGCCTGCATGAGCACCGCCGCCTCCCCCTCCCCCATCCTCGACGCCGCCGGCGTGGCCCCCGACGAGGCCCTGTCCATCCTGCAGACGGCCCTGGCCGGCGCGGACGATGGCGAGCTGTTCCTGGAAAAGACCGAAAGCGAATCCCTGGTCTTCGATGACGGACGGCTGAAGGGCGCCTCCTACGACGCCGTCGAGGGCTTCGGCCTGCGCGTCGTGGCGGGCGAGACCGCCGGCTACGCCCACGCCAACGAGATTTCCGCCGCCGCCATTCGCCGCGCCGCCGACAGCGCCGCCCTGGCCAAGCGCGGCTACGCCGGTCACGCCGCCGAGGCCCCGCGCGCCACCAATCAGAAGCTCTATGACGAGGTCGATCCCCTCGCCTCGCCCGGCTTCTCGGACAAGATCGAACTGCTGTCGGAAATCGACGCCTGGGCCCGCGCCCGCGACCCGCGCGTGGTCCAGGTTTCGGCCTCCATCATCGGCGAGCGCCGCGCGGTCGAGATCCTGCGCGCCGACGGCCGCCTGCTCAGCGACGTGCGCCCCCTGGTCCGGCTGAACGTCTCGGTCACGGTCGAGCGCGACGGCAGGCGCGAGAGCGCCTCGTCCGGCGCCGGCGGCCGCGCGGGCTTCGAGGCCTGGATCGCCCCCGACCGCTGGCAGGGCCAGATCGACGAGGCCCTGCGCCAGGCCCTGATCAACCTCGACGCCGTCGACTGCCCGGCGGGCGAGATGGATGTGGTCCTAGGCGCCGGCTGGCCCGGCGTACTGCTGCACGAGGCGGTCGGCCACGGCTTCGAGGGCGACTTCCACCGCAAGGGCTCCTCGGTCTTCAGCGGCAAGATGGGCCAGCGCGTGGCCGCTCCGGGCGTGACGGTGGTGGACGACGGTTCCATCGCCGGGCGTCGCGGCTCGCTGTCGTTCGACGACGAAGGCACCCCGACCTCGCGCACCGTCCTGATCGAGGACGGCATCATGGTCGGCCTGATGCACGACCGCCTGTCGGCGCGTCAGCTGGGCGCAACGGCCACCGGCAACGGGCGGCGCCAATCCTTCGCCCACATGCCCATGCCGCGCATGACCAATACCTTCATGGAGGGCGGCAAGGACTCGAAGGCCGACATGATCGCCTCGACCAAGCGCGGCCTCTACGCCGCCAACTTCGGCGGCGGCCAGGTGGACATCACCAACGGCAAGTTCGTCTTCCAGTGCACCGAGGCCTATCTGATCGAGGACGGCAGGATCACCGCCCCGGTGCGCGGGGCCACCCTGATCGGCGACGGAGCCACGGCCCTGACCCATATCCAGATGATCGGCGACGACTTCGCCTTCGACCCCGGCGTCGGCACCTGCGGCAAGTCCGGCCAGGGCGTCCCCGTCGGCATCGGCCAGCCCAGCCTCAAGATCGGGGGGCTGACGGTGGGCGGCACCGCGGTCTAGGGAAGCGCCGCCTCGACCGGCGCAGGCTTCCACTCCGGGCCCTCGATCTCATAGCCCTGAGCCGCCAGCGTATCGAGCACGCCGTCCGGTTCGGCCAGGACGCGCAGCTGGGCCACGGCCATGGTGACGCCGGGTTCGCCCAGAGCCGTTTGCACGGCCTCGGCCCACTGGCGACGCAGCAAGGGCGCGATCTCGGGGTCGCCCCAGGGCCAGCACAGGCCCAAAGCCTGCTCCAGCGGCTGGGCCATGACCGCAGGCACCCGGCGGGCGCGCCAGTCGGCGATGCGGGCGGCGGCGCCCTCCGGGCCTGCCTCTGCGGCGGCCAGGGCGCGCTCCACGCAGGGCGCATAGGTGGCGGGCGGAGCGGTGATCAGGCTGTCGACGATCTCATCGCCGCGCACGGTCCCGACCGGGCGCACGGGGATGCGGGCCTCGCGCGCGACCTTCTTGATCACGTCAGTCGCGTTGCGGGTGCGGCCGCGCTCATAGCCGGCCTTGTCGCTCATCAGATCCATGCTCAGGATCATCAGGCTGTTGGTGCGCCAGCTGTCGTTCTTCTGATCCGCCATCACCACGTCCAGCCGCGCCTGAACCTCGGGCGACAGATAGTCAGCGGTCGTCGTGCCCCGAGGCAGGGTCGCCACCGTGCGAATGCGCCAGATCAGGCGGAAGACATCGGCGACCGATGCGCGGCCCTCCTGCGGAAACAGGATGCGTTGCGAGCGCCGCGTCGCCGCCTCCAGGGCCTCGGGGCGCCACTCCACGTCGCGGGGCACGCCGCTGACGGCGCCGACGAGGATCAGAGTGCTGTCGCCGCGCGTCACCTGCCAGATCGGCGCCTCGGTGCGACGGGCGCTGACGATGATCTCGTCCACCGTGGTCACGGGCTCCGGCGACGCGTCTTGGGCCCGCGCGGGGGCGCCCAGCGACAGGCCAAGAACAAGAGCTGAGACAACAAGGATACGGATCGTCATGCCATTTGGCGTAACAGTATCTAACCAGGCTGTAATCTGACTAATCGGTAATGCTGTCCGCGATTTAATCCACCTGTCGGGCTTGTAACTGGAGACTTGAGCGTCCCGCCGCCAAACCTCTCGTCACGACCGAGGGAGAGGACAACGCCATGACCAAGACCATTCTGCTGGCCACCACCGCCGCGCTAACGATCGCCGCCGCCGCGCCGGCCTTGGCCGCCGAAGCCGCCCCGACGGCGCCGCGCCAACTGGCCCAGCCCGGCGACACCGGCGTCCTGGTCTTCACGCCGGACTTCTTCGCCGACGCCCGCCCCAATACGGCGCTGGACATGGTCAACCGCGTGCCAGGCTTCTCGGTCAACGACGGCGACGGCGCGCGCGGCTTTGAAGGCGCGGTCGGCAACATCCTGATCAACGGCTCGCGCCCCGCGTCAAAGAACGACACCGGCTCCAACGTTCTGGGCCGCACGGTGGCCACCCAGGTCGAGCGCATCGAACTGGTGCGCGGCGGCGCGCCCGGCATCGACATGCAGGGCTATTCGGTCGTCGCCAACGTCATCCTGAAGACCACCTCCAGCCGCGAGCACGTGCTGACCGCCAACGCCAGCCTGTTCGAAGGCGGTCAGGACCTGTTCGGCGGCTCCTATCAGTTCACGGCCCGCGAGGGCGAGCGCACCTGGGGCGTGACCCTAAGCGACGGCATCTCATCCAGCGATTCCAACGGCGTGGGCCCGGTTGTGCGCGTCGACGCCAACGGCGCCGTGCTGCGCAACGAACAGTTCTTCAATGACAGCTACGGCGGCGGAAACTCGATCCGGGGCAACTTCTCCAATCCCTTCATGGGCGGCAAGATCGACCTGACGGCGCGCTACGGAATCAACGACTGGCACAACATCGACCGCCGCACCGGTCCCGATATCCTGCGCGAGAGTCTCTATGACGAAGACGGCCACAGCGGTGAGTTCGGCGTCGTCTACACCCGCCCCCTGTCCGAAAAGCTGAAGCTGGAGACCCGCTTCATCCACGAGTTTGGCGACTTCGATAACCTCTCGACCTCGAACACGCGCCTGGGCGCCGTCGACGAGCCCGAGCAGCAGTTCAGCGCCGACGGCAACACGTCCGAGACCATCCTGCGCGGTCTGGTGCGCTATGAACGCTCGCCGGCCATGGACTTCGAGGGCGGCGCCGAGGTGGCCTACAACATGCTGGAGGTCCAGCAGGCCTATACGGTCGGCGGCGTGGCCGTGCCCCTGCCCTCGGCCTCGGTCAAGGTCGAGGAGACGCGCGGCGAACTGTTCGGCAAGGCCACCTGGCGGATCAACCCCAAGTGGACGCTGGAAAGCGGCCTGCGGCTGGAGTCCTCCACCATCAGCCAGTCCGGCGACGCCGCTCAGGAAAAGAGCTTCTTCTTCGCCAAGCCGCGCATCCTCGCCACCTGGACGCCCATGCCCAACAACCAGTTGCGCCTGCGCCTGGAACGCACCGTCGGCCAGTTGGACTTCGGCGACTTCGCCGCCTCGGCCGAGTTCGCGGACGAGAACGTCTTCGGCGGCAATGTGAACCTGGAGCCGGAATCGCGCTGGGTCGCCGAAGCCACCTACGAGAAGCGTTTCTGGGGCGAAGGGATCGTCAGCATCGGCCTGCGCCACGACGAGATCACCGACGCCATTGACCTGATCCCGCTGGACGGCGGCCTGTCGGCGGTCGGCAATATCGGCGACGGCACCCTGGACCAGTTGGCCCTGAACGTGACCATCCCCACCGACAAGCTGGGCGTCTCGGGCGGCAAGTTCGGCTTCCGCAACACCTGGAACAAGACCGAGGTCACCGACCCCACCACCGGCGAAAAACGCCCCATCTCGGACGTGCGCGCCACCCAGGCGACCATCACCTTCCAGCAGGACATCACCTCGTGGAAGCTGCAGTGGGGCGGCGCCTGGATCCCCCTGCTGGGCCAGAAGGGCTACCAGCCGGATCAGGTCTCGGGCTGGCGCGGCGCCGACTATTACGAGATGTGGGCCGAATACAAACCGACCCCGACCCTGTCGATCCGCACCCAGGTCAACATCTGGAACGATTTCGACGTGACCCGCACCGTCTTCGCCGATCGCGACACGCGACCCGTTCAGTTCGTCGAGAACCGCTTCGTCGATCCGCGCACCTTCTGGCAGATCCGCGTGCGCAAGACCTTCTGAGGATCAAGAGCAAGAACCCGCGCCTCTTCGGTCGGCCCCAACCCCGGAGAGGACAGCGCGGGCCGCCCCCGGCCCAACTGAAAAGGGCGGCGTCTCCTGCGAGACGCCGCCCTTTCCTTGTCAGACGAAGATGTCAGGCGATCAGTGGATGCCCGCCATGCCCTTCTTCAGCAGCGGCGACAGCACCAGCAGCACCACGCCGACGACGACGCCGGTCCAGCCGATGGTCCCGAAGATCGAGCCATAGGTCTGCAGCGCCAGCTCCGGGCTGGTCACAACGCCCGCGACCGTGTCGGTCGAGGTCGCCTGGGCGATGAAGCCGGCGGCGATGTGGGCCACCGAGCTGGACAGGAACCAGACGCCCATCATCAGACCCACGACGCGGTCGACCGACAGCTTGGTGATCATCGACAGGCCCACCGGCGACAGGCAGAGCTCGCCCATCGTGTGCAGGAAGTAGGTCAGGAACAGGAAGAGCAGCGGCACGCGGAAGTCCAGGTTGGCCTGGGTCGCCGACGCCCAGGTCAGCAGCAGGAAGCCGGCGCCGACCAGAACCAGGGCGAAGGAGAACTTGACCGGGGTCGAGGGCTCCAGGTTGCGTCGGCCCAGCCACACCCACAGGGCGGCGATGATCGGGCCGCCGATGACGATGATGCCCGGGTTGAACATCTGGGTCATGGGCGCATTGAACCACGACGGCATGGCCGTCGACTGGTCCGCGAACAGGGTCAGCGACGAACCGGCCTGTTCGAACAGGGCCCAGAACAGGACCGAGAAGAAGATCAGGGTCAGGGCGACCAGCATGCGGCTGCGCTCGGAGCCGCGCAGCTTGAACACCACATAGCCGACGACCGAGGCGAAGATGACGCCGGCCAGCCAGGGCAAGGCCGTTTCGATCAGGTGGTGACGCTGCATCAGTAGCCAGACCGGGAAGACGGTGACCAGGCCGCCGATCCAGAAGACGGCTTCGAAGGGCACGCCGAAGACCTTGCGGGTCTTGAGCATTTCCGGCTGCGGCGGGCCGCCGCGGCCTTCCAGCCAGCTCTGACCCAGGATGAAGGTCAGCAGGCCCAGAAGCATGCCGATGCCGGCCAGACCGAAGCCATAGGCCCAGCCGTACTTGATGCCGAGGTAGGAACAGGCCGCCGTGGCCAGGACCGAACCCAGGTTGATGCCGACGTAGAAGATGGTGAAGCCGCCGTCGCGACGGGGATCATTCTCTTCGTACAGGGCGCCGACGACCGTCGAGATATTGGCCTTCAGGAAGCCGACGCCGACGATGATCAGCGACAGGGCGAAGAACAGGACCGGCTCCCCAAAGCCGAGATCCCGAACCGTTTCCAGCTTGTAGCCGTCGGTGGCGGTGAAGGCCGGGAAGCCCCCCGTCGCGCCAGCGGCAGGCGGCGCGGCGTCCGTCGCGGCGGCCGCAACCGGCGCGGCGCCGACGCGCGTGATGCCTTCGGGCGAGATGGTGATCTGGGTCCGCTCATCGCCGTTTACAGCGAAGATGCTGCGGTTCTGATCGCGGCCTTCGACCTGAAGCTCATAGGTCGTGGCGCCGATGGTCAGGTTCTCACGACCGCCCGTGCCCTCGAAGGCCATCATGAAGTGACCAGCGACCAGCAGGACGGCGCCGATGATGACGGCCTTGCGCGAGCCCAGATACTTGTCCGCGATCATGCCGCCGACGACCGGCATCAGGTAAACCAGAGCCGCATAGGCGGCGTAGATGCCCTGGGCCTCTTTCGGTCCGAACAGGAAATGCTGGGTCAGATAGAGAACCAGCAGGGCCCGCATGCCGTAGTAGGAGAAGCGCTCCCACATCTCGGTAAGGAACAGGATCACCAGCCCCCGCGGGTGTCCTAGAAACGTCTTGCGAGGCGCAACCGACAGCGCGCCCCCCCCATCCGTCGTGCTCAACGGCGTTCTCCCAAATGCTGCGCCCTGACTGGCGCATTAAGGGCGGAGAAACAGCACGGCAGGGCCGTGCGAACAAGCGTTAACGCCGCGACCCGTCACCGCAATGACGCATTTGTCAGTCCTGATAACTCAACCTTAGATTGTTTGTGTGATCAAAATTGCGGTCATGCAACTAAGGGTTTGACCTCCACGGTGATCCAGCCTCTGGAAAGGTCAGACGCTCATGGCTGTTCGTCGCTTCCGTTCCGCTGACGTGCCTGATGTGAACGCCTTGCATCGCAAGGTCTGGTGGCCCGAGCGTTCGGCCCAGGGCTGGCGCTGGCTGGACGGCAATCCCGCCCGCGTTGCGCTGTCCGCGCCTACAGGTTGGGTGGTGGAGGACGCCGAGGGGCGCCCGGCCGCCTTTCTGGGCAATTTCGTTCAGCGTTTCTGGATCGGCGAGCGCCCGCTTTACGGGGCAACGGGCTTCTCGGTCATCGTCCCGCCGGAACAGAAGGGCCGCAGCCGCGACCTGATCAGCGCCTTCATGGCCCAGCCCGGCTGCTTTCTTCGCTACACCCTGAACGCCAACGCCCGCTCCAGCCCCCTGTATCGGAAGTTCGGCATGGTCGCCTGGCCGACCAAGACCCATGCACAGAAGCTGTCGTGGATCATCAACCCCGCCGCCTGCCTCTACAGCCGGGGCCTGCGGGCCCTGGTGGCGCGAGAGCCGCGCGCCGCCCGCTGGCTCGGGGAACAGTTGATGCCGCCACGCCGCGCCGCGCGACCGGTGGAGAGCCTGACCTTCGCGGACGGGGTCACAGGGCTGAGCGACCTCTCCGATTCGTCGCCCTATGCGCGATTCTGGACGGCGTTGCGGGCTCAGGGTCGCGTGACGGCGGACCGCAGTCCCGCCATGATGCGCTGGCGGTTGTCCGATCCCGACCTCAGCGTGCAGCCCCTGCATCTGACGCGGCGACGAGACGGCGAGATCACCGGCCACGCCCTGGCCCTGCTCGGCAAGGGCAACTCGATCGAGCCGCCCACGCTCGAGATCCTCGACCTGGAGGCGCTGGATCGGGACAGGGCCGCCATTCCGGCCCTGGTCGCCGCCTTGTTGCAGATCGCCCCCGCCCTCGGCGCCGCCAAGGTCAGGCTGCAGGTCGTCACGGAAAGCACCCTGCATGACCTAGGCGCCCTGGCGCACCGGGCGCGGCGCGAGGGCGGCTGGGGACATTGCCACGTCGCCTTCGCCCCCGACGTCGAGGGCGCCGACGACTGGCGCCCGACCCCGTTCGACGGCGACTATTCGTTCTGCGTGCGGCCCCTGCCCCCGCGGCCGACTGCGGCCACGCGGCGATGGTTCGCCGACAAGGCCGTGCCGACCGGGTCCAAGGCCAGCGCCATGGGTTAGCGGCTCTGGGTTAGGGGCGAGCCTTCAGTTCGTCGCGGATTTCGGCCAGCAGAGCCTCGGTCGCGGTCGGGGCGGCGACTTCGGCCGGCTGTTCGCGACGCAGCTTGTTGATGCCCTTGACCACCAGGAAGACCACGAAGGCCACGATCAGGAACTGGATCAGGGTGTTGATAAAGGCGCCGTACTGGATCGCCACCTTCTCGACCGCGACGGTCGCGGGGTCTTCCGGCACCAGAACCCATTCCAGTTTCGAGAAGTCGACCTTGCCCAGCAGCAGACCGATCGGCGGCATCACGACCTGATCGACCAGGCTGGTGACGATCTTGCCGAACGAGGCGCCGATGATGACGCCGACCGCCAGGTCGACGACGTTGCCGCGGGCGGCGAACTCACGGAATTCAGAAAACAGGCTCATGGATCAGTCTTTCGTTCAGGCGTCGCCAGAAGCGTTCAGGCGCTCGCGAAGTTCCTTGCCGCTCTTGAAAAAGGGCACGGCCTTGGCCGGAACTTCCACGGTTTCTCCCGTGCGGGGATTGCGGCCGACCCGCGCCGGGCGGCTGCGCACCGAAAAGGCGCCGAAACCGCGCAGTTCGACCCGTCCGCCGTCGGACAGGGCCTCGGTCATCTGACCCAGGATGACGTTGACGACCCGCTCCACCTCGGCGTGGGTCAGGTGGATATTCTCGGCCGCCAGCTTCTCGATCAGTTCAGACTTGATCATTCAGGCCCCCGCCCGTGGCTGTTTCAGATGCAGTCGCTTCCGTTCAGGTCCGCACCCTAACCGTCTGACGCCACAGGAAGAAAGGGGGTCTCGTCGGATTAGGAACGATTCTCACGGGCTAGCCTCGCCATTGGTGCGGGTTCTTGCCTCGCGCGCAAGAAAAAAGGCGGCTGGATCGCTCCAGCCGCCCCGTTTTCTGGTCGAAAAGGAAGATTATTCCTTCGAACCAGCCTTCTCGCGAAGCGCGGCGCCCAGGATGTCTCCCAGCGAAGCGCCCGAGTCCGACGAACCGAACTGTTCGATGGCCTCGGCCTCGTCCTTCATTTCCAGCGCCTTGACCGACACCGAGACGCGGCGCGTGGCCTTGTCGATGCCCGTGATCATGGCGTCGATACGATCGCCGACGGCGAAGCGTTCCGGACGTTGCTCGTTGCGGTCGCGCGACAGGTCCGACTTGCGGACGAAGGCCGTGACCGGCGCGTCGTCTTCACCGAACTTGACTTCGATGCCGCCGGTTTCGATCGACGTCACGGTGACGGTGATCTGCTGGCCACGCTTGTAAACGTCGCCTTCCATCGGGTCGCCGCCGAGTTGCTTGACGCCCAGCGAGACGCGTTCCTTCTCGATGTCGACGTCCAGCACCTTGGCCTTGATCGTTTCACCCTTGCGGTAACGCTGGATGGCTTCTTCGCCCGACACGTTCCAGTCCAGGTCCGACAGGTGGACCATGCCGTCGATGTCGTTGTCCAGGCCGACGAACAGGCCGAACTCGGTGGCGTTCTTGACTTCGCCTTCGACGGTCGAACCGACCGGGTGAGCCTCGACGAAGGCTTCCCACGGGTTGTTCTGGGCTTGCTTCAGGCCCAGCGAGATGCGGCGCTTGGCGCTGTCGACGTCCAGGACGATGACTTCCACTTCCTGCGAGGTGGAGACGATCTTGCCCGGGTGGACGTTCTTCTTGGTCCAGGACATTTCCGAGACGTGGACCAGGCCTTCGACGCCGGCTTCCAGCTCAACGAACGCGCCGTAGTCGGTGATGTTCGTGATGCGGCCGGTGTACTTGGCGTTGACCGGGTACTTGGCTTCGACGCCGTCCCACGGGTCCGACTGCAGCTGCTTCATGCCGAGGCTGATGCGCTGGGTGTCCGGGTTGATCTTGACGATCTGGACCTTGACGGTGTCGCCGACGGCCAGGACTTGCGACGGATGCGAGACGCGCTTCCACGACATGTCGGTGACGTGCAGCAGGCCGTCGATGCCGCCCAGGTCGACGAACGCACCGTAGTCGGTGATGTTCTTGACGACGCCTTCGCGGACTTCACCCTCTTGCAGCTGGCCGACCAGCTCCGTGCGCTGTTCGGCGCGGGCTTCTTCCAGGATGGCGCGACGCGAGACGACGATGTTGCCGCGCGGACGGTCCATTTTCAGGATGGCGAAGGGCTGTTCCTTGCCCATCAGCGGACCGACGTCGCGCACCGGGCGGATGTCGACTTGCGAGCCGGGCAGGAAGGCCGAGGCGCCGCCCAGGTCGACGGTGAAGCCGCCCTTGACGCGACCGACGATGGCGCCGTTGACCGGCTGACCTTCGGCGAAGACGACTTCCAGACGGGTCCAGGCTTCTTCGCGGCGAGCCTTGTCGCGGCTGATGACGGCTTCGCCCAGGGCGTTTTCAACGCGCTCGAGGTAGACTTCGACGTTGTCGCCGACCTTCGGGATGACGGCGCCTTCGCCGATGCCGAATTCGCGGGCCGGGATACGACCTTCGGTCTTCAGACCGACGTCGATGATGATGATGTCTTTCTCGATGCCGACGACGCGGCCGTGAACGACCTGGCCTTCGCCAAGGTCGCGACCCTGCAGTTGTTCGTCGAGCAGCGCGGCGAAATCGTCACGCGAGGGGTTATGGGTGTCGGTCATGTAGCTCTGGGGTTGGGGCGCGCGACCGAAGGGTCCCGCACGGGTGGATAAACAGGAAAGGGAAAATCAGGTCGTCAGGACGCGAGGCCGGCGCAAGAGGCGCAAACAAATAAAGCCAGAGCGCCCGCGGAAGCCGAGGTCAGGAACGTTGGATTTGTCCAGCGAGGTTTAAACCCCGGCCCGGACGCGCGCCGCCTCGACGATACGGCGGGCCGCATCGAAGGCGGCTTCTATACCCAGATCGGTCGTATCCAGCAAGACCGCGTCCTCGGCCTGGACCATCGGCGCCGAATCCCGGCCCGAGTCCCGCTCGTCGCGACGGCGGATGTCCTCCAGCATGTCATTGAAGGCGATGTCCTGCCCCCGCGCCGTCAGCTGCTTCCAGCGCCGCTCGGCGCGCACCTCAGGCGTGGCGGTGACATAGAGCTTGGCTGTGGCGTCTGGCGCGATGACCGTGCCGATGTCGCGGCCGTCCAGAACGGCGCCGCCGGGCTGGGCGGCGAAGTCCTGCTGCAGGGTCAGGAGCGCGGCGCGCACGCCGGGGTGGCTGGCGACCCGGCTAGCCGCCTCGCCGGCATGGCGTTCGGTCAGGCGTGGGTTGTCCGACAGGCCCGCCAGATCCAGCGACCGCGCGGCGGCCTCCGCAGCTACGGCGTCGCCCAGGTCCTGCCCCGCGTCCAGCACCGCCAGACCGACAGCCCGATACAGCAGCCCCGTGTCCAGATGCGGCAGGCCGTAATAGGCGGCCAGACGCGCTGCGATAGTCCCCTTGCCCGAGGCGGCGGGGCCATCGACGGCGATGACAAGATACTTGTTCAAATCGATATTTCCTTCACGGCCCGCCGAGCGTGTCCGCTGCTTCTCACGACTTCGGCCTCAGGACGCAAGCAATCCGAAAACATCCGAGCGCGAAAACCAGCAGAACCGCGCTCGTTCCCAGCATGGTCCAGACGCGACGCCAGAAGTGCTCGACAGCGACGGCCTCCGACAGGTCCAGGGCCGCGTGACCGTTCATGCGGCCGTCCGAAAGGTCCCACAGGCCCTCGGCGAAAAAGCCGAGCGCGAACAGCAGAAAGCTCAGACACAGAACCAGAAGCCCGGCGCCGATCCCCCTGAGAACGACATGCAGCGGCAGGGGCCGTCCTCACGCCGCGGGCTCCTTCAATGCGACCGCTCCCGCCCCAAAAGCGCGCGAACGGCCGACAATGCGCAAATCGTCGCCACGCCGGCGCAGCACGCCAGCCCCGCGCCAATGAAGGCGATCATGGCCCAGAAGGCGATCGGATGGTCGCCGGCGCTCAGGCCCGGCCCCTTCCGCCCCGGCAGCCAGCCGCTCTGAACGATCTCGATCAGTTCGCGCCCGCCGATCCACAGCAAGGCGCCGAGAAGACCGGCCGCAACGGCATGGCCCAGCCAGGGCATGCGGGCGGCCGATCCGGACGCCCTCATCCGATGTCCGCGCCCAGGCCCTTCATCATTGCGACGAAGCCGGGGAAGCTGGTGGCGATCATTTCCGGGTCCAGCACCGAGACAGGCTGCTCGGCGCCGAGGCCCAGGATCAGGTGGCTCATGGCGATGCGGTGATCGTGGGCGGTGGCGACGGTCGCGCCGCCCCGAACCGGACCACCGGTGACGATGAAGCCCTCGGCCTCTTCCTCGACCGCGACGCCGCAGGCGGTCAGGCCGGCGACCATCAGGGCGATGCGATCGCTTTCCTTGACCCGCATCTCGCCGATGCCGCGCATGATGGTGCGGCCCTCGGCATAGGCGGCGGTCGCCGACAGGATCGGATATTCGTCGATCATCGAGGCCGCGCGGTCCTCCGGCACGACCACGCCCTTGAGCTGCGAATAGCGAGCGGTGACGTCGCCGACGTCCTCGCCGCCGCTCACCCGGCGGTTGGCGACGGTCAGGTCGGCGCCCATCTCGATCCAGGTGTCGAACAGGCCGGTGCGCTGCGGG
>RCUP01001668.1_pt1 | contig 13120 bp, 16 predicted proteins | sample 2166341 | NCBI WGS metagenome assembly RCUP01 (sample SAMN09932325, study PRJNA488358) | compost metagenome | isolation source: compost soil in succinonitrile-enriched | place: Germany: Experimental Botanical Garden | reverse complement strand
AAAGCACTTGGGCAGCAGCGCGTTGGGCGTGGCCTTGGCGCCGGTTTCGTTGAGGAACAGGAATTCGTCGCGGGTGACCGCCTGCTTCAGCGGTGCGCCGCGCTCGGCCCAGTCCGGGAACAGTTCGGTGAGCGCGCGCGGGTCCATGACCGCACCGGAGAGGATGTGCGCGCCCGGCTCGGAGCCTTTCTCCAGGACGCAGACCGACAGCTCCTGTCCCTTCTCCACAGCCAGCTGGCGCAGACGGATGGCGGTGGCCAGGCCAGCGGGGCCGGCGCCAACGATGACGACGTCGAACTCCATCGCTTCGCGCGGCGGCAGTGCGGAGGTGGCTTCAGTGTTCATGCAAGGGCTCTTGGGTAAAGGCCGGCGCGTTGGCGACGACGGTTGCCTGGAACCGCCGCCTCAACGTGAGGCGGCGATGATCTCCGAAGGTGCAGCGTTCCAGATCAGCCCCGCGCGGTCGGCCAGATGGGCGAACACGCGTTCCAGGTGCTTGATGCGGTGCGGCTGGCCCATCACCCACGGGTGGATGTTGAGCGCGAGCAGGCGACCCTGACCGGTGTGCTGCGCTTCCTCAAGCAGGAAGTCGCAGGCATCCACCATCTGGTCCGCATACTCGGCCTCGGCGTGCAGATTTTCGCCGACCACGAAGCGATCTTCCAATTCCAGTGACAACGGCAGTGCCGTCATCGGCCCGTGCGCGGTCTGGAACGGGTAGGGCAGCTCGTCGTTGACCCAGTCGGCAAACCACTCAAGACCCATCTGCCGCAGCAGTTCCGGGGTGTTTTCCGATTGCGAGCGGGCCGGTGACAGCCAGCCCTTGAGGGGCGCATCGGCATACGGTGCCAGGGCCGCCAAAGTGCGCTGGATGTATTCAGCTTCGCGTTCTGGCGCCAAACCGCCGTAGTGCACGCTGTCCATGTTCCAGCCATGCGCCACCAGTTCGGCGCTGCGCGCCTTCAACCGACGCAGCAAGGCCGGGTAGCGTTCGGCCAGTTCGCCGTTGACCGCGGTGCTGGCGCGCAGACCGTACGTTTCAAGCGCATCCAGTACGCGGAACACGCCGACCCGGTTGCCGTAGTCGCGCAATGTGTAGTGGCGCAGGTCCGGGTAGGGCATGACCATCGCGCCGTGCGGCTTGAAGCCTTCGCCCTTCGGGTTGAGCGGGAAGTGCTCCAGCGTCAGGTTGATCCACAGCGCCAGCGGCTTGTCGCCGGGCCAGCGCACCGGCGCGCGCTGCGCCAGCATCGACCACGCATAACGGTCGTGGTCCATGCCGTGGCGCAGCTGCGAGTATTCGAGGAAGCTGCGGTCCAGGCTCATGCGGCGTCCTCCGCGTTGACGGCGGCCATCGACGCCAGCGCGTCGTCGTAATGGTTGTCGAGGTAATGCCGGGCGATCTCGCGGCCGGTGGCCTTCCACACCTTGTCGTGGCTGCAGATGTAGTCCATCGCGTCCTGGAAGGCCGCCAGACGGTGCGGGTGGCTCACCTGGTAGGCGTGCAGCGGCACGCACATCACCGTGCCGGACCGCTCGCCCTCGGCGTACAGGCGGTCGAATGCGTCCTTGATCATCTGCCCGTAGCGGCGCGGCTCGATCTTGTTGGTGACGTAGACGATGGTGTCGTTGAGTTCCAGCGAATACGGCACCGACACGAAACGCTTGCCGGAGCGGGTCTTCACCGGCGTCGGCTGGTCGTCGTGGAACAGGTCGCAGGTGTAGCTGCCACCGGCTTCGGCGAACAGGTCGATGGTGGCATCGGAATGCGACAAGGCCGGCGCCAGATAACCATCGCAATGCTGGCCGGTGTGCTCGACGATCAGCGCCATCGACTGCGCGATCATCTCCCGCTCCTGCACCTCGTCCATGCCGTAGGTGTAGCGGGTGTTGTAGATGCCGTGGCTGAAGAATTCCCAATCGCGCTCGGCCGCCATCTGGATCACTTCCGGATGGTGCTTGAGCACGGCCGTGGACAACGACACCGAACCGCGCAGGTCGTACTGGTCCATCACCCGCATCATCCGTTGATGACCGACGCGGTTGCCGTAATCACGCGTGGCGTAGCCCTGGATGTCCGGCAGTGGGCGCGGCCACGGCTTGCGCTGCGGATTGGCCGGCGGTGCGTACTCGTAGAACTCGATGTTGGGCGCGATCCACAACGCCACGCGCGCGCCGCCCGGCCATTCGATCTTGGGCCGGCTGTCATAGGGCCAGTAATCGAACAGGCCCGGGGCGGATCGGCTCGCCGCGTTCATGCGCGCAACGCCTGCAGCTGTGCGGCGACGTGTGCCACCGGTTCCACATCGCCGTACTTGAGCATGATGTCGCTCAGGTTGGCGAAGTGCGGAATCTCGTGTTTGTCGGCCACGCATTCTTCCGGAACGATGCTGCGGTAGCCGCGCGACAGGCTGTCGATCACGCAGGCACGGATGCAGCCGGAGGTGGAACCGCCGGTGATGATCAGCGTGTCGATCTTGTGGAAGGTCAGCAGCGACCACAGGTTGGTTTCGAAGAACGGGCTGGCCATGCGCTTGTGCATGACGATGTCACCGGGCTGCACGTCGGCACGCGGATCGAACTGGGCACGCTCGGAGCCGTGCTTGATGTTCTGCAATGAATCCGGCGTGTTGGTGCGCGTGCCCCAGGTGCCGGCGTCTTCGCCCGATTCCAGATACGCCACGTAGGTCCACACCACCGGCAGGCCGAGCGCGCGCACCTGCGCCGACAGCGCGTTGATGTGCTCGATCTGGCGTGGGTCGGTTTCATACGCGGTCTTGAACGCATCAAGGTCGGTATACGCGCGCTGCACGTCGATGTTGACGATGGCCGGGCGCGCGCCGAAGCCGAACTTCGCGCGGTTGGGGTTGGCCTTGACCTGCTCCCAGTACTGGCGGGCGGTGAGGCTGGACGTTTCCATCACGGGCATGGGGTCTCTCCGTTGCGTCGATGCGGGATCAGGACTTGGCCAGGCGTGCGCGTTCGTCGCGTACCAGCGTGGCGGCCAGCAGCGCGAGCACGATCAGCACGCAGATCAGGCTGAAGGCGATGTGGTAACTCTTGGTCACGTCGAAAATCTTGGCGGTGACCCAGATGCCGAGCCCGGCGGTGGTGGCATCGAGCAGGGTGATGGTGCCGAGGATCTTGCCGGCCGCGCTCAGGCCGAACGCATTGACCGCCAGCAGCTGGATCATCGTGTACAGCCCGCCCCAGCCCAGGCCGAACAGCGCCAGCGAGTACCAGATCAGGTCGGCGCGCATCGTTGCCAGGATCACCGCACCGGCGGCCATGATCGCCAGATTGAGCAGGAACACGCGCTTGGCCGGCAGCACATCGGCGAGGAAGCCGAACAGGAACTTGCCCACCATCGCCAGGCCGAACATCAGGCCCAGCGCGTTGCCGGCCTTGGCCGGTTCAAAGCCGAGGTCGCGCATGTGCAGGAACAGGTTGGCCGACACCGCCATGATCGAGAAGAACGTGGTCATCGCCACGAACGCCAGGACCCAGAAGGTGCGCGTGCGCATCGCCTGCGCGTAGCCAAGGTCGGCCAGCTGCGTGGTGACCGGTTTGCCGCTGATCGCATCGGCGGCGGCCTTGTCCGCGCCCCACGGCTGGATGCCACCTGGGCGCGGGCTGCGCGCGAACAGGAAGGCGATGACCAGGAACGCCATCGGCACGGCGGTTTCCCAGAGGAAGGCCGCGCGCCAGTCCATGGTCTGCATCAGATGCACGCCGAGCTTGGGGAACAGCATGCCGCCCAGGCTGGTGCCGACCAGCGCGATGCCGATGGCGGTACCGCGATGGGTGACGAACCACTGCGAGACGAAAATCACCGAGACGTTGAGCCCGGCGGCAACCAGCACGGCGGCAAAGCCGACGTGGATCCAGTACAGGTGCGCCAGCGAATGCACATGCGCATAGGCGAAGTACAACGCGGCCAGCAGCGCCAGGCCGCCCAGGATCAACCGGCGCGGGCCGACGCGGTCGATCAGCGCGCCCATGAACGGCGACATCCAACCGGCCAGCAGCAGGGTGATCAGGTCGCGCAGCTTGAGCTCGCTGCGGGTCCAGCCGAACTCCTTGAGCAGCGATTCGTCGAACGCCGTCAGGCCGGTAATGGTCAGGCCGTTGGAGACCAGCAACACCAGCATCCCCATTAACGCCATCAGCCACGGGTAGTAACGCTTCATCCAGGCACCTCAATCGATTGGGTTATGGCAAGTAGATACGCCGTGGGGGGAATTCCGCCGCCGGCGTTGACCGGGGGCGAATGGCATGCCTACACTTTGTCCGGACAAAGTGTGCCACAGTCTTTTACCCGGGAGGAAGCCATGCAAACCGTAATTGTTCTGTTCAACCTCAAGCCGGGTGTCAGCGCCGGGGAATACGAAGCCTGGGCGCGCGCCAGCGACTTGCCGGTGGTCAATGCGCTGCCGTCGGTGGAGGCGTTCGAGGTGCTGAAGGCCCGCGGCCTGTTGATCGGCGAAGGCAAGCCGCCGTACGACTACATCGAGATCATGCGCATCCCGGACATGGCCGCGTTCGGCAAGGATCTGGGCGACCCGGCCGTGCAGGCGGGGGCAGCGCAGTTCCAGCAGTACGCTGACAATCCGTTGTTCATCCTCACCAGCGCGCTGTAAGCGCACAAGGAACTTTGGTCATGGCTCGATTCCCCGAACTCCAAGGCAAGGTCGCGTTGATCACCGGTGCTGGCCGCCGCGCCGGCCTGGGCGAGGGCATTGCCCGCCGTTTGCTGGAGGAGGGCTGCAAGGTGGTGCTGACCGACATCGGCAGCGTGCGCGGCGCCGAGATGCCGGTCACCGCCGTGGGCACCGATGAAGAGATGGCGCAGGTCGCCGCCGAGCTGTGCGCCGCTACCGGTGGCGAATGTGTGGCAATGGCGCTGGACGTGCTGGAAGAGGCGCAGGTGGAAGCCGTCATCAAGGCCACCGTCGAGCGCTTCGGTCGGCTCGACATCCTGGTCAACAACGCCGGCATCGGTTACCTGATGAAGTCGCTGGTCGATATCGACGCCAAGGAATGGGATGCGGTGCTGGGCGTGAACCTGCGCGGCGCGTTCCTGACCATCAAGCACGCCGGCCGGCAGATGATCGCGCAGGGCGGCGGCCGCATCATCAACATCGCCTCGCAGGCGGCCAAATCCGCGTTCCCGCATGCGGCGGCCTACTGCTCATCCAAGCACGGCCTGGTCGGCCTGACCCGCGTCGCCGCCCTGGAACTTGGCGCGCACGGCATCAACGTCAACGCGGTCTGCCCGAACCACGTCACCACCGGCCTGGGCGCCTGGCAGAACGAATACTTCGCCGCCAAGCAGGGCAAGAGCGTGGAGCAGTACCTGGCCGACATGCGCGGGCGCATTCCGCTGGGCCGCCCGGGCCTGCCTTCGGATACGGCGGCGGCGACGGCCTTCCTGTGCTCGGACGATGCGGTCTACATCACCGGCGAAGCGATCAATGTTTCGGGTGGTGAGGAGAATCATTGAAAACGCCCGGCTCACCTCAACTCCCACACGCCCTGAAAAACCGCCACGAGAACCCCATGTCCAAACCCGCCTACCCATGGCCCAACAATGCACGTCTGGCATTGTCGGTGGTCGTCAACGTCGAGGAACTGTCCGAGTACAACGTCGGCCAGGGCGACAAGATCACCGAGCCGGTGGACGAGCTGCATGTCACGCTGTCCAAGCCGGTGCGCAACTACGGCAACGAGTCCAATTACCGCTATGGCGTGAACGAAGGCCATGCGCGCGTTTCCGCGCTGCTGGACAAGTACAACGTCACTTCCACGTACACCGCCGCTGCGGTGTCGCTGGAACGCGCACCGGAAATCGCGGATTACCTGCGCGGCAGCCGGCATGAAGTGTGTTCGCACGGCCATCGCTGGATTCACCAGTTCCGCTTCAATGAGGAACAGGAGCGTCAGTTCATCCGCGACGCGGCCGACAGCATCGAGCAGACCACCGGCGTGCGCCCGGTCGGCTGGTTGTCGCGTTACCTGCATACCGCCGCGACGCGTCGCCTGCTGCAGGAAGAAGGCTTCCTGTATCACATGGACGACTACTCGGCCGACGCGCCGTTCTGGGGCGACGTGGAAGGCAGCGATGCGCCGATGATCGTGGTGCCATACCAGCTGGACACCAATGACATGAAGATGTGGGTGGCCCCGTCGTACCTGCCGAAAGACTGGCTGGACTACGCCATCGACAGCTTCGACACGCTGTACGCCGAAGGCGAGCACACGCCGAAGGTGATGTCGTTGGGCCTGCACCTGCGCATCATCGGCCGACCGGGTCGCATCGGCGCGTTCGAGAAATTCCTGCAATACGTCGCGCAGAAGCCGGGCACCTGGTACGCCACGCGTCGCCAGATTGCCGAGCACTTCGCGACGCAGGTGCCTGCATGATCGCGGCCCGTCACAATCCGCGTCGGTGCCTGCTGTTCGTGCCGGGTTCGCGCCCGGAGCGTTATGCCAAGGCCGTGGCGACCGGTGCCGATCAGGTCTGCATCGATCTGGAAGATGCCGTCGCGCCGGGCGACAAGGAAAGCGCGCGTGCATCGCTGTTCGCGTTCCTCGCTGAAGGCCATGAAAGCCGCAGCGAAATCGGCCTGCGCATCAATCCGCTGTCCACCGCATTGGGTCAGGCGGATCTGAAAGCACTGGCTGCCTCCGGACTGACACCGGCCTTCGTCATGCTGCCCAAGGTGGAAACCGCAGCCGAACTGCAGCAGGCCGATGCCGCGCTGGCGGACATCGATACGGTCTTCATCGCACAGATTGAAACGCCGAAAGGCCTGCTGGATGCACGCGCGCTGGCCACCGCCATTCCGCGTCTGCAGGCGCTGATGTTTGGTGGTTTCGACTACATCGTCGCGTTGCGTGGTCGTGCCGGTTGGGAAAGTTTCTTCCACCCGCGCGTGCAGCTGGCGACTATCGCCGCTGAAGCGGGCGTCGGTTGCCTGGATGTGCCGTACCTCGACATCAAGGACGACGCCGGCCTCATCAGTGAGACCGATCGCGTGATCGACCTCGGCTTCACTGCCAAGGCCGCGATCCACCCGGCCCAGGTCGAACCGATCCAGAGCCGCTATCTGCCGACCGCTGCCGAATACGACCGCGCCCAGCGCGTCATCGCCGCACTTGCCGCCAGCGGTGGCGAAGCCATCCAGCTCGACGGAAAGCTGGTGGACCGCCCCATCGAAATCGCCGCCGAACGCGCCATCGCACTCGGTGCCCACGGCGTCCGCGCCGGCTGATCACGCCACTCCCTTGAACGCCTGTTGATTGCCCCTCTTTGACCAAGCTGCGCCCAGCGCCAGCCCAAACCGCACGAAAGGACATTGCCATGGTTCAGAACGTCAAGCAGATCTCCGAAAACCGCTTCCGCGAAACCTTCGGTCGTTACTACGAAGAGTTCAACGTGGGCGACATCTACGAGCACCGCCCCGGCCGCTCCATCACCGAAACCGACAACACGTGGTTCACGCTGCTGACGATGAACACCCACCCGATGCACTTCGACAAGGAGTACGCCAAGGCGTCGGAGTTCGGCAAGGTGATCGTGTGTTCGCCGTTCACCGTGGCATTGATGGTCGGCATGAGCGTCACCGATGTCAGCCAGAAGGCCGTGGCCAACCTGGGCTGGAGCGAGATCAAGATGACCCACCCGTTGTTTGTCGGCGACACGCTGGTGGCCGAATCGGAAGTGCTGGAGAAGCGTGAATCCAAGTCGCGCCCGGGCGCCGGCATCGTCACCTGCCGCACCGATGGCTTCAACCAGGACGGCAAGCTGGTCTGCACCTTCAACCGCACCATGCTGATCGCCAAGCGCGGCCATTCGGTGGAAGACAAGGTCAACTACTGAGAGCCCGATGATGAGCACCGACATGGAACAGCTGTGGGGCCCAGACGACGAGCGCGCGCTGCTGGATGCGATCGACCATTGGGTCGAGAAGTCCGTTGCGCCCATCGCGCTGGAATACGACCTGGAAGACAAGTACCCGCATCACCTCGTCGAGGAGATGAAGGACCTGGGCCTGTTCGGTGCCACCATCTCGCCGGAGTACGGCGGGCTGGGCCTGCCGGCGCGCATCTACGCCAAGATCGTCATCAAGGTGTCGTCGGTGTGGATGGCGCCGACCGGCATCTTCAACTCGCACCTGATCATGGCCTCGGCCATCGAGCGCTGCGGCACCGAGGAACAGAAGCGCAAATACCTGCCGCGCATGGCTACCGGCGAACTGCGTGGCGCGCTGGGGTTGACCGAACCGAACGCCGGTACCGATCTGCAGGCCATCCGCACGGTGGCCAAACGCGACGGTGATCATTACGTCATCAACGGCGCCAAGACCTGGATCACCAATTCCCTGTACGGCGACATGGTGCTGCTGCTGACCAAGACCGATCCGGAAGCGCAGCCGCGCCACAAGGGCATGACCATGTTCATCGCCGAAAAGGGCGAGGGTTTCGTCGTCGCCAAGAAGATGAAGAAGACCGGCTACCGCGCCATCGATACCTGCGAGCTGGTGTTCCAGGACTACAAGGTGCCGGCCGACTGCATGCTGGGCGGCGAAGAAGGCATGGGTTTCCAGCACGCGGTGGGCGGCTTGGAACTGGGACGCATCAACGTAGCCGCACGCGGTTGTGGCATTGCCGAAGGCGCGTTGCGCCTGTCGGTGCGCTACGCACAGGAACGCATGACCTTCGGCAAGCCGATTGCCGAGCACCAGGCCATCCAGCTCAAGCTCGGCGAAATGGCGGCCAAGGTGGAAGCCTCGAAGCTGCTGATCGAAAGCGCCGCCAACGCCTACGACAAGGGCGAGCGTTGCGACATGGAAGCGGGCATGGCCAAGTACTTCGCCACCGAAACCGGCGCCTACTGCGCACAGGAAGGCATGCGCATCTTCGGCGGCTACAGCTATTCGGTGGAATACGACATCGAACGTTTCTACCGCGACGCCATGCTGATGTGCATCGGCGAAGGCACCAACGAAATGCAGCGCATCATCATCGCCAAGCAGCTGGTGGCGAGGAACAAGATCTGAAGCTTGAAGCCCCTCTCCCGCCGGGAGAGGGGTTGGGGTGAGGGTAAGGACGAAGCATAGACAGTGCTTTCTGAGCCAATCCTCATCCGCCCCTCCGGGGCACCTTCTCCCGAAGGGAGAAGGGCGGGCGGCATCCCTTCACCGCAGTCCTCAACCAGCTGCGGTGCTTTTTAAAAGGAGGCACCACATGAAAAACCTTCCCCTGCAGGGACTACGCATCCTTGCCGTCGAACAGTACGGTGCCGGCCCCTATGGCTCGATGCACCTGGCCGACCTTGGCGCTGAAGTCATCAAGATCGAATCCCCGCCGGGCGGCGACATATCGCGCGCCACCGGCCCGTATTTCCTGGGCGAAGGCGACAGCCTGTTCTTCCAGACCTTCAACCTCAACAAGCGCTCGCTGCGGTTGGACCTCAAGGCCGCCGAAGGCCGCGAAGTATTCGAAAAACTGGTGGCAAGCGCCGACGCCGTGCTCAACAACCTGCGCGGTGATCAACCCGCCAAGCTCGGCCTCGACCATGCCACGCTTTCCAAACTCAACCCGAAGATCGTCTGCGCGCACTTGTCCGCCTATGGCCGCGACAACGAGCGCGCCGCATGGCCGGGCTACGACTATCTGATGCAGGCCGAAGCCGGCTTCATGGCGCTCACCGGTGAACCCGACGCACCGCCGGCACGTTTCGGCTTGTCGATGGTCGACTTCATGACCGGCACCACCATGGCGATGGGCCTGCTGGCCGCGATCATCGGCGCCATGCGCACCGGCGAAGGTCGCGATGTCGACGTGAGCCTGTTCGACGTGGCCCTGCATCAACTCAGCTACCCAGCCACCTGGTACCTCAACGAAGGTCACCGCACCGAACGCCTGCCGCGCAGCGCGCATCCGTCCACCGTGCCGTGCCAGGTCTACCGCACCGCCGATGGCTGGGTGATGGTGATGTGCATGCTGGAAAAATTCTGGCAGACCTTTGTGGAAGGCATCGGCAACCCTGCGTGGGCGTCGGAGTCGCGCTTCAGCAACTTCACCGCGCGTCGTGATGTGCGCGAAGAACTCACCGTGCTGGTGGACGACATCCTGACCACGCAGCCCACCGCGTACTGGACGCAGAAGTTCGCCGGGCGCATCCCCATCGCGCCGGTGCTGGACATCGCCCAGGCGCTGGACAATCCCTATGTGCGCGACGTGGACATGCTGCAGGAGGTTGCACATCCGCAAGGCTCACAGCGACTATTGCGCAATCCGATCAAGCTCGACGGTCAGCGTTTGTCGGGCGATGCCTGCCCGCCATTGAACACCGACGCCGACGCATTGCTGCGCGAGCTGGGCTACAACGACGCCGACCGCGCGCGCCTATTGGGCGCCTGAAGCGAAGGAGCACGAGATGAAGCTGGAAGGTGTACGCGTTCTCGATCTGTCCCTGTTCTTGCCCGGCCCGCACCTGACGATGGTGATGGCCGACCATGGCGCGGACGTGATCAAGATCGAGCCGCCCACGGGTGAACCGGTGCGCGAGGTGGGCCTCAAGCAGGCCGGCGTTTCCACCTGGTTCCGCAACACGCATCGCGGCAAGCGCTGCATCGTGCTCGATTTGAAAAGCGACGCCGGCAAGGCCGCATTCGCCAAGCTGGTCGAATGGGCCGATGTGGTGGTGGAAGCATTCCGCCCCGGCGTGGCCAAGCGGCTGGGCATCGACTACGACAGCTGCAGGGCGATCAATCCGACGCTGGTGTACTGCGCGATCAGCGCCTTCGGCCAGACCGGCCCCAAGGTCAACCGGCCCGCGCACGACCTGGCAATGCAGGCCGACACCGGCGTGGTCAGCCTCAACCGCGCACCCGACGGCACGCCTGCCATGCCGCATATGCCGGTCGCCGACATGGCCGGCTCTTTGATGGCCCTCAACGGCATCCTGATGGCCTTGTTCCGCCGCGAACGCACCGGGCAGGGCGACTACATCGACCTGTCGATGCAGGACGCCTTGATGGCGTGGCTGCCGAACGTACTCGGCCCACCGTTCGCACTCGGCCGCGATCCGGTCATCCACGAAGAACGCAGCTGGGGCGGCAACGCCCTGTACAAGCTGTACCGCTGCGCGGACGACCGATGGATCGCGCTGGGCGGCGCCGAACACAAGTTCGCCGAGAACCTGCTCATCGCCCTCGGCCGCCCGGATCTGATCCACCTCTGCCATCTCCCCCCCGGCCCCGGCCAGGACCCGGTAAAGGCCTTCCTGATCGAAACCTTCTCCCGCCGCCCGCTGGTGGAATGGACGTTGTTCCTGCACGACATCGACGTGTGCTGGGCACCGGTGAAAACCCTCACCGAAGCCTTCAACGACCCCCACACCCGCGCCCGCGAGATGGTCTGGACGGATGACAAGGGCGGCACCCACCTGGGCATCCCGATCAAGTTCGCCAACGAACCGGGGCGCATCAATCCGCACGTGGACAACGTCGGCGAATCCACCACCGCCGTACTGACCGAGTTGGGCCTGACACACAAACAATGATCAACTCCCCTCTCCCGCCTGCGGGAGAGGGGCAGGGGTGAGGGTGCTCTTAAAGCCCCTCCCCCCCAACGAAAGAGGGGTTGGGGAGAAGGCGCCCTTAAAGCCCCTCTCCCCCAGCGGGAGAGGGGTTGGGGAGAGGGGGGCTCTTGCTTCTACTCAGCCGCCCAAAAACAACCTCAAAACGCCTTCCCATCCACAGGAACACGCGTCACCCCTGCAAGATCAAACCCCTCCAAACAGCGCAGATTCACCGCCGCCGTCTCCGAACCATCCGGCGACGTTCCCAACCCAAACGGCTGGCACCCGCAGGTCGGGCAGAACTGGTGCTTGATCATGTGCCGGTTGAACGTGTAGGTGCTCAAGCGTTCCGCACCTTCGGTGATGCGCATCGCATCACGCGGCACGAACCACAGCAAAAAACCCTTGCGGCTGCAGTGCGAACAATTGCACTCGTAGCCTTCCGTCGGCGTGCCCTCGCACTCGAAGCGCACAGCACCGCAATGACAGCTGCCACTGACCATGTCGCCCTCCCGGGGCATTGAATGACGGAGCCAAGCGTAGCGCCACTTGCTCCGGCTGCGGAGCATCACGCGGTGCAGGTCTCCATTCATGTGCGCCAATCACCGCCGCGTAAGCAACTCGCCGTCCACCGTCATCTTCCACACGCCATCTTCCTCACGCGGCGGCAACGACACCACGAATCGGGTCGTCAAAGGGCCGACGCCAACAACCAGGTCGTTGCCTTCAAACGCCTTGATCGGCGCTTCAATGGACGTGCTGCGGTTGGGCGTGGGCTCGTGCTGGTAGACAACACGCCCGTCCGCGCTGATATGCAGCGACATCGTCGCTGACTCCTAGGTGCCGACATAGTCCTGCCTGTCCGCAGGAACCGGCTTGGCACAGGCGGCCAACGCCAGCAGAACCACCAGGATCAGGCCGATCAGCCGACTGCGATGTGTGGATTTATTCATCTCGATCCTTCGGGACGTCATCGTGGCAATGCGGAACTACTTCCGGAACTCGGTGCGCTTCTCAAGCTGGTAGATCGAATCCTGCAGATCTTCCACGCGCGCGTTCAATGCTGTCTGTGCGTCGTACAAACCACGGTTGTAGTAGTACGGGCCGATCTCGCTGGAAATGAAATCCAGCAGGAACTCGGCATCGAACTGTCCGATCTGCTGCTGCAGTTCATCGGCGAAATAGGTCTGCATCTTGCGGACGAGAATGGCCTTCTCGTCCTTGCTGAATTCAACAATCGTCATCGTGAAGCCCATGGCTTGGCGGCAGGCCGCCGGATCATTTTGTTGGCGTGGCGATCTGCGTGCCGCAGCTCAGCACTGGAATCCCAGCACCAACTCGGTGCCGTCGCCATTGCTGCGGTCCAGATCCTTGCGCCGCTCTAGCGGCTGCGTGCAGCCGCGCGGCTGGATGTATTCGGCGGCCAGGGTTTCCGCTTCGGCGGCGTCCAGCGCCTGCCCATCCTTTGCGCGCACATGGATGTAGTACGGCTGCTCGAACAGCACGATGTAGCTGTCCAGCACATAGGTC
>RCUP01001667.1_pt1 | contig 13122 bp, 13 predicted proteins | sample 2166341 | NCBI WGS metagenome assembly RCUP01 (sample SAMN09932325, study PRJNA488358) | compost metagenome | isolation source: compost soil in succinonitrile-enriched | place: Germany: Experimental Botanical Garden | reverse complement strand
TGACGACAATCAGCAAAGCTTCGATATCTGATTTCATCCAGCGTAACGATATTCTTATCGTCATGACCCTGATTATAGATGACTTTTTTAAGGTGGCGGTATACTTCTATGTTGCTCTGATTGGAACTGCCGATTTATTCAAGATTGCTTACCGCAAGCTGATTTATCCGATGGCCCTATTAGTTCTGCTAATTTCATTAGTGGTGGCGAAAAGTCTGCCTGAGCATCTGGAAGAAGGGGCCGTAATCCTGTACCGGATCGACCCTCTGTTCTTTGTAGTCATTCCGCTAATATTATGTGTTGCGGGGTGGATATACAAAATTCGTACTGCTTCCAGGAAAAAAGCGGCCTCCAGTAAGGGACAAGTTCAGAGCTCCGAACAATCGCAGGGCGGTCAGCAGGGATCGGATGCAGAACAACCACAGGGCGGTCAGCAGGGATCGGATGCAGAACAACCGCAGGGCGGTCAGCAGGGATCGGATGCAGAGCAGCAGCAGAGCGGTCAGCAAGGATCTGATGCCGAACAACCACAGAGCGGTCAGCGGGGATCGGATGCAGAGCAATCGCAGGACGGTCAGCAGGGATCAGATGCAGAACAACCACAGGGCGGTCAGCAGGGATCGGATGCCGAACAACCACAGGGAGGTCAGCAGGGATCGGATGCAGAGCAATCGCAGGGCGGTCAGCAGGGATCTGATGCCGAACAACCACAGAGTGGTCAACAGGGATCTGTTGTACAGCAGGCATCGAAGGAAGGTCAGCTGTCGGGTTCTGCGCCAGGACCCGACATGGAACAAGCTTCAGTCTCTGACCAAGGGTCCGAGATTGAGCAAACCTCGGGCACAGAAAATCACTGAATCCACACTTCGAGAACTTAGCTGGAACGCTTTTTCCGCATATTCACGATCACTTTAATGAGATCCGGGACAAGCCAGCCTGCAATAAGAACGACAATCATTAATTGCTCTGACCCGGCGACCAGTTGATATTTCATATTACTCAGCGTGTCCTGCCAACGTTGTCCTGAGATGATATCCATCAGCAGCATCATGCCCATGGAGAGGACGTACATCATGGCAACTACAGCATACTTTCTCAACATGAGGATAGGCCTCCTTTAATAACTTGTCTCGTACTAATAGGACTATCTGTAGTATGTGAGGACATAGGAACGGCCATTCAGCCAGGGGAGGTAGATCCATTGACATTTACACATTTTATATTTATACTTATTCTAAATACAATTGAGGGAATGAGTAAGCATGAAATCACTGAACCTAACTACACAGCGCCGGGCTGTTTATGAAGTGGTCCGGAATTCAAATGATCATCCTACGGCTGCCGAAGTTATGAATCGTCTGGTCGAGCAGGGACATAATTTTGCCTACGGTACTGTATATAATTCACTTAGATATTTGACAGATAAAGAAATGATTCGAGAGCTTAAGCTTGGGGAGGCTGCCAGCCGTTATGATGCTAAGCTGGACGACCATCAGCATATCATTTGTGAGGTATGCGGGCGTGTAGATGAAGTGATGACGCAAATTCCGGATGCGTGGAGTGCTGATGTTGCGAAGGAGACCGGGTACGATGTCCATCACGCACATGTCGTATTTGGGGGGGTATGTGCACAATGTCTTCAGAAGAAATGAAGGTAGCTGAGCCCGGCCCGCAGTCGGATTTCTGTCCGGTTACACAGCGGGTGATTGTTGTCAGTCCGCTTCCCCGTGGTCTTCATGAATTGGTACGCGATTTGTCGGACGGCTGCTTCGATGTGATGGTATTCCATCATCTGGAGCAGGGAATTCGGAATGCCCAGTCCGCCGATCTTCTTATTCTTGATCTTACAGCCTACCGTGAACAGGAGGAAGAAGCTGCACTGAAGACCTTGATGATGCAGCATACTGAAGAGATTCCTACCCTTCTGCTTATTAAGGAGTCCATGCTGCCCCGGATGGACGAACGGCTACGTCAGCAGGAGCTGCTTGTATGGCCTGCAAGACCCCAAGAGGTTCTATATCATGCACAGCGTATTATCCGAACCAGTACTAAGAAAGCGCCAGCTTCGCTGCTCCTGAGCGGCACATCACCCGCTATCTATAAGGATTTGTGGATTGATCGCAAGAAGATGTCCGTCTACCGGAACGGTGCACGGATTGAGCTGACGAAGACGGAATACGATCTGCTGCTGAAGCTTCTGCTTAGTGATGGAGCTGTATTGTCCCGCGAGGATCTGCTAAGCGATATATGGGATACTTCATTTCTTGGCGGAAGCAACGTGGTTGATGTTCATATCAAAAGCTTGCGCAGAAAGCTGGGCGATCGGGCCTCCAACCCGACCTATATAGCTACGGTACGTGGTGTAGGCTACCGAATGGCTGATTAATGATGTTAGGAAACCTGTCATATTTGACAGGTTTTTATTTTTGTTTGTTCAAAAATATGAGGCAATCTGCCGATAAACTATTAAGAGTTCAATGAGAATGAACTATAGAAATGAAGGATAGGAGGCAGACTCTCTTGAAAAAGAAAGAAAAAGAGAAAAAGATAAAGAGTAGTGGAGAGAACAAGAACAAGAGAAAGACGAGATTGACGATCCGGAAGAAGCTCATTATTGCTTTTACAGGAATATTGCTGATTCCAAGTATCCTTATTGGTGCGGTGATCTTCGTTACCTCTGCCAGTTCACTGATCGGGGAAGTCACCAACAATTCCAAAGAGACCGTCAAGTTAATCAATCAGCTGGTGGATGAGAAGATCTCTGACAAAACGCTTAATGTTGAATTTCTGGGAAGGAATATTACACCGGAGAAGTTAACGGATGCGGGCAAGCCACAGCTGGTAAGCGAACTGGATAACTATTTAGGACTTAATACAGATGTGGATAATGTCTTTGTGGCCACACCGCAAGGCAACCTGATCCAGACGACAGACGGGAAAATGACAGATACCCCGGCTGAAATTCTGAAGAGCTCATGGTTCAGTGATCCTATGAAAACAGCGGATACCACGTTCATTAGTCCGGTATTCGTTACTAAAGAGAAGACCCCAGTTGTATACATATCCCGTCAATTGAAAGACGGAACCGGCGTACTGGGCCTGACGATCAATCTTCAGGTCCTCCAAAGATCCGTAGCGATGAAGCTTGGTCTGACGGGGTACGTTGTGATACTCGACAGCAAGAAGCAGTATGTGGTGAATCCCGCAGGTAAGCAGGGGGCAGCTGCGAAGGAAGCTTATATCAACGAAATCTATAAGTCCGATGGGAATATGGACGAGATCAATTATGCCCAGGACGACAAGACCCTAAAGATTCTGACGGTGGAGAATTCATCAACAGGCTGGAGAATCGCAGGAATCCGGGATCAGAAGGAAATTAATGACTCAGCGTCAACAAGTCTGATTGTTTCTATATCTGTATTGCTGGGTTCTCTTGTGCTGGCTGGTGCTGTGATAGTCTTCATTGTCCGCTCCATTATCAAACCGATTCACCGCTTGCAGAAAGAAACGGAGAGCGTGAGCCGAGGAGATCTTACGACAGATGTTGTTGTGATGCACAATGATGAAATCGGTGATCTGGCAGAGAACTTCTCCATCATGGTGCAGAATTTGCGGGACATGATCTTTCATGTTCAAGAGACAACCAATAACGTAAGCACTTCTGCAGAGGCGCTCTCCGCCGGTGCGGAGCAGACTACGCTTGCCATTGAGCATGTGACGATTACCATTCAGGAAGTAGCTTCAGGGAGCGAGCGTCAGCTCCAAAGTGTAGAAACAGGCTCTGAAGGGGTCGAGGACATGACAGGCCAGGTATTTAACATGTCCGACAATCTGAAGGATGTCACCAGCAAGATGGGTCAGACGATTCAAGCTGCTGAAGACGGGAATACCTCGGTAATCAGTGTTGTTGAGAAGATTGAGAACATTAGCCAGACGGTGGAGGAACTGGGCGGGGTTATTAAGACCTTGAGTGGTCATACCGAGCATATCGGTGGAATAGTCGGTGTAATTACGGGGATCGCGCGCCAGACGAATTTGCTGGCTCTGAACGCGTCCATTGAAGCAGCCAGAGCTGGAGAACATGGACGTGGATTTGCTGTAGTAGCTGAAGAAGTGCGTAAGCTGGCCTCAGATTCTGAGCAATCTGCGCATCAGATCGGTGAGCTGATTGAGGGGATCCAAGGGGAAGTGAAGAGAGCGATTGCTTCCATGGACAATGCGGTCAAGCGGGTAGAAGAGGGCATACTGGCAGTAGATTCGACAGGACGCTCGTTCTCACGGATTCGCAAAGCGGTTAAGGAAGTAGCGAGAAAAGTAGATGAAGTGAATGAGGCAGCAGTCCAACTGGCTGATGGTGCGGGAACGGTGAATGCCTCGATCACCGAGATTCGCCGGATTTCTGAAGAGTCGGCAGGGAACACGCAGACCATTTCTGCGGCAGCCGAGGAACAGCTGGCTTCTGTAGAAGAGATTGCTTCCTCGTCGGCCGATCTTAGTCGGATGGCAGATCAGCTTCAGGAGCTCGTAGGTAAGTTCAAAATTTCATAGACCTTTTTTGAAGATAAGGACAAAAGGACTGTTCGCCAGGTTATCAGAATAACCTGTGAACAGTCCTTTTGGTCATCCTGGAGTATATTAAAAGTTACGAATAACGGAAAGAATACCTTAGAACGATTTACAACCTTTTCGGTCTCGTATAAGCTGATAGCAGTAGAAAAAAGCTTATAGCCGTGGTTAAGCAATGGGGGGAGAACGATGGCAAGGAGACTTGAAGGGAAGAGAATCGCACTTACAGGTCCTAGGAAAGCACAGGATCTCGGTAAACTAGTCGAGAATATGGGAGGTATCCCATTAATCCGTCCGGCACAGGGTACTGTATTCCTCGATGATATTGATCTGCGTAACGGACTGGTAGCCTGGGTGGAGAATCGTCCTGATTGGGCCGTATTCACGACAGGTGTGGGTCTGGATGCTCTGTTCGAGATGGCAGAAGACATGGGGATTGCCGGGGAGTATTGGGATCTCCTGCGTAATACCTCGATCGCTGCGAGAGGCTACAAGACCGTGAACGGACTTAAGAAACGGCAGCTTGAACCCGTAGTTCGGGATGATGATGGCAGTACCGAAGGTTTGATACGGGCATTCTCCGCATATGATCTAAAAGGTAAGACCGTCATGATCCAGCTTCACGGTGATCCCGCGCCCAAACTGATCCAGTGGCTGGAAGAGCAGGGCGCAAGGACGCTGCAAATCCTGCCTTATCGTCATATTCCGCCTGCGGACGAGAATCTGGAACTCCTGTTAGCTGATCTTCTCGGAGGGAAGATTGATGCGGTTACCTTCACAAGCACTCCGCAGGTTAGATTCCTGATGGATTATGCAGCGAGATGCGGTCGATTAACCGAATTAATCGAAGCACTCAGCGGGCCTGTCGTAGCTGTAGCTGTTGGGAAGGTTACGGCGCAAGGCCTTGTGGAAGCCGGGATTCCGCGGATTATTGCCCCCAAAGAGGAACGGATGGGCAGCATGATGGTAGAGTTGGCCCGGTATTATGCCGGAGAAAGCCAGCCATTTTTTGAGCGTGACGACAAATTGAACTAAGTGCAGAATGAACCTGTACCTACAAGACCCCCTGCGTGAGGAGGAGACCTATGAATAAGAAAAAAGCGCTGTTAATCGGGGACTATACGCATCCCAAATTTCACCCTCTGCAAGGTGTGGACGCCGAAATAACCCATACACTGCAAGATTATTTAAGTGTGCAATGCAGTGAGAACAATCATATGTTTGAATATAACAATCTCGGTGCATTTGATCTGTGCATATCTTATTTGGACAGCTGGACAGAGAAGCTGTCACTGAAGCAGACCGGTGGCCTGCTGTCATTTGTCAGCGGAGGCGGCGGTCTGCTTATCCTGCATAATGGTATTATTATGGATACTCGTTACGAGATTGCCCAGCTCATCGGAGCCAGGCATACCGCTCACCGCTCAAGACAAACCCTGGAACTTCGTGTTACCGAACCTGGGCATGATATTACTCAGGGAATTGAAGGCTTTAAGATCGAAGACGAGCCTTACCGCTTCGAGTTCGATCCTTTTACGGAGAAGACGATTCTGCTTGAGTACAGTGCCGACGGGGAATGGCATCCGGCAGCGTGGGCGCATTCCTATGGCCTTGGGCGTGTCGTATACTTGATGCCGGGGAATGATCAGCCTGCTTTCCAACATCCTGTATACCGCAAGCTGCTGCTTCAAGCAGCGAAGTGGGCGGCACGAATTTCCGGATAGGCAGACATGAAATAAGTGTTAATTTGAGGCTTAATGATAGCTAAACCGTGTTATACTGAAAATAGAGAAAAGGCCGGAACGCCTGGCAAGAGGCGGATCGGTCTTTTGTTTGTAGTGGCAATCCTTGTTACAATGAGCTTGAGGAATGTATGACGAATACGGTCTATGGCATACACATGAAACAATTGTTACCCTTCTAAGCTGTACCGAGCGTACAATGGAGAACGGGGCTGAAGTCCGGGTGGCCGGGCTATCTGAACTATGAGGTGAATAGATTTGACAACTTTTCAAGATTGGGGCTTTCTGCCCGCCTTTTATGATATTTTGCAAGAACAGGGAATTGTGAACCCTACGCCTGTTCAAGAAGCAGCTATTCCAAAGCTTCTCGCAGGGCATGATCTGATTGCCCAGGCCCAGACGGGTACAGGTAAGACGCTTGCGTTCCTTCTTCCGATTATGCACAAGATTCGGCCTGAGCTGGATAACGCCCAAGCTCTTGTTATTACCCCGACCCGGGAGCTTGCGATCCAGATTACAGCTGAAGCGCGCAAGCTTGCTGCCGGTCGTGAAGGCGTATCTGTGCTGGCCGCATACGGGGGGCAGGATGTGGAGCGCCAGCTGCGCAAGCTGCAGGGAGGCTGTCAGCTTGTCATTGGTACACCTGGACGACTGCTAGACCACATGAGACGCGGGGCACTTAAGCTGGATAAGGTAAGAATGCTGGTACTTGATGAAGCGGATCAAATGCTGCATATGGGATTCTTCGAGGAAGTGGAGAATATTATGCGCTCAATCCCAAGAAGCCGTCAGACGATGCTGTTCTCGGCAACGATGCCGGAGAAGGTAAGAAATTTGGCCAAGGTCTATATGAAAGAACCGCAGGATGTCCGGATTGCCTCCAAACAGGATCATATTCCGCGGGGTAATATCCGCCAGCTGGTTATTGAATGTACGGATCGTACCCGGGAAGACGCACTCGTTGATATGATGGAGCGCGATCATCCCTATCTTGCTGTAGTCTTCTGCCGGACGAAGGTCCGCGCGAAGGCGCTGAATCAAGCATTACAGGAGAGAGGCTATATTTCCGGTGAATTACACGGAGATCTTTCCCAGGCGAAGCGTGAACAGGTGATGCGGTCCTTCCGGAATGCGAAGCTGCAGTTCCTTGTTGCTACGGATGTGGCTGCCCGGGGGATCGATGTTGAAGGGGTAACCCATGTCTATAACTATGATGTTCCCCAGGATCATGAAAGCTACATTCACCGGATTGGCCGGACAGGCCGTGCCGGAGAGAAGGGGCTTGCAGTTACCTTTGTAGCCCCCAAGGACATGCCAGAGCTTCGGGATATCGAGCGCGGCATTAACCAGCGGATTGACCGGGAGCGTTACGAGCCGGCTAGCCATTCATTCACCGCGGTGAAGAAGTCCTCGGTGAGCCACGAGGAGGGCGAGAGCCGCCCTAGAACAGGCGGGGAGCGAGAAGGCTCCCGCCGCGGCGAGCGCAGCAGTGGCAGAAGTGGCGGCCGAAGTGGTGGGCGCGATCGCGGTCAGAGCGGCAGCGGTGGACGCGGACGCAGCAACAGCAGCAGCGGCGGACGCGAACGCAGCAGAGGCGAGCGCAGCGATAGTGCCCGCGGAAGCGAGCGCGGCTTCGGCGGCGAGCGCAGCCAAAGCGGCCGCGGCACGAGCAGCGAGGACCGCGGGCAATCCGGCGGCCGGCGCAGCTCTGCCGGCCGAAGTGACGCGCCGCCGTTCCCTGGCGGCGGCGACTCCCGCGGGCGCGGCGGCTCGAAGCCGCGCCAGGGCGGGTCCGCTCGGCCTGCCGGACAAGGCGGCCGTGCCAGCGGCAGTGACCGCAGCCGCAGAGGCGGCAAGCGGTAAAGCCCGTGCATGAAGCCGGCTCATCCTTTGAGCCGGCTTTTGCTGTGTACTAGTCACAGGTAGCATACCCAATCCCTAGCGGGAGCCAATAGGATTTAACTTTCAGGCTGGTTGTAGCCTCAGATGTAACCTTTTGCCGCATGAGTCAGTCTAAGTATAGTATAGAGAACCGGATCATCCGGACGACAGGAGGAACCACAAGGAATGAAGAACCAACGTGAAGAGATACAGTCTCAAGAAGCAGGGTCTGGCAAAAAGAGCCGTCTAGCCCGCCTGACCCTGGCAGCAGCCGCGCTCATGCTCACAGCAGCTTTATCCGCAGGATGCAGCAAGGATAACGCAGCTTCCAATACCAAAACCCCTGAATCATCTTCAGCCCAGCAGACAACGGGAACAGGGGCCACTCAAGGTGAAGTTACAGAACCAGCAGTAGCTCCCTCTGAATCTTCAGGAACAGAAACGGGAAATACTAATGAGGGAACGGGAAAGCCTGATACCACGAAGTCCGAGGGGAAAAGTGAAGGCTTGAAGGAGACCGCGGCTGATCCGGAGAGTGAAGCGGTCCTTGTGAACAAACAATTTGGCCTGCCGGACGATTATGAGCCGAAGGACTTGGTATACCCGGACGTGCCGTTCACGTTCAGTGAGAAGATTGACAAGCGCAAGATGCGCAAAGAGGCAGCAGCAGCTCTTGAGGAGATGTTCGCTGGTGCCAAGCAGGATGGCATCTATCTGGCTGGGGTATCCGCATACCGTTCCAAGAAGACACAGACCAGTCTGTTCAACCGTTATGTGAAGAAGGACGGCTTGGAGAAGGCCAAAACCTACAGCGCAGTACCCGGTTACAGCGAGCATCAGACAGGTCTGGCTATTGACGTGTCCGGAAGCGATGGGAAGTGTGCGGCGGAATCCTGCTTTGGAGGAACCAAAGAAGCCGAGTGGCTGAAAGCACATGCTCAGGAGTATGGCTTTATTATCCGTTATCCGGAAGGCAAGGAATCCATTACAGGATACAAATACGAGCCTTGGCATATCCGTTATGTTGGCAAGGAAATTGCGCAGGATGTGACCAGCAAAGGAATTACGCTCGAAGAATACTATGATGCCGTGCAGGTAACGGGGACTCCATAACTGGAAAAATGATTCATCCATCAATCCTACGGGTTATGTAGGTATGTACACGCACAACTCATTCAATCAGCCAAAGGAGGCAGTACCATGTCTGAACTAGAACATGCTGTTAACAAGGAAGGCGAAGTTGCGCTGAATAAGGTCGATAATGCGTTGGATCGGATGGATCAAGAGCAGAAGGATGAGATTTTGAGTAACTTCCAATCCTTCAAAAAATATCTTTCTGAACGAATTGAACTCGCTCAAAATATTGGGCTTAGCGAAGAAACGATGGCTAAGACAGCTGAGAAAATTGCCGGTTACCTTGCGGAGAACGAAGAGCCGCGCAACCGCGAGGAGAAGCTTCTACAGGAGCTCTGGAAAGTCGGCGATCAGGATCAGCGCCATAAGCTTGCGCATCTGCTCGTTCGTCTTGCACAAGCAGCCAATTAACCAATTACCTATATCTAAATCTAAATCTAAATGTAAGAGCAGCTCTCCTTAGTCAGGAGAAGGCTGCTCTTTTGCATTCTGAGGGTGAACCTTGCTAAGTTCGTGTAGAACATTACACCCGGCTGCCATATGTGTAAATCAATACTCCAACTTATATAGAAATGGGATTTTGTCTGTGATTTCTAGAGGTAGATGAAGCTTTGATGAAAAAAAGCCATTGACACTGATAATGATTATCAGTATCTTTAAGTATATATTGATAATGATTATCATTTGGCTTGATTGAGACTACAGCTTACCGGAGAGGGAGAATAATTATGGTATCTTTACAGACCTCACACTTGGATATAGCTTACGAAGACCGATTAATCGTAGAAGATTTGAATGTACAGATTCCTGACGGCCAAATTACAGCGCTTGTCGGAGCGAATGGCTCCGGTAAATCGACAATTCTTAAGACAATGGCCCGGATCATGCAGCCAAAAGGCGGCAGTGTCATCCTGAACGGCAAGTCTATTCATAAACAATCTACCCGTGAAGTAGCCAAGCAGCTGGCCATTCTTCCGCAGAATCCGACTGCCCCGGAGGGCCTGACCGTGTATGAGCTTGTCTCCTATGGCCGGTTCCCTTACCAGAAGGGATTTGGCAGCTTGAGAAGTGAGGATAAGCAGGTGATTGAGTGGGCGATTGAAGCCACAGGAATGCTTGAATTCACGGACCGCCCTCTTGATCAGCTGTCCGGCGGACAGCGTCAGCGTGCCTGGATTGCGATGGCTCTGGCCCAGGAGACGGAGATTCTATTCCTCGATGAACCTACTACGTTCCTGGATATGGCTCATCAGCTTGAGGTTCTTCATCTGCTTGAACGATTGAATCATGAAGCGAATCGTACGATCGTTATGGTGGTGCATGATTTGAACCATGCGGCCCGTTATGCTGATCACGTCATTGCCATCAAGCAGGGACAGGCGATAGCTGCAGGCACTCCTGAAGAAGTGGTAAACCAGGATGTGCTTCGTGAAGTATTTGGAATTGAGGCCGATATTGTTATGGACCCTCGTAGCGGTGTTCCTCTGTGTCTGCCGTATGATCTTGCTTCCCGGTCTCATGAACTTCGGCCAGCCAAGAAGTCTTTTGCACAGCAGGGCAATTTGGGAATGAGAGCAGCATCTTCAAGATAGCTGGGAATATAAGCCTGGTCACAGGAAGGCAGGGACATTCGTGAAACTGAGTTATGAACTTTTTGAGCAATTGTTCGGCATTGTAAGAGAAGATCCTCATGATGCGATTCTAAGCATTCCGGCTTCCGATTTCCTTACGGAGAAGGCAGCAGTTTCTTTTCTTGAAGCTTATCAAATCGAAATTAAGGGGCAGGACCTCCAGGTCGCTGCCACCTATTTCGCTTCGGCATGGAGAGGATTATGTGTCACTCTTCAATATATGATTTCTTTGGGTGATGTCAGGCTGAATTTCTCATTGACCAATTTGACCCTGCATATCAGCAGGAAGAACGGATATCCATCCATATTCTTCAGGCTGCGGGACGCGGCTGAGCTTCCCTGGCCGGAACAGGATCGGGACAGCTTGAGATTAGAAGCTCTCGAGGGTTTCTATAAAGAGACCCTTCGTCCAGTGTTCAGGGTGCTTGCAAGCGTATCCGGGCTTCCAGCCGCTCAGATCTGGGGACAGCTGCCGCTTGGCGTTGCGTATTACATAAGACATATTAGCGGTAAGCTGGAACAGGAAGCGGATCGCATCCGGCTGCAGGAGGATCATGAGTATCTGATTAAGGACGTTGATCCCTCCGTCTTCGGACTCAGCAGGAATCCATTTAATTATAAACCGAGATGGATTGATGATCTTTATAATCCCGGTCAGCAGTCGCAGATGAAACCCACCTGCTGCTTGGCTTACCGGACCGATACGGGCCATGGCTACTGCTACTCCTGTCCGAAATTGACCCGTCAGCAGCGGGAAGAGAAGGCTGCATCCCTCAAGGCTGCGGCGCAGCCCAAATAAAGGATCAGTCTGCACTGCAGCGATCCTTTTTTCTTTTGTATAAGCGGATTGCAGCTGCGGGCGCTTTTTCGTATCATGATAGGGAAGGCGTAAAAACACGGTCCGGTTGGTAGTCCGGGCCTCTCTACCGCTATGAAGCGTGTCATCCGCTTTGACTGTAAGAGAGCAGTAACCTTCCCCCTCGGGATGTCCTTCGCTTTCGGATTAATAGAGGGGGTTAACTGGTATGAAGTTAACAGTGTATTACGAAGGTCCGTATTGGGTGGGTGTGGTGCAGGACGAAGCAGAAGGCAGGGTCCGGGCTGGCCGATTTGTATTCGGCTCAGAACCCGCTGATGCCGAAGTGCTTGAATTTATCAGCGAGCATCTTGCTCCACTGATGGAATCGATGACAGCCGAAGTGGAGGGTAAGCGGATGCCCACACGCCGGGTGAATCCCAAGCGGCTTCAGAGGCTTGCAGCCGAGGAGAGCAGATCCCACGGCGCCGGAACCTATGCCGATCAGGCGATTAAGCTGCAGATGGAGCAGCGCAAGCAGCTGAGGCGGGTGATCGGCAAGGCACAGCGTGAAGAGCTGAAGGAACGCAAGCGGGAAATCGCACGGCAGAAGGCCAAGGACAAGCACAGGGGCCGTTGATCGGTCACTTTTGCCCTGTGTTAGTAAATAAGCCGTCTCCCCCTTAGGGGGAGACGGCTTATTTGTCATAGCAGGAGAATCACTTCATTTCGGAGCGATCCTTCTGAGTGGAGCTAAGCTGCTGTAGTGCTTCATCCAGAGGAACGTCCCCTTCAACGATTTCAAACTCGCAAGACTCGGTTTGGGGTAGGGACAAGGCGAGAACCGCTGCCCTCGCAACGTCATCTCTGGAGATGCGCCCGTGCCGGGTAATTCCCATGGATGCCGTAACCCGGCCTGTTGGGGGATCATTCGTCAGGCCGCCCGGGCGAATAATAGTATGATTCAGCTTGCTCTCCTCAAGCACCTTCTCGGCCCGCCTTTTTGCAAGCAGGAAGGGCTTCAGTAAATCCGGCATTTGATCAGGTGCAAGGGTACCGATCGAGCTGATCAGGATGAACCGCTCCACTCCATCAAGTATGGATTGCTCGATGAGCCGTACAGTGCCCAAATGATCAACTTCTTCCGGATTGCCTGAGGCTCCTGCACCTACAGCACAGATAACAGCATCCGCTCCTTTAAGTCCCTCTGAGAATACCCCGTTCAGATCTCCGAGGAAAGGTTCAGCACCCGACTCCCGAATCGCTGCTGCTTGTTCTTCTGTTCTTACCAATCCACGTACCCGGTACCCGGCATCGATCAATTCACGGACGATCCGCCGTCCAGTTCCTCCGTGTGCTCCGGCAACAAAAA
>RCUP01001663.1_pt1 | contig 13130 bp, 11 predicted proteins | sample 2166341 | NCBI WGS metagenome assembly RCUP01 (sample SAMN09932325, study PRJNA488358) | compost metagenome | isolation source: compost soil in succinonitrile-enriched | place: Germany: Experimental Botanical Garden | reverse complement strand
TAACTACTATCGGCTCAACTACCAAATACTTCAAAATTTACAATCCTCAAAACAAAGCCTTAAAGATAAGTGAAGTTCAGTTAATGGGAGGAAGTAATTCTCCTTTTAAATTGAATTTAGACGGTGTCAAAGGAAATTATTTCACGGATTTGGAAATGGAGTCCGGAGATAGCTTGTTTTGCTTTGTCGAAGTCAAACTGAATGTGAACGGTCAAAATTTACCATTGATTGTGGAAGATTCTGTTCGTTTCCGTACAAACGGAGAAGATCAATATGTGAAACTCGCTGTTTGGGGTCAGGATATGTACTATCATTATTCCAATCTCGGTGCGGGTATTATCGATACAAATGAAGGAACCTGGCCGAATGACAAACCCCATGTAATTTACGGATCTACATTCGTTGATTCAGCCAAAACCTTAAACATTATTGGCGGTACACATATCTATTTACACAAAAATTCCATTCTCTGGAACTATAAAGGAACTCTGAACATCGATGGCGATTACAACAACAAAGTAACAATTCAGGGAGACCGTTTAGAAGCATATTATAAAGATGTTCCGGGACAGTACTACGGAGTGTATTATCAGGAAGCGAGACCTTCATTAATCGATAACGTAGTTATCAAAAATGCTACTGCAGGAATCCATGTTGATTCGCGCGATATGGCTTACACTCAGAACACTTTGACGATTTCCAACACGGAAATTCTCAACTCGGCAAGCTACGGTTTATTCCTTTTCAACGGCCCGAAAGTTTACGGTGAAAATGTATTGGTTCATAGCTCCGGAGTCCATTCACTCCTTGTAATTCAAGGTGCAGATTTCACGTTCAATCATTGTGATTTCTTAGGCTACGGAAGTGGTGAAGGATCAACTCCTGCAGTTGGGATTTCGAATTATTACGCCACTTCCCAGGGAACTTTTGTATCCCCTATTCCAAATGCGAATTTCAATAATTGCGTGATTTATGGAAGTAACGGTGATCAATTGGCGATTGATACCATTCAACCGGGAGGATTGACCCTGAATTTTCATTTCAGAAACTCAGTAATCTTTAAAAGCAACCTGAGCAATCCTATGTTTGCGAGCTCCAACAATAACAATCCTTTATTTATCAATCCGGGGCAGGATAATTTCAAATTCTACAGCGCCTCCAGCCTGAACAATCAAGGAAACCCGACGTATCTTACACAATCCGGATTGGATATCTTAGGAATGTCGAGAAACCCTGTTACTCCGGATATTGGAGTGTATGAAACTCCTTAATGTTTTGATCTGGCAGTTTTAAAACGCCATTTTTCGCTTTTCCCAACCATATTCAAGTATTCGCCGTAACAGAAATTGAAGCTGATCTTCAGTGAAATGCTGTGCAGGGAGGAATTATATGGCTGACGGACATCTGTACGGAAATAGTAGCCGTAATTCAGGGATAGTACACCGAATAAGGTTATACCAATTTCCGGCAGGAAAAAAGTAGCTTTCCGGGCAAACAATACCGAACTCTGCACATTGAAACCGATTGGGTCTTTTAAACGCTGGTAAATTCCACGCACGGAAATACCATCTCGTCTTTCATCTACAAGGTGAATCCATTTATATGTGCTTTCGATACCGTAGTAGTTAATAACATCGTTGGTGAGTCTTCCCCTAGTAGCGAATACATTCGCTCCCAATTCAACAGATTTAAGATCTACAAAATTCTTTTCGATGCTGATCCCAGGTGTGTAATGCATTTTTACAACACCACTCCTATCCTGCCCCAAAAGCTGCAAAGGAAGCTGTAAAATCAGCAACAAAAAGAGGAAGGTCATCCGCATTGATTGATTCCTTAAAATTGAATAAAAAAGTCGGGGCGGAAAATTTTCCGCCCCGACTTTTTTATATTTCAAGCTCTGCCTGATTAATATTTCAAATCTCCGTTGATCTCTCTTACAGCATTAGCTGCTTCAGCAAACTTCGCCTGTTCCTCTGCAGTAAGCGTTATGTTCACGATCTCTTCAACTCCGTTTGCCCCAATAATTGCAGGAACTCCCAAACAGATGTCGTTTTGTCCGTATTCACCTTCAAGCATCAAAGAACAAGGAATCATTTTCTTCTGATCACAAGCGATTGCCTGAACCATTACAGAAACAGCTGCACCAGGTGCGTACCAAGCTGAAGTTCCCAACAATTTAGTCAAGGTTGCCCCTCCTACTTTCGTTTCTTCAACTACATATTTTTGTTGCTCATCAGTCAGAAATTCCGTTACAGGAATACCGTTTCTTGTTGCTTTGCTCAACAATGGAAGCATTCCGGTATCACTGTGTGCAGCGATTACCATACCGTCTACATCAGAAATCGGGCTTCCCAACGCTTCAGCCATTCTGTATTTGAATCTTGCAGAATCCAAAGCACCACCCATTCCAATGATCTTGTGCTTAGGAAGACCTGAAGTTTTGTGAACCAAATAAGCCATTGTATCCATTGGATTAGAAACAACGATAATGATCACTTCCGGAGAATGTTTTACCAGGTTTGCTGTAACTTCTTTCACAATACCTGCATTGATTCCGATCAACTCTTCTCTTGTCATTCCCGGTTTTCTTGGAATACCTGAAGTGATTACAGCCACACGGGAACCCGCTGTTTTACTGTAATCTCCTGTTGTTCCAGTAATTTTCGTGTCGAATCCGTTAAGTGATGCCGTTTGCATTAAATCCATTGCCTTACCTTCGGCAAATCCTTCTTTAATATCTACCAAAACTACTTCTGAACAGAAGTTTTTCATTGCGATATATTCCGCACAGCTTGCTCCTACAGCTCCTGCACCTACTACCGTTACTTTCATTGTTTTATGATTAAATGATAATACTATTTCTTAAGCGCAACGAATTTAAGAATAAAACTTTGCTCCTGCTGTAAATTTTGTATAGAAATAACGTTATTTGTAAAAATTGAGAATTGAAAAGTAAAAAGTGACAGGAGGCTTGACTTTCAACGGTAAAAATGGGGATACCACGAGCAAATTCTGTCTTTTAATTTTTTCAATTTTACATTCTCAATTAAAAAGAGGCAACCCTATTGACAATCTTTCGTTATTGCATGGAGACAGTGAAACAGAATTGGGAATTGGATGAAATAATTGAGGGCTGCAAATCTTCCGACAGAAGAGCGCAAGAACAGTTATTCAAAAAGTTTTACGGGAAAATGCTTGTGGTTTGCCAACGGTACATTCGCGATAAAGATTCAGCCCAGGAAGTTTTACAAGAAGGTTTCATTAAGGTCTTTGAACATATTAAAGGTTACGACAAAAAGGGATCTTTTGAAGGTTGGATGAGAAGAATCATTGTCAATTGCGCAATTGATTCGATCCGAAAATCAAAAAAGGATTTTATGTTACCTGGTAATGACAGTGATTTCAAGTATATCCCGGAAGAAGATGAACTGGGAGAAGATTGGGAAATCACCTCGTTAAAAGCAGGAGTAGCACTGGAAGCCATAAACAAGCTTTCTCCGGCCTACAAAGCAGTTTTCAACCTGTATGTGATGGAAGAATTCACACACAAGGAAATTGCAGAGATACTGGAAATCAGTGAAGGAACGTCAAAATCTAATTTAGCAAAAGCCAAAATGAATCTTCAGAATTATTTGAAACAAAAATTCACAAAAATTGCTCAATGAAAAACATTGACCAGCTTATAAAAGAGTCGCTTGAGAACCATGAATTGCCTTACAATGAGGCTGCATGGGAATCTATGTCTAAACGCTTAGACGGAACGACTCCTTCTCCATTCTACCGTAAATGGTGGGTGGCAGCTTCTGTTGGGACAGTACTTGTAGGTTCTGCTCTGTTTTTTGCATTGAATTCTCAATCGGAATCCACTAAGCAAACAAAAGAAACGACTCCTGTAATTAGCCAGAACACCAAAAATCCGGAAATTAAAAAACAGGATGAAAAGCAGGCTTTACAGAATACTCTCCCTCAAACGCACATACCACAACACATCGAAGAAAAACAAACAATTGTTTTTCAGAATGAACCTGCTGTAAAAAATCAGCAGCATTCCAATGCAGTTCATCCAAATGGACCAAAAGGAGACTTAATAAACAAAAAAGAAAATGAAGGACAGCAAGTTTCGAATTCGAAACCAGTAATTGCTGACGCTCATCTTTCAAAGAATACTCTTTTACCAGCGATTTTTAATAAATCAAAATATTGTATCGGTGACGAAATTGAGATCACCAATCCAAATGAAAATACAACGATTCAGGTTCTTCAAAATGGAAAAAACCTTCTAACTGTAAAACCTGACTCGAAAAAGACCTTGATTGCTTCCAATGAAGGAACTATTGATGTATTAGTTGGAAATCAAAAACAAGCGGTACCTGTTTACGGGACAACAACTGATTTATACATTCACGTTGATCCTTCATTAATTTATGAGGATGCAATTCCGGCTGTCAGATTCAACGTATCCGGAAACGACAATGCTGTTCATTGGAAAGTTGAAAAACATAGTAGCGAGGTTGAAAACGGAACATTAATCGTTCATCCATATAAAGGAACTGAAATCTCTGTTTCTGTTTCCAGCAAAGATCAAAATGGTTGCTTGGTAGTTGAGAACAAAACTATTTCAATTCCGGAAGAATACAATTTGAATGCATCAAAAGCTCTGGACGTAAATGCTTCGGATATTCGTTTCAATACATTCATGCCTTATGCTTTGAAGGAACGTAATACTCCGTTTGAATTGTACATTTACGATGCAAGATCAGGAAGAGTTATTTTCAAAACATCAGATGCATCCAACGGGTGGAATGGTGTAGATTCTCAAACAGGAGAAATGTTGAAAAATGGTTCAACTGTACTTTGGAAAGTTATCATGGGAAATCCGAATCCGGGAGAACCTAGAGAATATAAAGGAACACTTGTGTTAAAAACTGAATAAGCTACCAGACTACTACTGGGTATTGGGAGAGGAAACTTTCCCTTTTTTGTTTTACCACATTCAGGTATTCCGCTGCTTTTTTCGATTCGGGATACAACAAACGGTGTTCTTCCATTCTTCGGATTTTGAGTAATTCATCAATCACTCCGTTCGTTTCTGAAGTAAACAGTTCTGTTCGCAGAAATTCCCACACAAATTCAGTTGCCTGAGAGTTCGGGTGAACTCCGTCCGATTCAAAATACCGGTAATCCCGCAAAACGTCATTTACAAGTTCAAATGCGGGGAAATAGTGTATTTCCTGATCCTTGAGTAAATTAACCAAACAAAAAAGCTCGGATTTCGAAAGGGAATTTTCCATTAAACCGTCGCGTACATATCGAACCGGACTTACTGTAAAAACAATTTGAATGTGAGGATTCACATTCCGAATTGCATCTATTGCTTTTTTCCAAAGATCAAACAGTTCTTCTACAGGTGTTAGCTCCTTTTTAAAGTATTCCTTCGGCTGTTGATGACAATTCGCAACAATGCTTCTGGATTCTATCAGACGATAACCATGAGCAGATCCCAAGGTCACAACTAACAATTTTGCCTTCGACAACGATTCTTTCAATATCTTCAATTGACTCAGTAACTCGTTATTCAGCGATCGCGAATCCATCGAATAAAGTGTACTGCTGGCATCATAACTGACATAAACATCCTCTTTCTGAACAAATTCAAGCAATTCTGCTTGTTCAAAAGCTAATAGAATTTGTTTGGCAAGCGGAATCGGATGAAAAATAACTCCCAATGGATTATCGAAGACTTCAAAACCTGCTCTTCGAAACCAATAAGACATATTTGCAGAGAAGCAGGATCCCAATTGCACAACCAGACCTCCGTGCGCCACTTTAGGGAAACTCTTTTGTTTTAAAGTATCTGATGAAATTGTCATTTTAATCGGTCTAATGTATGATCGAATACTTGCTTCCATCCTTTCCATTTTCCAGCTTCAGCAAGTGTTTCATTATGCCAGATAAAGCAAAAAACGCCACCGAATTTTTCAACCTCATCAACTAGTTCATCCACGATCTCAATACTCTGAGGAATAGTCAGTTTTTTGTATTCCAATAAAGTTCCATCCATATAACAAAATGGTACAATCCGGTATTCCGGATAAACCTGATTGGTCAGTAGATCAAAAAAAGAATGTTCATATGCTGTTCCGGCTCGAAATCCGTAATCATCGGCATAGCCCATTGTAAAATCCCGCTCAAACTCTTGCTCCATCATCCGATGATATGTTTTAGGAAGATTCAATTTCAGAAAATGCTGCCGCGACTCCTTGATTTTCTTTTTGGTAATCATTTGAACTCTGTCCACCTCATTCAGGAGCTTTTCATCTGAATAATTACTCGCATAACTCGGATGAAGCCCAACATGTCCAAGTTGATTAATCTCTTGTATCAACTTCTGATGCCTTGTATCATGCCAGGAAATATTCGTATCATACTTTGCAAAATCTCCCAAATGCCAAAAAACACGGGTCTCCGGAAATTGCTTTATGACTTCCCGAATTTCATCAAAGGAATCAAAAGGATCATTTACCTCTCCATTTTGAACCGATTTCCGTTCTTTCAATCGGTTTTTATTGTTTTTGAGAAAGTCTTTACCAACAGAAAGCCATGTTCTCCATCCCTCTTTCCATTTGTACGCAAACGTATTATCAATATCAAAAGAAGGGAGTGCAACAATCCGTTTTCGATCAATCAATTTCTTCAAATAATCAGGAGCATAGGCAGTGAAAAAAGCTTCAATCCAATGTTCCGCAATTTGTATATGAAGCCAGCCAAACTTACTTTGAACACTTTCTTTTGCAGTAAACCTTCCATGATCATCCAAAAACTTAGGGCTATATTCTTCATAACGTGAAAGAACATAGAAAATCGAAGCCAAAGGGTCCGTTACCGAATCAATTTGCAAACATTCTGTTCCGTTCCAAAATCCTTTTTCGATCCGGATTACCGGTCGGAAACGCTCTTCAAACAACAATCCGGATGGAGTCAACGTTGAAGTATTTTCGAATTCAAAATCGGAATAAGCCAACTTCATACCGCTATAGGAAGAGAAAAACTGCTTATCATTCGTCAACTCATATTCCAATCCATGCTCTTTGAACACAAAATCCAAAGTATACATTAAGCGAACGGAAATTTCATCGACGTAAAAAAGCATTTCTTACAGAAGTTCTTGATCTGAGAAGCTAAAATAGCCATTATCTGTGACAATCAAATGATCCAACACTGGCATTTCAATCATGTCTCCGAATTGCTGAATCCGTTTTGTAATTTTCTCGTCTGACTCGCTGGGTTTTAGATTTCCACTCGGATGATTATGCGCCAAAATAATTCCTGAAGCGGCCAAATCCATCCCATATTTAAAAATGATCTTCGGATCTACGTAAGTTCCGGCAGTTCCACCGATCGAAACTTGTTTCACTTGTAATATCTGATTCCCGCGATTCAAATAAAGCACAAAAAATTCTTCATGGGTTAAATCAGAAAAATATCCTTTTAGCTCCTGGTACGCTTTTAGAGAACCGTCAATTTTATTACGTTTCGTTTTTGTATACTCTTTCTTTCGTCTTCCTAGCTCTAAAGCAGCAAGAATACTGATCGCTTTGGAATCTCCAATCCCCTTTACATTACATAAATGAGAATGCCGTAATTTACCAAATTCATACAAATCTCCATTTGTCAATGAAAGTAATTCCCTTGCCAAATCAACTGCAGATTTGGATCTGCTTCCTGTTCCAATAAGAATAGCCAGTAACTCAGCATCTGAAAGAGTATGCTTACCTTTAAGCATCATTTTCTCTCTCGGGCGGTCATCTTCCGCCCAGTTTTTAATTGCTAACTGTTTTTGATACATTTTCCACTTATCTTTTCCATGAAGTTACGGAATTAGTTCCGGGCAAAAAAGCCTTTTCAAACATTTTTTCCAATTTTTTAAACATTTTAATCCTAAATTATAATCAAAAAATAAGCTCCATATAAACCAGAGCTATAAACTACTACTTTTATCTCCATGGATTCATTGACTCAAATTGTTTTGGGAGCTGCAGTTGGAGAAGCTGTTGCCGGAAGAAAAATTGGTAATAAAGCAGCTTTATGGGGAGCAATTGGCGGAACCATTCCTGATTTAGATGTTTTTCTACGCATTTTTTACGACCCCTTGGATGCAGCTTTAGTTCACAGGGGTTTTTCGCACTCTTTACTTTTCGCCTGTTTGGCTGGTCCCGCGATAGGATACTTATTTCATCGGCTTACCAAACGGAAGTATTCTTTCAAAATGTGGTCCTTACTTTGGTTTCTCAGCATTGTGACACACCCGATGTTGGATATTTTCACCAATTACGGAACACAATTTTTCTGGCCTTTTTCATGGCGTTTAACATTCAACTCCGTGTTTGTCATAGATCCTTTATATACTCTTCCTTTCATGGTATTACTAATAGGAGCGCTTTTTATGAAAAGAGATTCAAAACGGAGAAGAATCTGGAATTGGACCGGAATTGTATATTCCACTACCTATTTACTTTGGGGAGTAATCGTCAAACTAGGAATATATAGCAGTTCAGACAGTTATTTTGCAGAAGCCAACATTCACCCGAAAAGAATCATGGTCACACCAATGCCTCTCACTTCTTTTTACTGGGATATTATTGCCGAAGATGATACGGCATATTATATTGGGTACAAATCACTTTTTGCACCTTTCAATCCGGAGGAAATAGAAATTATTCCGAAAAACCATGAATTACTTACTCAAATAGACTGGAAGGAAAATTCGAGAGTTGAGCAAATCAGACATATCACCAATGACTTTTATTCCGTTGAAAGACAAAAGGACAGTTTATTGATTTTCGATTTAAGATTCGGAACCAATACTCAAATCACCAATCGAAAAAGCACTGGTGCATTAATGGGATACGGATTCAGGTTAAATGAAAAAACTATCACTCCCTTCTCATACAGAACCAGGGATTTTGACAAAATAGACTTCAACTCCTATGTCGAAAAGGTTTTCGGAAAGTAAATCCGAGTGTGTAAATTCTGAACAAATACTTCAGAGTTGTGATATATCGTTAATTATGACCATTTGAATATCAATAACTTGTAACAAGTTAATCGATTTACTATAACTTTAGTAATCAAAATTATTTGCTTACTCGAATGAAACCAAACGCTATGAAAACATCCTTAACGCTCTCTGCAGTTTTGGTGGGATTTCTTTCTTTCTCACAAAACTATGCTCCAATTCCCGTCACAGGCTACAACTCAGATGTGATTGCCGAAGCAGTTCCCGCCTTATCAACAACAACAGCATCTCTGGATGGCAGTGATTATATTCTTTACAGTCAGGCATACGGAGCTTCATTAAGTACGGGCAGTGGCTTACCCAACAATGGAACAATCATTTCGGGAAACAGCTCTTACCAACTGGCTCCCTACACTGCAGAAAATGCGATTTTCCTCTCAACCGGTCAAACCGACTCCCTCGAACTAACAACACCCGCACCTTATTCTTCCCTTAGTTTTCTAGGCTTCTCAACAGAAGGCCCAGGAACAGTCTTATTTGTTATCAAATTCACAGACGGCTCTGCAATGGTCGTAAACAGTAGTAATTTATCAGATTGGTTTAACGGTGCCGGAGCAGTAACCGGAGGTTTTGACAGAGCAGGAAGAACTGGTGACACACCTGACTTCAGTAATTCTACACCTTACATGTATCGTATTAATGTGCATTTATCCTGTGCGGATCAGGTAAAATTGGTTCAACGGGTTTTGATTATCAATACCACTCCGTCTCCTTCGATCAAAACAGCAATCTTTGCTTTGTCCGGAGCATCTGTCGTAACGAACACTTCTATTTTAAATTATCAAGACCTGAATTGTTACGGCGACACTGACGGATACATTCAATTAACTCCTTCAGGATTAATTCCGCTTACATTTTCATGGAATACAACTCCTCCCACATCCACTCAAAATTTGAACAACAAAGGAGCAGGTACTTATATCTGTACGATTACGGATGCAACCGGATGTTCTACCCAAGTGAGTCAAACATTGAGTCAGCCTGCGGCAATAGGAAGCAGTCAAACAGCTTCTATTTGCGCCGGTGAAAGCTTTACAGTTGGACCATTTACACACACGACTTCCGGAACTTACAATGATCCTTTGGATGCTTCCACAGGTTGTGATAGTGTTGTAACAACCGTTTTAACAGTTACAAGCATCAATACTTTTGCGACACTTTCCGGACATCAGCTAACTGCAGCAGCAACCGGAGCTCAATACCAATGGCTCGATTGCGGAGCTGGTTATGCAATTGTTCCGGGAGCTACAAGTCAAACATTTACTCCCGGAGTGAACAGTGCTTATGCGGTCGCAATTACGATCAATGGTTGTACGGATACTTCCTCTTGTATTGTTTACTCTACAGCAGGACTGGATGCTTCTCAGAAAACGAACATTTCGGGCTCTCCGAATCCGGTAATCGATCAGTTACAGATTAACAGCGCTGAAGCAATCACTGGTATTGAGGTATTCAATCTGGCTGGAGCGAAACAAACTATTTCTCATTCCGGAAATATCCTTTACATGGATCATTTATCAAGTGGTACTTATTTCGTTCACGTGACTTCGGTATTGGGAGAAAAAAGCATTTTACATGTTGTCAAACAATGATCATTTCTGAATTTACAATTATATAAAAAAGACTAATTCACTTCCGAATTGTTTATAAGTGGACTTCGAGAGGGCAATCGCATGAAACTTTCGAAGTACATTTGTAACAACTATGATAAAAGTAGAAATGAAACATTGGATTACAATTTGTGCTTGTTCGGTATTATTACTTCAGGCATGCGGACAAAATAATACTGAAACAAAAGCTGAATCTCAAAAAGAAGAACGAAAAGTTCCTCAATTACCTGAGATCAAACGCACTTATTCTCTTTCGGATTATCTGACTGAAAATTCGGATTTGGATAAAGATGTAGATGCATTGTTCAAAACCTTGGACGATACAGCCATTGTAGCTCAGTTAATCATGCCGGCAGTTGGTCGTTTAGGAAACACTCCTCAGTCGATCAAGGCGCTTATCGGAAAGAGAGCTATTGGAGGAGTTTTGATGTTGAACGGAACAAAAACAGAATTTACTTCCTGGATCAACGAATTTAATGAACTGAATAAAGAAAACGGAAACCCGGGATTTTTATATAGTGCAGATGCAGAACCGACGCTGTTCAACCGCAAAATTTCAGGAACTTCAACCGTTAAAAAAGCGAATGAAATCACTTCCCTTGCTGAAGTAAATCAATGTGCAGATACTATTGCTGCAACCTTAAAGGCGATCGGAATCAATTACAATTTTGCTCCGGTTGTAGATTTGGCAAAGAACGGAACAGTTGGTTACAGAGGATTCGCGAAAGTGGAAGCAAACAATGTTCCCTGGTCGAATGCATTTATTGCACGCATGCAGGAACAAGGTATTATTGCTACAGCAAAACATTTCCCTGGACACGGATTGGTTTCAGGAGACACACACAAAGCGCTTCAGGCAATTGACGGTGAATTGAAAGAAGTTTCAACGTATCCCGGATTGATCGAAAAAGGAGTTTTGAGTATTATGATCGGGCATTTGGCAGTTGTCAACAATCCGAAATACAATACAAACGGACTTCCTGCAACATGTTCGAAAGTTATTATCACGGACTTGCTTCGAAAAGAATTAGGTTTTAAAGGATTGGTTGTAACTGATGCCATGAATATGGGAGGTGTTACTGCCGTGAAAGGAAACAGTGTGAAAGCAATCGAAGCCGGAGTAGATATTTTATTAATGCCCTTGGATTGTATGAAATCTCACGGAGAAATTCTGGCAAAATACCGTTCGGATGCAAACTTTAAATCCATCGTAGATGCAGCAGCAAAACGCGTGCTTCGCATGAAATTATGTGCCGGAACAATTCATTAAAAAGGATTGTTTTCAACTCATTTAAGACTGATTTCAAATGAAATCAGTCTTTTTTTTGCTCCATTCGGTTTTGACATTACCTTTACGACATTGCTAACCGGGAACTCTTTATGAAAACGATCATTACTGTTTTTTTAGTGACTTTTTGTCCATTTATATATGGCCAAATTTTACATCAGGCCGTTCGGGAAGATAAAACGTATGAATACTGGTTTTCCTTAGATCAGTATCAAAAACCGTTAAACTACGCCATTGAAATTGCGCATTTGGGAGGAAATATCAATCGCTTGAACGGAAAGATCACCGGAAACAAGAAAAAAGGCGTAATTACCATCTCAGATACCAAAAACAACCTGTTATTTGAAAAGGAACTAAGCTCAGACTTAAGTTTTGAGTTTGCTACCGATCAAAAAGAAATTGTGATTGTGTTCACAGTAGACGGATTTGTGACCTATTCGAAGAAGACAAACATCGAAACACTTTCCGTTTTGGTTCTGAAATTACATCCTGAACCGCAAGATGTTGTTTATCAGATTAATGCACAAAAAGAATTGTCTGAGTCGGATTTGAATACCATCATGCAATGTGTCAATAATTGTGTGCAACACGATGTCAATAAAGACATGAACACTTGTGGTAAAAAAGGAGAAACAACTATTTCCTTACAGCTTTAAAAGGATAAGCACGAAATAGATTACCTTCGTATTCTTCAAATTTCGTTTTCTAATAAAGAGTCATGCACGAATCGATCCGATTAAACAAATTTATCAGCGATAGCGGTTACTGTTCCCGAAGAGAAGCAGATAAGTATATTGAACAAGGATCGGTATTTATCAACGGCGTGAGAGCAAAAGTTGGTACTCAAGTAGGTAAAAGAGACACTGTTGTTGTGAACGGGCATACCGTCCAGCGAAAAGATCAGGAGGATGATTTGTATATTGCATTAAACAAACCAACCGGTATTACTTGCACGACGGAAAAAGGGATCGCAGATAATATCGTAGATTACATCGGTCATCCGAGACGAATATTTCCAATTGGTAGATTGGATAAAGACTCGCAAGGCCTTATTTTCCTAACGACCAATGGCGATATTGTAAACAAGATTTTACGTGCCGGAAATCAGCACCAAAAGGAATATATCGTAACTGTCGACAAGATCATCACCCCAGAA
>RCUP01001658.1_pt1 | contig 13168 bp, 11 predicted proteins | sample 2166341 | NCBI WGS metagenome assembly RCUP01 (sample SAMN09932325, study PRJNA488358) | compost metagenome | isolation source: compost soil in succinonitrile-enriched | place: Germany: Experimental Botanical Garden | reverse complement strand
CTTTCATGACCAGTATTACAGCGGGATGCTCGATGCCAACCAATCCATCCTGCTTGTATTGCTTAAGGGGCAAAATGGGGGTAATGCCCGCTTTACCAAAAAAATTGAAGGAGGGTTTTCAGATCGCACACAGGGATCGATCAGTTTCAACGTCGGTAAGAAAAAAGTAAAACGAAAGTTTAAAGTATCTGTTACCGAGGAAGGCAGGATCGAAGTAGACCTAAACCTGAAGCTTCAGGCTATAGTTGAGGAATATACCGGAAAGCAGTCACTTGAGGGCGAGGAGATTACAAAAATCAATCAAGAGCTCTCCGAAATGCTCACAAAGGATGCCGAGGAAATAATCCGGGAATTACAGCGGGCAAATTCTGATATCTTCGGTGTGGGCAGAAAATTGATTGCCTACCATAACAAGGTTTGGAAGACCAAGAATTGGAATGAAGATTACCGGAAAGTACAATTCCATCCCAAAGTAGAGGTTGAAATTGTAGATACCGGCACTCTCCAATAAGATTACAGATTAACAAGCCGCTTCAAATAAGGCATGAGCAGCGGATACAATTCCTCCTGACTAAGCCCAATCTCCAGGGTCGCCTGAATGTAGCCGAATTTGTCGCCGATATCATATCTCTTCCCGGCGAGTTCAAGAGCAAGCAACCCTTCCGTGCCGCAGATCTTATGCAGAGCATCCGTAAGCTGGTATTCTCCTCCGGCTCCCCGGTCAATCTGCTCCAGCACGGAGAAGATCGAAGGCTGAAGGATGTAGCGGCCCATAACGGCCATTTGGGAGGGCGTCTCTTCGGGAGAAGGCTTCTCCACCAGTCCGCCCACCTGATAAAGTCCATTCTCTGCGAGGGAGGAATCGATAATTCCGTATTTACTTACATCGGAAATCGGGACCGGCTTAACACCAACTACAGGCTTTCCCGTCTCTTCGAACACGGAGATCAGCTGTTTGAGAGCCGGGGGCTCGGAGACCATAATATCATCGCCGAGCAGAACGGCGAACGGTTCATCTCCGATAAATTGCTGGGCGCAGAGGATTGCATGGCCAAGGCCCAGCGGTTCCTTTTGCCGGATATAATGAATTCCTGCGAGCTCACTAATGGCCTGGACTTCAAGGAGCAGATCGTGCTTGCCCTTCTCCTTCAGGATGCGCTCAAGTTCCACGGACTTATCGAAGTGGTCCTCTATCGATTTCTTGTTGCGGCCGGTTACGATAATGATGCTCTCAATTCCGGATTGCACCGCTTCTTCCACAATATATTGAATCGCCGGCTTGTCGACGATCGGCAGCATTTCTTTGGGTTGTGCTTTAGTTGCCGGCAAAAAGCGGGTGCCGAGTCCAGCGGCGGGAATTACAGCTTTTCTGACTTTCATATGGATTCACTCCTGTTCTTCTTTGTCTCTAGTCTGTTGTCCGAACACAAGATACCGGCTTCCAGCATAATTAACGAGGATACTTACTGCGGTAGCAGCCAGTTTGCAGAGGGTAAGATTCGTTCCCGTACTGGCATACAGCACCTTTAGCAGTAACGAAGATATCGTTAACGCCGCAAGATTCACAAGTATAAATCGAAGAAGCTCATTCTTTCTCTTCTGTGTGCGCTCCTCACGAAAGGTCCATCTGCTGTTCAGGATATAGCTATTCAGTACGCCACAGCCGTAGGACACGATCTGGGCAGGGATAACGGGGATATTACCCATGATGAGCAGTGTGAACACGCCCAGATCAATTCCGGTATTTATAAGTCCCACAAGCCCGAATTGAATCAGCCGGGTTATCTTGCTGTTCATACCTTGGTTATGCGCTCCCGGGGGAGCTGCTCCTCCTGATGATGAATCCCGTGCACTTCATTCACAATATAGAGCGGCCGCCCCTTGGTCTCATCATAGATCCGGCCGATATATTCGCCGAGTACCCCAAGCATGATCAGTACAAATCCATCGAACAGCAGCATGATTCCAATGAGGGAAGGCCAGCCTTTACTGGTGGCCCCTGTGAACAATGCCAGATACAGAACATACAGCAGATAGATGAAACCAAGGATCGACAGAGTTATTCCTGCATAACCTGCCAGCTTCAGCGGTTTGTAAGAGAAGGACATGATTCCGTCCAAAGACAGCTTGATCATCCGTTTGAGGGGATACTTGGTCTCCCCGGCAAGACGTTCATCCCGCTCATACTCCACCGCAGTCTGGCGGAAGCCTACCCAGCTGACCAATCCGCGGACGAACCGGTTCTTCTCAGGCAGGCGTTTCATTTGCTCCACAACCTTGCGGTCCATTAACCGGAAATCTCCTGTATCTACCGGGATATTAATATCGGTAGAGGCCCGGAGAACCCGGTAGAACATGCTGGCAGACCATTTCTTGAAGAGCGTCTCCCCGTTCCGCTTAATTCGCTTCGCATAGACAACCTCAAAGCCTTCCTTCCATTTATCAATCATCGACAGAATCAATTCAGGAGGGTCCTGAAGATCTGCATCAATAATAATAATAGCTTCTCCACAGGCATAATCCATACCTGCTGTAATGGCAATCTGATGTCCGAAATTCCGTGAGAAATCGATCAGCTTGACGGTGTCGTCCCAGCAGCTGTAGTCTTTAATAATCTCGGCACTTTGATCCCCGCTGCCATCATTCACAAATATTAACTCATAGGAGTCTTGTAATGTTCCCATTACTTTTTTTAAACGTCTATATGTCTCTTGAATAACGGCTTCCTCGTTATACATGGGAATAATAATTGAATACTTTGCTTGTGCGCTCATACGGTCCGCTCCCTCCTGATTACTGAGATATGAATTTATTTCACGGTTACTTCGTACAGTGTCATATTTCCATCCGGTCCGCCCTGCATGATGCTTGAATCCGTCTGCTCAGCTGATCTTCCCGATTCGTTCCATTCATTAGAAGGAATTTCAGTACCATGGTCTTTAATCCAAGTTGTAAGCTCTGAACTTCCACCGCGGCCGCCCATTCCACCGCCAACAAGGAAGTATTTCACTTTGTTGCTCTTAACCAGAGCTTCAAGCTTAGCCGTTGTATATACAGGGTCTGAACCTGAGAATCCGCCCATAATGATGACAGATTCATCTTCATCAATCATATAAGGAGCCGCTGTGCCATAATTCGTCGTAGCGAATAAGTATTCCTGACCTGTGTTGTTCTTCTTCAAATAAGCAAGCAGCTTGGTATTCACCTTCTGGCTTTCGCCCATTCCTCTACTGCGATCCGTATTCCATCTGCCGCCATCCTTGGTTGCGGAGCCCTGTGAAGTACCTGATGGTGCAGTGTTATTCGCTGAATCTCCATCTGATAGGGTACTGGTTGAGCCGCTGCCGGAATTCATTCCAGGCGGAGTCATGCCCCCAAACTGTCCATTCGCGCCTCCAGGGAAGCCCATCCCGCCCATACCGCTTGATGTTCCAGGGCCGGCCTGTGGAATCATGCTGTTAAGGCCATAAGTAAGCGGGGTCAATGCCCAGAATATCGGTCCAATCATCAGAACCAGGAATCCGGCCACCGCCGCGGCATGCTTCCACGATCTCTCCTGTCTGCGGATATAGACAAGCAGTCCTGCAGCCACAATACCTGCTGCCGCTATGGCGATAGACCATCCGGGGCCGATCGTGCTGTTAAATGCCTGAACAATGTAATATTGAAATGCTGCTGTAGCGATTATGGCAGCCGGCAGCAGCCAGGACTGCCAACCGGTACGTTCGCGGTAGGATGTCCACATGGTGGTCCAACCCGCCCCAACCAGTGCCGCAATCGGTGCTGCGAGCATGATCAAATAATAATGGTGGAAGAAACCCGCAATGCTGAAGAAGACCATAACCGGTCCAAGCCATGCCAGCCAGAACAAGCCTTCCTTATGTTTCTGAGTAATGTTGTTACGGCGGATTCCCGCGAACAGAGCTATGAAGCCGAACAATACGAACGGAAGAAGCCAGCTGGCCTGACCTGAGAGCTCAGTCTGGAATAGACGCAGTGGCCCCGGAGTCCCCGTTCCGAACATGCTGCCCATTCCTCCACCTCCGCTATTTCGGCCGTTGTCCCCAAAAGGGGGCATTCCTTGGCCGTTCCATCCACGGCCGCCGTCTTCCTGATTCATACCGGCCTGTGGAGTTTGATTGTTAGCTGACGGGGCTGTGTTCGACAGGTTGTAATTCGATTGATCACTAATCGTCTGATCGCTGTTCGATTGAGCTGTCCCTGTCTGATTTGACCCTGCAGGACCCCCATTATTCCCTATGCCTGCCTGACCCGGGTTTTCCCCGCTAACACTGCCTCCTGGACGCGTTCCTCCGCCCATGCCGCCTTGATTCCCAGTTAGACGGGAGACACCGTTATAGCCAAAGGCCAATTCAAGAACCGAGTTAGTCTCACTGCTTCCGATATAAGGGCGCTTGTCTTTAGATATAGAGTCAACGGTGACCGCCCAGGACAGGGATACCGCCACAAGAACTGCGGTGCAGCCGGCGAGTATACTCACTTTTCTCTTCCAGCTGACTTTGGCTGCAATAACATAGAATAAGTAGAATGCTGGCAGAACCATATATGCTTGGAGCATCTTCATATTGAAGCCAACACCGACCATGGCAAAAGCGCCGAGCAGGTTCCAAATACTGTTCCGCCGGATTCCCCGGAACAGTAGCCACGCTGCAAGCAGCAAAGTAAATACCAGCATACTGTCAATGTTGTTGGTTCTGCTTACCGCTACGGCAACAGGCATGCAGGCCATAACGAGTGCCGCAATTCTTGCCGAGGCCAGTCCAAAGGTTGGCTTCACCAAGAAGTATATAAGCAGTACCGAGCCAATCCCGGCAAGCGCCTGAGGCAGAATCACACTCCAGCCGTGAAGACCGAAGATATAAGCGCTGACCGTCTGAATCCAGAAGGTGACCGGAGGTTTGTCCACGGTCACAGAGCCTGCTGAGTCAAGCGATCCATAGAAGAAGTTGTGGAAATTATGAAGCATGCTTGCGACAGCTGTAGTGTAGTAAGTGTTAGCATACTGATCGTTCCAAATGCCATACAAATTCAGAAAAGCTGCGAGCACCGCGATAAGAATCAGAAGCTTATCCGTGCACATTTTCTTTAATAGTCTCATATTCCATATCCACTCCCTTGATTAACCTGCATTAATTGTGCCATCCTTAACTGAAGTGAAATTGAGCGCTAGCTGAATGCTAGCTGAATGTTTGGATTTATCATCTTAAACCAGACTATCTTTCAGACAAATTTCAGTTAATTCACCGATAATAGAACAGGGATGAACCTGCCAGAACTGCTCCAGAGAGAGGAAGAACATATGAAACCTACAAAGGGAATAAAAATATTACTCGTTGACGACGAACCACATATTCTGCAGTTTCTTGAAATGGGTCTGAGCAATGAGGGATTCGAGGTACAGACGGCACCCGATGGTGCTGTTGCGGTGGAGCTTGCCATTGACTTCAAGCCGCATGTAGTTATCCTCGATGTGATGATGCCAGAAATGAACGGCTTCGAAGTAGTTAAGCAAATGAAAGGCACCGGTAATAATGTAGGCATCATTATGCTTACCGCCAAAGACGAGGTGGAAGACCGGGTCAAGGGATTGACCCTTGGGGCAGACGATTATATGGTGAAGCCCTTCAGCTTCGATGAACTGCTGGCGCGTATCCAGGCTCGCCTGCGCAATCAGTTCCCTGATTTGCTGGGCGAGGTCACTCAGGGACCGTTCCGCATTGACGACCGCAGGAAAGAAATCATCTACAATGACAAAGTTCTTGAGCTGTCTCCTACCGAATATGAGCTGCTCAAATTCATGATCATGAACTACGGGATTGTGCTCAGCAAGACGCTGATTCTGGACCGCGTCTGGGGGTATGATTTTGGCGGAGAAGAGAACATCGTTGAGGTCTATATCCGTTCACTTCGCGAGAAGCTGGGTGACAAGGAGCATAAGCTGATCCGGACGCTCCGCGGCGTCGGATACCGGGTTGATCTGCCATGATGAAGGAAGCCCGAAAGTTCATTCGTAATCGATTAGTACCGGGCTCTCTGCGTTCTCAGCTGCTCGTACGTTCACTATTCATTCTGGCGGCTCTGCTGATTCTTATCGGCGGACTCCAGTACTGGCTGATGAAAGACTTCTTATACAAAAGCCGTGCCGAGGGAATGCGGGCTCAGATCATGTCGATTCCCAAAGGGTTACTTCGAACACAAGGGGAGCTGCCCCCGGACTCGGACCACCTGAACCAGAATCGCCAAGAGACGAACCTTCCTGAATCAAATTCCAGTATGGAGCGGGAGGGAAGGCCTTTTGTATTCCGGGAGACTTCCCTGGCCTTAATCGGTACGGATGGGAGCTTTACCGATGTCTCAGGGGAATTCGGCATGAAATCACCCCAGCTGTCTGCTGCAGAATATACAGCGCTCATGGCTGGTTATCAGGATTACCACGCCCACAAGGATTACGTAATTGCTCAAGATTCTACCGGGGCAGAGCAGCTGATCGTATTCAGTCCTGCAGGGCCTCCGAGCCAATCGAAGGGCCTTCTTCAAATGGGAACAAGCACTGCTCCGCTTCAGGAACAGCTGCTTCAGCAGTTGTTAATCTTCGTGGTGCTGTCCGTCCTGGCTCTAGCTGGAGGATTACTCCTCTATATTCCTGTGCTTCGCCGAACGCTTGTCCCACTATCCCGAATGGTTGAGGTTGTCCAGCAGACAGATGCCGGGAATCTGGCAGAGCGCTTCCCTACGGCTCAAGGCCAAGTTGAAATTGACCGTTTGTCCACTTCCTTTAACGGCATGCTTGAACGACTCGAGCTATCCTTCGAGGCAGAGCGGGAGTCCAAAGAACTGATGAGGCAGTTTATTGCGGACGCCTCTCATGAACTTCGCACACCGCTTACCTCCATTCACGGCTTTCTGGAAGTGCTGCTTCGCGGAGCCGCTGACAATCCGCAGAAGCTTCAAGCTGCCCTGACAAGCATGCACGGCGAATCCAGACGCATTAACAAGCTCGTCGAGGATCTCCTCCTGCTCACGAAGCTGGATCAAGCCCCGCAGCTCCAATTAACGGAGATACGTCTCGATGCTCTTTTGCGGGAGATGGAGCCTCAGCTGCTCATGCTTGCTGGACAGCGGAAGGTACGCTTTGACCTTACTGCCCACGTGAAAGCGGCAGCTGATCCCGATAAAATGAAACAGGTCGTACTCAATTTATTTCATAACGCCGTACAGCATACGCACGAGACTGGGGGAGTTATAACTGTATCCTTGAATGTCTCGAAGGAGCAGGCAGAATTAACGGTTCATGATAATGGCAGCGGCATTAATCCAGAGCATCTCCCTCATATCTTTGACCGGTTCTACCGGAGTGAATCCTCCAGAACCCGCAAATCCGGCGGAGCCGGGCTTGGGCTCTCCATTACCCGGTCCATCATTGAAGCCCATAAAGGAACAATCTCGGCTAAGAGCGAGCCAGGCCAGGGAACTTCATTTCAAATCACTCTGCCGATCGTTAAATAAAAATGCAACTACCCCCACGGACCATCCGGTGGGGGTAGTTGCATTCTCATTTTTAATTATAATTACTGGCTTAATTCTCATTTTCTCACCAAGGGGTGCATCTCCAGTACTCAAATCCATTCTCCGCAGACGTATACTCCTTAAATTTAGACCTCACGCAGCCGATATATAGGTATACATAAGTTTCGACAAAATAATCATGATTCGACACGAAAAAGAGAAAACGACAGGTTAGGAGAATGAGTGTGTCTTTTCGATTACGTACTTTTTTCACGATCGCCCTCTCCGGGTTGATTGTAATATTAACGGCCGTGTTAAGCCTGGTTATCGGCAGAGAATCCTCCAAGGAAATCGAGAGTACGATCGGTTCTTCCCTGGCTGAAGTGTCTTACCAGATGGCTGAGAAACTTGACTATTTCATGTGGTCACGGGCTGGCGAAGTACAAATGCTGAGTAAGCTCGATACTTTTCGAGAGGCCAAGAACCCGAGTGATATGCGCAGACTCCTGGATGAATTGAAGAAGAGTTTTCCCGTCTTCACCTGGGCAGGGTTCACCGATCCAAAGGGCAAGGTTCTGGCCTCCACAGATGGAATCCTAACCGGCGCAAGCGTGGCAGAACGTCCCGTGTATAAGAACGCACTCAAGCAAACATTTATCGGTGATGTGCACGATGCAAAGCTGCTTGCCAAGCTGATTCCTCACCCCAGCAATGAACCCCTACAGTTTGTCGATATCAGCACCCCTGTATTCGGCAGTGACGGAAAGCTGGTTGGGATATTGGCCGCCCATCTAAGCTGGGAGTGGTCAAGAGAAGTTGAGCAGTCTATCCTTTCGCCCTTGAAGAATCGTCTGGATGGACTGAGTATTATCGTAGTCAGCAAAAAGGATAACACTGTAATCTTGGGACCTACGAACATGCTCGGACAACCGCTCAAATCGGATAGCCTTACTAATGCACAGTCTGGACAAAATCATTGGGAGACCGAGCAGTACGCAGACGGCAGGTCCTATTTGACGGGATACGCCTATGGAAAAGGTTACTTATCTTATCCCGGACTCGGATGGTCCATTCTGATTCGTCAGCCGGTAGAGATTGCTTTCGCCTCTACCAATCATCTGCGCCTCACCATTGTAATTACCGGAATTTTAGCGGCTGCCGTATTCGCTATCCTCGGATGGTTGATTGCCGGCTGGGTTGCAAGGCCTCTGGACCTGATTGCCAAGGCTGCCGATCGGCTGCGCAAAGGTGAAGCTGCCGAAATTCCTCAATACAAGCGGATCCGTGATATCGAGGTGTTATCTTCTTCCCTGCGCAATCTAGTAGCGGATCTCACTCATACTGAGGACAAGCTCGGAGAAATGTCTGTTCTTGCCATGCACGACAAGCTGACAGGGCTGCCCAACCGGACGGCTCTCAGCGACTACCTGTCGCAGGCACTGCGTGAAGTTACAGGGAAAGCTTCTACGCTAACTATCCTCTATATGGACCTGGACGGCTTCAAAGCCATTAATGACACACTGGGCCATCAGGCCGGTGACATCCTACTTCAGAAGGTTGCAGAGCGTCTAAAGGACATTGTCCGGGAAGATGAGCTGGTCTGCCGGATGGGCGGGGATGAATTTGTCATTGTCTTATGTACTTCTGTACAGAAACCGATTGTTGAAGCAAAAGCCGTTGCTAACCGAATTATCAAATCAATCAATGAACCTTTTCAAATTGATGGTCAGACGGTGAACATCGGCTGCAGCATAGGGGGCGCCCTGTACCCGGTGGACAGCCCTGATCCGGTGGAAGTTCTTAATCAGGCCGATGAAGCACTGTATATGTCCAAAGGGGCAGGCAAGAACTGCACAACCTTTATTTCCAGCAGTATAGATAAGATTTCTTAAGCAAAAAATCATACCTCCAACAACGAAGAACACCCTGCCGGATAATAAGGCAGGGTGTTCTTCCTGCATGTCATCCCATATGGATGACATGCCATTCGTCACTTTGGACGGGTCTGTTGGGAGACGGGCCCGTCCTATATATATAAGGCGAAGAAGAGGGATGTCCTAAATATACATCCCTTAACTTAAATGAACCTTATATAAATCTGAAGAACAGATTAAAATTGTAAAATCAGTTCATTTACGAAGCTAATTTCTCCTCCCGAACCATTTCTGCTCCTGCTTCCACTTTTCTTTTGGACCAGAAATATAGGGCGATTCCAACCAGCGTGATCGTTCCTCCAATCGCAGCTAGTCCGCCGATTCGCTCCCCAAGCATGACATCAGCCAGACCAATCGCAAATACCGGCTCCAGAATAATCGCCATCGATATGGTGGAAGCCGGCATTACCTGAAGCAGCAGGTTGAACAGCATTTGCCCAAGAATCGTCGGAATCACGGCAAGCAGTACGAAGATCAGCCAGTCTGAAGCCGGGTAATCGGTCATTTGAATACCTTTGGTGAGGTTGTAGCCAAGCAGCAGTGCCCCCCCGATCAAGAATACGAAGAAGCTGTAGAACATAGACGGCATCTTGGTGCATAAATTTTGGCCGGTAAGCATGTACAGGGCGTAGCTTAAACCTCCAAGTACTGATAATACATCGCCCCACAGGGCACGGGGTGAGAGACCGATATCTCCCCAGGCAATCAGTGAGGATCCAATAATCGCAATTCCGAGAGCGGCCGCAGCAATCCTCGTCGTACGTTCCTTATACAGCAAGAAGGAACCAATCAGGACGAATACGGGCTGCAGGGAAAGCAGAATCATGGAACTGGCGACTGAGGTATAGGTTAGAGATTCCATCCACAGCAGAAAGTGCAGGCCCAGGAAAATGCCCGAAAGCACAAGCAGCAGCTTTTCTTTGCTCCGAAGTCCCTTTAGAAGCTTACAAAGCTGTCTCCACTTGATCCACGGGCTCATGAGCAGCAGTGCGGCAAACAACCGGTACATCCCCATGACGGGCGCGGGTGCCGCAGACATTTTGATTAAAATAGAGGATAAAGCAATCGAAATAATACCAATAATGAGCAAGCTTACCTGAGTGTAAGCCTTCTTGCTGACCTGCATGTAACGAGCGCCTCCTAGTTAAGCTCCTAACAATCCAATTCATCCAGCTTACAACAAAAGGACCCGCTGTGGAAGCGGGCCTTCATAAATAAATTCATAGTATATTGTCTATTTAATGACACCTGCGAAGGCAAGGCGGAAATCGGTACCTGTACAGGATTCCGAGCTGCCGTGAATGACTTCAATCTCGATCCCATGAGAACCCTCTGCAAGATCATCGGCGATCACCATTAACCGGAACCATCCTTCATTCTCTACCCAGGCAGGCCGGTCCCGGGAGGATATCTTCCATTCTCCCCCATCCAGACGATACCTGAATTCTGAGGAGGCTTTACCGAAATCAAAGCCAAGCGCAAGGCCGCGCCCCTCAAAGTTAAATGAAAGCTTGGCTCCAACCGCCGCGGTCTCCAGCACCCGGTCAATCCACTCGAGGTTCACCCATCTGCGGATGACCCAGGGTCCTTGCCGCTTCATGTTCTCGAAGGGAAGATGTTCTACCTGCTCCCAGTTGTTCGGATTCAGCGGATTAGGACGATTCAATCCGCTGAATCCGTGGTTTGATCCGGACTCTAATCCCGATTGTGATTCCAGTTCTGATCCAAATTCGGCTTCAGGTTCAGCTCTGCCCTCGGCCCGCCGCTCCACCAATTCCCGTTCGAGGAATTTGATCACACTGTGGGCATAGCTTAAGCTGCCGCGTTCAGTAGGATGCAGGCCATCCGGGAGCCATTCCTGCCATCTCATCCGGCCCTTCTGTACTTCATCCAGGGCATATCTCCCCATCCAGACAGAGCCAAGACCATAATGCTCACCGAGCTGTTCAAGCTCGGCAATGGAGTCAGGCACCTCTCCGTTCATCATCGCTTCATACATGTCCTGTATGTAAGTATAGGTGAGTACGACATCCCGGCCTTCCCCTGCCAGCAGCTGGCGGATCAGTCCCTCACGCGTCCGGCCGCGCTTCTCCTGCGGTTCATCATAATCGTTCACTGCGTACTCCACGAATACGAGGTCTGCGCCTCGGTCAATCAAGTCCCGCTGTGCACGGAACACAGCCAGATCACTGCCTGTAGCTCCAATAGCAGCATTCTCCACTTTTAGAGTAACCTGCGGAAATACCTCTGCGAACCAGGCTATAACCGGTTCCGGCCAATTATGACGAGGCCGTGCATCCGTGATGGAGCCTCCAATAAAACCAAGCGTAAGCGTCCCTTCGCTGATCCGCTGCAGGGTCAGCTCCAGCCGTCTGCGGTGATTCCAAATTTGTGTCATGAAAGAAACCCTCTCTCCCTGCTATAGTTCAGACATTACCTGAAATAGTCGGTCGGACAGATAAGGAAGATACTCATGTCCATATTCATGGTACAGCAGTACGTCCTTCTCCGACTGAATCTTGTTATACGCCGCAAACTGGGTTGAAGGCGGACAGATCGGATCGCTAAGTCCGGTAATCCAGAGCACTTTGGCCTTGATCCGGTCAGCCAGATTCTGAATGTCGATATAGCCAAGTCTATAGAAAACCTCGTCCTCCCGCTTATGGTTCGGGTCGAACATGCGGAAATAGTAGACCAGCTCTTCATAAGCGCTGCTTGTAATATTCGTCTCCCATGCTCTCTTATAGTCAGATAGGAAAGGATGCACCGGAACAAGCGACTTAACCCGAGGCTCGAGTGCAGCACAAGCGACAGCGAGTGCCCCGCCTTGGGATTGCCCGTACACGCCGACCCGTTCAGGATCGACCTGGTCCATACTCATCAGAATTCTAACCGTCTGCACAGTATCCAGGAACACGTTCCGGTAATAGAGATTATCCGGATTTGGATCATCCAGTCCGCGAATGACATGGCCTCGGATCGTGGTCCCTTTTACATTCAGATTATCCTCGGACAGGCCACCCTGCCCCCGGCAATCGAGTGCCAGGACCGTAAAGCCATGTGCAGCGTAGGACGCCTTCTCCAGCCAGTCCCCACTGTCACTGGAATACCCGTGAAAAATAGCAAATCCAGGACCTTTCCGGCCCGCCTGCTGTCTTGGTCTCGCCATCTTGCAGTGAACCCTCGCCCCGCCTACACCCGTGAAATATAGATGAAAGCATTCGGCCAGCTCCGTCTGGAACTCGGCAGGTACAAGCTCGTACTCTGTACCCTGCTCCTCTAGTTCCTTCAAGGCACGTTCCCAATACTGATCAAAGTCATCCGGTCTTGGACTTCTGCCCATATAAGTCTTCAAATCTTCTATCGACATTTCAAAAGCCATATCCATGCTCCTCTCTATGCATAAACAGCCCGTCCAGGACGGGCTGTCTTGATCAACCTTGTTAAAGATTCGTTCATTAAAGTGAACTGAAATACCTAATGGTAAAGGCAGGAGCATCGGATGGGAAGTCCATACATTCACTGGAGTTGCTGCCTGTCCTGGCTCATTGCAATCTTCAGTTCATTTTATATAGAATTCTTTAATGATCTTCTCAGCAGGCTTGCCATAGACGCTATAATCATCGTTATTCACAGCGTCCGCTTCCTCGTGCAGAAGATGACGCCAATCCCAAAGGCCGAAGCCCTGTACCCACTGTCTGCGGCTG
>RCUP01001657.1_pt1 | contig 13184 bp, 12 predicted proteins | sample 2166341 | NCBI WGS metagenome assembly RCUP01 (sample SAMN09932325, study PRJNA488358) | compost metagenome | isolation source: compost soil in succinonitrile-enriched | place: Germany: Experimental Botanical Garden | reverse complement strand
CCCAGTTATTTCGTATTGCGGTTCACCAGCTGCCTAGGATTAGCACCGTTTCCGGATTCCAGCTTGCTGGCAGGGCCATTTGCAATTTGGTCCCAGCTCACCATTTTGAAATTCTGGTTCAGCTTCTTGCCATTCTGCATATTGGAATCGTCCTGGGATACGAAGACACCGTTCGGGTATTTGTCTCCGAGGCTCACACCCAGCACATCGATTCCGTCGGTCTCGCTGGTTCCGTCAATCTGATCGCCATCTCCAATAGTGAAATTGCTGATGTAGGCGTTGTCTCCTGAGCGGTTGTAAATGGCATAGCTGTTGCTGCCTTGGCTGGAAGCGATCAAATAACCAGAGCCATCCTTGCCATAGTATAAGGTCAACCCTTCGATATCATCCTGCAGGCGGCGTCCATCCGCAATGTCGACCTTCGATTTAGGCTGGCTTGAACCGTCCGGCTCTGCATCGTATTTCCAGATGGCCACGTCTTCTTCGGCGATATAGATATTGCCGTACTCGTCGTCAGCAACCATGCCTTCGGATTGGGAAGACAAGTGGAACTCGCGAACGAGCTTACCCGCTATTTTGCCATTGCCGTTATCTGTGAGCTCGTACTGCTCGAATTCACCCTTCTTGCCGAGCACCAGGGCGTAGAACTTCCCGGTCTTTAAGCTGTGGTACAAGCTGAAGCCGTAGACCTCACCCATCTTGGATTTGATCGGTTCAGCCACCACGTTCTTAAGCTCGCCAGTTGCGCCGGAGATGGCAAATACATCAATCGTGTTCGTAGTCCGGTTGGTCGCTGCCACGATATCCACCTTCTGGCCGCCAAGCGGGAAGTCATAACGAAGGTCGATGTTGTTCATCTTGCCAACCGGGTAGGATTGCAGCTGTTTGCCGTTCATATCATAGACGAGGATACCCCCGGCTTTGTTCGTAGCAACTAGCTTGCTTCCGGCAGGATTCTGTGGGTCCAGCCAGATCGCCGGATCGTCAGCCGCATCCTCACCGGACTTGGAATCTACGGCTTCGGTTTCACCTTGAGCCTTAACCGTGAACGTAGGAATGGCATCCTTGGCGTCCCGGTATTTGTTATTCTCGGCGACGATGCTTTGCAGCAATGAAGCGGGAATGACTGTCTTTCCGTTAATTAGCTTTACCGGCTCTGTCAGCTGAGCTTCTTGACCAGCCAAACGGTATTTGGCTTTATCAATGGTTACAAGGCCTGTGATGCCATTGGACAGCTTGAACGAAGCCGCCATATCCTCGTTGTCCCAGGTAATACTGGCCCCGATGTTCTCAAGTGACTGGCGCAGACCAACATAGTCTGTATTGCTTGATGCAGCGCTCGCGGCAGGTACCAGCATTCCTGCGAGTAGAGTAGAAGCGAGCAGAACTTTGACTTTCGACATGTTGACATAATCCCCTTTATACTTTTTTACCAAGTATAGAAGGCGAGTGTTTTCATATTGTACGAGGAGTGTTAAAAGTATGTGCTGCGTTTCTGCTATTCCATTGTTCAATTCTTTTAGCGGCTTGTCCGTAAACTTGGATTGGTTACATGAGCCGCAAGTGCTTCAGCGCTAAGTTGAAGTTTCTCCTCCGTGAGTGTCATCATTCCTTGTAGAAGGAATGAAGGCAAGAAATGCATGCCACAAAGGCCCGCGGTCGCTTGGAACGGACGAGTTAATTCACTCATGGAATATTGATTGGATCCACCAGCCTGGTAAGCTTCAGCCGCCCCTCCAGATGAAATAGCAAGCATGAACTCTTTTCCTTGAAGCTTCGTCCCTGCTGTGCCATAGGCAAAACCATACGTTAACACGGCATCCTGCCATTGCTTCAACAATGCGGGTGAGCTGTACCAATAGAACGGGAATTGCAGAACAATGCGGTCATGCTCCAATAATAGCTGCTGTTCTTTTTCTACATCGATCTCAAAATCCGGGTAAAGTCCATATAAATTGTGGACCGTAACCGTTTCTTCCTGCTCGAGTCGGTTCATCCACGCCTTATTAACTTTGGATTGCTCCAAATTTGGGTGTGCCACGAGAACTAGAGTTTTCATTTTATCACGTCTCCATTATATATTGTTTGTACAAGCAAATGAAAGTGGGAAAACCTTTCTTTAATACATTTAGTATTACTCAAAGGTTTTTTTATTATTTTTCTAGTTTATTGCCTGCTTCATGGATTAGTTTGTTTAATGCCTTGCCTTCTTCTTCGCCCAAAATATCTGAATAAGATCGAAGCAGGGTCTTCCAGCTATCTTTAATTTCTTTAAGAATCGCTGAACCTTGTTCAGTCGGGAAATTTAACGACCTTTTGCCTTCTGATTTTCGTTCAATTAGTCCTTTTTCAACCAGCTTATCGACAAGACGCGTAATAGTAGAAGGCTTAAGATGTAGATTCTCTGCCAGCTCCGACTGTGATATTCCAGGCTTATCAATGACCAGCATCATTAGAAATGCATGAGTAGGTGATAATCCCGTCTTCCTAAACGACTCTTCAGCCATTTTGGTTATCGCACGAGATAGCTTATTAACAGTGAAGTATAGGCAATTTTCAAAAAAGTAGTCTATCAAAATAAAAACCCCTTAATTTTTGCTTGTACATACAAATTAACTCAATCGATTTCAATTGTCAAACCACATGTTTATAAAAAACGAGTGTTTATTATCGGCTCCCTATGAACACTATAGAAAAGGGTATTTTCAGCAGAGGAGATGTGATGATGAAAAGGTGGGTAGGGATTTGCATGCTTTCAATACTCCTTTTGATTCCAGCGCCTATCATTGGCGCGGATGGGAGTAAGGCGGAGGGGAGTCCAGTGAACCCTTCGCTGCTAAATTCACTTCGGCAGGGCGGATATATTCTATACGTCAGGCACGGAGAAGCAGGAGTGGGTGTAGATCAGCCTCATCTCGATTTCGGGAATTGCAAGGCCCAGAGCAATCTCACTGAAGAAGGTAAAAGACAAGCCAAGCTGTACGGGGAAGTGCTAAGAAGCTTGAGAATCCCCGTGCAGACTCCGGTTCAGGCAAGTCCGTTCTGCCGAACTAGGGAATCAGCGGAACTAGCCTTTGGCAAGGGTAATGTTGAGGTCGACCCCTTCTGGGTGCAAATCTATAAATTAAGTGGTCAGATAACCCCGGCTGAACAGGACAGTACCCTTGCTGCTCTGACTTCTGTACTGGAGAAGGTCCAGGCTCCGGGGACCAACAAGGTCATCGTTGCCCACAGCTTCCCCAAAGGGGTTGGCCTTGGTGAGATCGCTAACCTGGGTACGGTCGTAGTAAGACCGAGAGGATCGGGCAAAGGATACGAGGTTGTAGATCGAATTTCTTTGAACGAGCTGTTGAGTCTGCATGAGTCTACCTTGACGTTAGAAACTGCACGCTGAGCCCTAACATGATTCTTGATTGGTAGCAAAAGAAGAGAAGCCGCTGTAATTAGCGGCTTCTCTATTTATAATCATGAATCCAGTTCTGCCGCGGGTCTGCGTTTTTTACGGCTGCCCAGTTTGGTTAAATAATAAGTGAGAATGACAAATACCCCCATGATGCCGAAGTAAGTCAGAATAACCCAGAGTGCATTTGGACTGCCACTGCCAAATCCACCTTCTCCATGAGCACCCTTCATACGACTTGGCCGCTCCCCGGAGTTCGGATTCTCTGCATGGAAGTCATCTCCGCGCTGCTTGAAGCCCGCAGGCGGTGTTCCTGACTGTGTCATACTAAATACCGTCCCCAAACCTTGGACTCTGGACACGAATTGGGTCCCATACATCTGATAGCCGCCAAATAGCAGAATGAGAGCTGCCAGCACTTTTGCAATGATACCAAGCGGTGCCTTTGACGATTGGATTCTTGATATTTTTTTCGTGACATTAATGACCCATTTCCAGTGCAGACCGACGTGAACTCCGATTAATATCAGTACAAAGAAGGACACAGAGATATGGGAGACCTTAAACCAGGGTGTGTCTCCGATATGAAAGTTTGGAAATACGATCTCCGAAATCAAAATACCGCTTACCACAATAAAGGTCATCGAAATTAACAATAATAAGTTCAAGAGATAACTAAACCGGGTCATACCGGGTAATTTGCGATCGAACAGCTTGGCGGTTACTTTGACCACCCAGTTCAGATTCAGCAGGATGTGCGTAATAAAGGCCACCGAGATGGCCAGCCCTGCTATCTCATGGAAGGATAGTCCACCGAGCACTCTCTTATTGAACAGCAGCACAAATGTGAGTGCCATAAGAATATCCAGAATAAACTTTACATAAGTCTCTTTTTTCATTAATTTGCCCCCAGCTAATCAGTTCTATGGCCTAAGCATATAGGTTCAACCTGAATTTATACTGAAGGCCTCACTTTAAATGGATAGATTAGTACAGCGGCTTGGGCTATTATACATGTTAGATATTACTGCCCTGCAAAGGGTGAACTCTCCATAAGAGTGGATAACAGGTGAATCGGATGAACAATAGGCAAAGAGAGATTTTACGCATGCTGCTAACGGAAGAGGACCGGCTGTGGTTAGTCCAGGATCTTGCCGATCAGGTAGGATGCTCAGAGAAGACCATCCGGAGCGATCTGAAAGTTATCGAAGAATATGTGGACAAGAACTCGGGGGCCAGTCTGGTGAGAAAGCCGGGTCTCGGTATATATCTGGAGATTGACGAAGCCGATCAGGCGGGGCTATTCCACAATCTGTACACGGAGGAGATTAGGCCCCGCCACGAGTCGGGCGAGGAGAGAGTCCTGCATTTGGCTTATCGGCTGCTGATGGACACGAGACCTATTGCCATTCAGGAACTGGCTGCAGAGTATTTTGTGAACAAAACGATCATTCGCAAGGATCTGGACAAAATTGAAGAATGGCTGCAGCGCTTTGATCTATCCTTAATTTCCAAGCAGAGAGTGGGCCTTATGGTTGGAGGTTCTGAGAAGAACAAAAGGATGGCTCTAGCCCGCCTGGATCAGTTGATTGACAGCCAGGAGCTCACCGGACAGATGCTGAGGAAGCAGTTTGAGCCGCATGAAGTCTCCGCGGTCTACCATGAATTAAGAGATTTACAGAAGCGGCATTCCCTTCCGTTCACGGATGAAGCCTTTGAAAGTCTGATCCTGCATATTGTGCTGATGATCAAACGGACCAAGCTTAAACAGCCGATCTCTCTCCCGGAACAGGAAATTGAATTATTGCAGGAAAAAGCGGAATTTGCCTGGGCGGAGGAGTTCCTGCGGGACCTGAGGCCGGTATTTGCTGTGGCTTTTCCCCGGGAGGAGGCCGCGTATCTAGCTTTACATCTGCTTGGCGGGAAATTCAACTATCGTGAGGAGATCGGCGAGGGGAGAGAGGGTACGCTGATGGACCGCGATTCCCACCTGTCCGGTCTAGTCGATCAGCTGATTCATAGGATGTCGGAGCTGAATAAGGTTCAGTTCTCCGAAGATGAGGTACTGATGAATGGCTTGAAGGTCCACTTATATGCGACATTGAACCGTCTTCGTTATGGTCTGCCCGTGTCCAATCCCATGCTGGCCGAGATCAAGAAGATGTATCCTTATATGTTCGACCGGGTTATCTTGGCGCTGGGGGAGCTTAGTGAAATGCTTCAGGTATCCATTCCCGAGGAGGAAGCAGCTTACTTGACCTTACACTTTCAGGCCTCTGTTGAACGTCTTCATCAAGACAGGGCCAATCCCAAAAAGGTGATCATTGTATGCCACATGGGCATTGGCATGTCCCAGCTGCTCAGGTCGAAGATCGAACGGAAATTTCCGTCCGTGCAGGTGAAAGCCTCTATGGCCAAAGCAGAAGTCATGGACTATCTGAAGAGTCATGAGGTGGATCTGGTCATTTCTACTGCTGATCTTCCTGAACTGAAGATTCCGCACATTCTGGTCTCTCCCCTGCTTGAGGCCAGGGACGAGCGAAGGCTGGAGCAGGAGATCAGAGGGCTTGATGAACCGGGCTCCAGACAAGAATCCGCCTTTTTAAAGTATACGACGCCATTTCTGGTCTTTCTCCAGCAGGAGGCCAAGCGACCGGAACAGATCATCACCAAGCTGGCTCAGGTGCTGACGGACAAGGGATATGTGGAAGCGGGTTATTCGCTGAGCGCCTTGGCCAGAGAGAAGATGTCAGCTACAACCATCGGGGGAGGAATTGCCATTCCTCATGGCAGCCCACAGCTGATCAGGCAGTCGGCGATTGCTATCGCCACCTTAAAGCAGCCGATCACCTGGGGAACCGAGAAAGTGCAGCTTATATTCATGCTCGCCGTACAGAATGATGAACGGGAAGAAGTGCGGCAGCTATTCAGGGAATTATCCCTGATCAGTGAACGGCCGGCTTATGTTAATGCTTTGTCCAAAGAGACCGATGTGATGAAATTTCTAAGTAATCTGAAAGGTGAATTGGGTTAGACGGTTATAGTTGGAGCAGGCGGGACCTAGGGGTCCTGCTTTTTTTGTGGGAAGCAAAAAAACATTTTTTCCGGAAGTTCCGGTAAAAAATCAGTCAGATAACCACAACTCTGGTGTTTATACTTGAATTGTAAGCGGAAACATTAAGGCGAAGGAGAATGATCATGAAGATATTAGCGATTACCTCATGTCCTAACGGAATTGCACATACGTATATGGCGGCCGAGAATCTTCAGCGAGCGGCAGCTAAGCTTGGCATAGAGATGAAGGTCGAAACTCAGGGCTCAATTGGTGTGGAGAATGGACTAACCGAGCAGGATATCCGTGAAGCGGACGGGATCATTATCGCAGCGGATAAGACGGTAGTGAAGGATCGGTTCGTCGGCAAAAAATTGCTTGAGGTTGGCGTACAGGAAGGCATTCGCCATCCAGAAGAGCTGATCAAGCGGGTGATCAGCGGAGATGTCCCCGTCTACCGGGCTCAGCTTAGATCGGCTGAGGATATTAAGCAGGAGAAGAAATCGAAGCAAAATCCGGTGTACCGCCATTTGATGAACGGGGTATCTTACATGGTGCCATTTATCGTCATCGGCGGTCTCCTGATCGCAATCGCACTTACTCTCGGTGGTCAGAAGACTCCAGGCGGTCTGGTCATTCCGGAGGGTTCATTCTGGAAGACGATCCAGGATGTCGGATCGGCTGCATTTACGTTCATGGTCCCGATACTGGCGGGCTTCATCGCGATGAGTATTGCGGACAGACCCGGTCTTGCTCCGGGTATGGTGGGCGGATTTATCGCGGCTAACGGCAGCTTCTATGGAAGTGAGGCTGGAGCCGGTTTTATCGGGGGGATTATCGCCGGATTCTTGGCGGGTTATGTAGCACTGGGTATCAAGAAACTCAAGATACCAAAGGCACTGCAGCCGATCATGCCTATCATTATTATTCCGATACTGGCTTCCCTGATTGTCGGCTTAATCTTCATATTCGTCATTGGCGCTCCCATTGCACAGCTGTTCGAGGCTCTGACGGCGTGGCTTGCAGGTATGCAGGGAACCAGTTCGGTTCTGCTAGCTCTGATTCTTGGCGCGATGATCTCCTTCGACATGGGCGGTCCGGTGAACAAGGTTGCGTTCCTGTTCGGTTCAGCCATGATCGGAGAAGGCAACTATGAAATTATGGGTCCAATCGCGGCAGCCATCTGTATTCCGCCCATTGGTATGGGACTTGCGGCAATGATTAATAAGCGTAAATTTGAACAGTCTGAACGAGAAGCCGGTAAAGCTTCGTTCACTATGGGACTATTTGGGATTACTGAGGGCGCGATTCCTTTTGCTGCACAGGACCCGCTTCGGGTTATTCCAAGTATTATGGTAGGGTCGATGACCGGATCGGTTATCGCGATGCTCGGACATGTAGGTGACAGAGTAGCCCATGGCGGACCGATTGTAGCCGTGCTTGGCGCAGTTGACAATGTGGTTATGTTCTTCGTCGCCGTACTTGTAGGTGCTGCAGTAACCGTGGGTCTGATCAGTCTGCTGAAGAAAGATATTGCCGCTCCGGTTATGGCTGGAGAAGCTTCGCTTGAATCTCCAGCAGGTTCCGCTGGAGAGGGCGCAGTAACGACATCCGTGACGGCAGCTGTATCGTCGCCCTCAGCCCAGGAACGAACAGAGGAAGAGGCGCCAGCCGTTCATATTGAGAAATTGACGGATATTTTGACCATGGATTTAATTAATCTGGATCTTGTCGGAACCTCCCAGAATGACGTGATTGACGAAATGATTGGGACACTTAAGAGAACCGGTGCGGTAAGCTCTGCGGGTGATTTCAAAAAGGCTATATGGGACCGGGAAGAAGAAAGTTCGACCGGAATCGGCCTAAATATTGCGATTCCTCACGGCAAGTCGGACGCCGTACTTAAGCCAAGCGTGGTATTTGGCATTAAGCAGGATGGAGTCGATTGGAAGAGTCTGGACGGCAGCTCGGCCAAGCTGATCTTTATGATCGCCGTGCCGCGCAGCAGCAAGGAGAATGCGCACTTGAAAGTGCTGCAAATGCTGTCCCGCAAGCTGATGGACGATCCATTCCGGGAAGCGCTGCTTGCCGCGAAGACGAAGGAAGAGGCCTACCGGTTGCTGGATCAGGTCCATTGATCGGACTTCGGCCTAAGTTACTCCGATATAAAGAGGCTCCCCCGCTTGTTAGGGGGAGCCTCTTTTGTGTGCCTTTGAGGAAATAGAATCCTAGCTGGAGCGATGCATTTCTATTATGTAATCAAAATCAAAGATGTTAGACGATTTCATCAATATGCTTGCCAGGAGGGACTGGCTGTTTAATCATTTCAATGTAGGGTTCAATTCCCGATTGGGATGCGCTGTCTTCGGTGGTCCTGTCCTGTTTGTCCCGCTCGTCCTGCTTGTCCTGCAAGTCAGCAGGAGATTCCTTTTGAATAACGGGTGGATGTGCTGATTGGATAGTTTCTGTCATTTGATCTTGAGTGGTCTTAGCAATATCCACTATTTTTCCATCCAGATTTAAGGCTTTTCTGAATAGACTTGCCGACTTCGCCGGGTCGCTGTACTCCCAGGACTTGGCCTCTGTTCGCAGGGTAAGCTGTGCCATTCGGACAGAACCGGATTGCTTTAACTCATTTTTGGCAGATACGACGCTGTTCATAATGTAGGTTGAATACGCTTTTTGCTGTTCCTCGGGAGTTTGTTTATCTGGATCCTCCGTTTTGGTGTAAGTCTCGGTTTCTTTTTTCTTTTTGTTTTCTTCATCCAAACCTTGCGCCTTACGTTGTTGTTCAATGGATTGCTCACGGATTTTCGTTTCAATCTGCTGGATTTTCTCATCCATAGAAGCGAGTTCAAGCTTAACAACCTCTGGACTAACTCCATTCTTGAGCGCATTGCTCATATACTGGGAGCGTCGGTCAATCAGGGCCTGCTTTTGCTTATTCAATTCTTCGACCCGCTTCATTTGTTCCCTATCCGAAATCTTGATGACTGAATTGAGCTTCTGTCCTGTTGTGGCTGGACTTCGCTCGAGGCGATCGTGGTCGGCTAATCGATGTGACGAATGCGGACTAGTGCTAGATACATTCATGCTTAACCTCCTATTAATAACGACTTTGTTAAATAAAGTAAAACTATTCTATATATCGGTATTTCTTAGGGTTTTCTAAATAATTGTATGTCGCCTATATGGATGAATATCCAGGGGTGTATGGACTCGATCCGCCATGATAACGCATATAGACACAAAAGAGGCCCCCCGCAGGATGGAGGAGCCTCTATCTAGGATTACAGTGCAATTAGGACAGCCGCTTAAGGAAGCACATTACCCGCTGCACGGTAAATGCTGTACCATTCCTCACGGGTCAGGTGGACATCACCGGCCTTACAGCAGTCCTGCAAGCGTTCAATATTCATCGTTCCGATCACCGGCTGCATGTGGGCAGGATGGCGTAGGAGCCACGCGACCGCAATGGTCGTATTGCTAACTCCATATTTACCGGCAATTTCGTCAATCTTCTGATTCAGTTCCGGGAACTTGTCACTTCCAAGGAATACGCCTTCAAAGAATCCGTATTGGAAAGGAGACCAAGGCTGAATGGTGATGTCGCTGAGTCTGCAGTAGTCCAGGATGCTGCCATCCCGGTTCACCGCTGCCTCGTTCTCCATATTCACGTTGAACCCGCTGGAGATCATCGTAGAGTTGGTGATGCTTAACTGCAGCTGGTTAGCTACAAGCGGCTGCTTCACGAATTTCTTGAGAAGCTGAATTTGCATCGGATTCTGGTTCGATACACCGAAGTGGCGAACTTTGCCGGAGGACTCCAGCAGATCGAAAGCCTCGGCAACTTCTTCCGGCTCTACGAGAGTATCGGGACGGTGCAATAGCAGGACATCCAGGTAATCCGTTCTCAGACGCTTCAAGATACCATCCACGGACTCCAGAATGTGCTCCTTGGAGAAGTCGAACATCCCTTGACGGATACCGCACTTGGATTGGAGGATGATCTTCTCCCGGATATCCGCATTCATATGAATCGCATCTGCGAAGATTTCCTCACATGCGCCGCTGCCGTAAATGTCAGCATGATCGAAGAAGTTAGCTCCTTCTTCCAGTGCCGTCTGCACAAAGCGCTCAGCCTCCGGCTTGTCCAGCGAATTAATACGCATGCAGCCAACAGCAATGACAGGCACATCTAAAGTGCTGCTTCCAAGCTTTATCGTTCTCATGATAGAATTCCTCCTCGGATGATGGGGTAGCATTAAAGACAATAAGTGATATATGTAACAACAGGATTAGCTTTAACGTTGTCCATTGTAAACGTTATCACAAATAACAAGGAATCTCAAAATTGTTAAGTTGAAAACTAGCAATTTCTTAAATTTCACACTATCATAAAAAGGTAAGTGACTATATAATATATTGTAACTATACAACAACAAATTTGATGTTTATAACCATAATATAGACACCAGTATGTAGGAGGGATTTATGTGGAGATAGGGATTAGCACATTTGTAGAAACAACGCCAGACGTTCACACCGGCGAGGTGATCAGTCACGCCCAGCGGCTTCGCGAAGTAGTTGAGGAGATTGTACTTGCAGATCAGGTAGGGCTGGATGTATTTGGGGTGGGTGAACATCATCGTGAGGATTATGCGGCGTCTTCCCCTGCCGTTGTGCTCGCAGCGGCAGCCTCGCAGACTTCAAGAATTCGGCTGACCAGTGCGGTCACCGTTCTTTCCTCTGCCGATCCGGTGCGGGTATTTCAGGACTTTGCCACACTCGATGGAATATCGAACGGGCGCGCGGAGATTATGGCAGGCCGGGGTTCTTTTATCGAATCCTTCCCTTTATTCGGGTATGATCTGGATGATTATAACCAATTGTTCGAGGAGAAGCTTGAACTCCTGCTCAAAATTCGTGAGTCCGAGAAAGTAAGCTGGAGCGGCGGGCATCGGCCGGCTATTGATAACCTTGGTGTATATCCCCGCCCGGTTCAGAATCCTCTTCCCGTATGGATTGGCAGTGGTGGCAACCAGGAATCCGTTGTCCGTGCTGGTCTGCTTGGCCTTCCGCTGGTGCTTGCCATCATTGGGGGCAGTCCCTTGCAGTTCGCTCCGCTCGTGCAGCTGTATAAGAAGGCCGCAGCCCATGCCGGGCATGATGTCTCGAAGCTCCCGGTTGCTTCGCACTCGCATGGATTCATTGCAGAGAATACGGAGCTTGCCGCTGACAAGTTCTTCCCTTCTACACAGGCTAGTATGAGCAAGCTTGGGCGGGAGCGCGGTTGGGGGGCGTATACTCGTGCCACTTTTGATGCGGCGCGCAGATTTGAAGGAGCTCTGTATGTAGGCGATCCAGAGACGGTCGCAGAGAAGATTATTCACCTACGCAAGCACGTGGGCATCACCCGCTTTTTGCTGCATGTCCCGGTCGGCACGATGCCGCATGAGGATGTAATGAGCGCGATAAAGCTGCTTGGTACCGAGGTCGCCCCGCGGGTACGTGAGGAGATATCCAGGTGGGAAGCAGAGCATGAGGCGAATTCCTAAGACCTGACGGAAGGCATTTAGGCTGCATGATTGCCCATTGTCCAAGAGCCCTGGACAGGGGTGGCTTGTCAATGGGAGAAGACTGTGACACTATAAAGGCATGTAAGGAATTCCTTATATGCCTTTTTATCATGGAAGGTAATTTATTAGAAGCGGGGAACATTAAGTCATGTCAAATTTGCCAAACTGTCCAAAATGTAATTCAGCATATACATACGAAGATGGAAGCCTTCTTGTATGCCCGGAGTGCGCTCACGAATGGGCTTTAGGATCTGAAATTGACCAGGGTGAAGATCAGAAGATCATCAAGGACGCTAATGGAAATGTCTTGAACGATGGGGATTCGGTAACTGTAATCAAGGACCTTAAAGTAAAAGGGAGTTCATCCGTCCTGAAGATGGGGACCAAAGTGAAGAATATACGTCTGGTCGATGGAGACCATGATATTGATTGTAAAATTGATGGCTTCGGCGCAATGAAGCTTAAATCTGAATTTGTTAAAAAAATATAGAAAGTGAGCTGTAGCCTACATGATTAACATTACCATTCCCACACCGGACGTGACGATCCACAAGCAGATGAACCCTCAGCTGAGCCATATTTACGGGTTCACAGATTTTCACCTGATCTCCAGAGAGGTTGGCGGGATATTTATGTTCTACAACGACCGGGATGAACTGCTGTTCGTGGGTAAAGCCAGAAAGCTAAGACCCAGAATCAAGAAGCACTTTGAGGATACGGTATCCCCAATCAAGTTGCACCGGGATGAAGTGACCCGGATTGAGGTTTGTATTGTAGAGGACCCGGTTCATAGAGAAATTTATGAGACGTATATTATTAACGAGCTTAAGGCGAAATACAATGTGGACAACGTTTTTTTTAGATGAAATAAATAGAAGCGCAGCAAGCAATAAGCCCAGTCCCCGAGGCCGGTGTTTATTGCTTTTTTTAAGAACAGAGATTAAAGTTATTATCTATCCTGCTACCCTACATGGGTGGGTGGATACATATGATTCAGAAACAGTAAAAGGGCTACTGACAGGATGGTGTCAGTAGCCCTTTTATATAATCGGATTAATTAAGTAGAAGGAGGAGTTAGTCATGCAAAGTGAATTACAGCAGCTGCAGCTGCAGGAGCAAGGCCGCTACTGGATCGGCGTGGTGTCTGCCTCTC
>RCUP01001655.1_pt1 | contig 13186 bp, 12 predicted proteins | sample 2166341 | NCBI WGS metagenome assembly RCUP01 (sample SAMN09932325, study PRJNA488358) | compost metagenome | isolation source: compost soil in succinonitrile-enriched | place: Germany: Experimental Botanical Garden | reverse complement strand
GGGTCGCGCAATGGAATGCTGACCAGGGTGCCGTGGTCGTCGTCGGGCATGGCAAGACGCGGAACCACGCCCACGCCCAACCCCGCCTCCACCATGCTGACCAGCGCGGGAACGTGCTGCACTTCGCAGAAGTGGCGTGGCCGGCCGCTGCTATGCACCAACGCCTGGTCCATCAAGAAACGATTGCCGCTACCCTGCGCCAGCGAAATGTACGGATGGTGCTCAAGATCGGCCCAACTGACCGATTTCCTGCGGGCCAACGGATGTTTACGGCTGACTGCCACCACGAACGGTTCTTCCAGCAAGGGCTTGAACTCGATCTCCACATCGTTCGTACCGATGTAGGTCAATCCAAAATCCGCGTCCCCTCGCGCCACGGCTGTCAGCACTTGCGATGACGACTCGTCAATAATGCGAATCCGGATGCGCGGGTATTGCGCGTGATATTCGCGAATCACATCCGGCAGGAAGTACGCCACCGCCGACGGCACGCAGGCGATTGTCACCATGCCCGACAAGCGCTCGGCGACGTCGCGGATTCCGACCAGCGCGCTTTCCAATTCATTGAGGACGCTACGCGCACGCGGCACGAAACCGCGCCCGATGGTCGTCAATTCAACTTTCCGGGTCGTGCGCGTCATGAGCTGCACGCCCAACGCCGCCTCCAGCTTGTCTACGCGCCGCGATATCGCCGACTGCGACAGATGCAAGGCCTCCGACGCGGCGCGAAAGCTGCCCAGGTCGGCTACCGCAAGGAAAGCGCGCAAGTCGGCAAGATCAAAATTCATGCGTTTTCATCAATAATTCAGCGAATTTTTGCACTTTACTCGATATCCGGCGCCGGGCACGATGTCTTCCAGCCGCAATTAATAGCGGCCTTGACCAGGAGACCTGCCCATGAAGTCATTACGGAGAGCCTGCTTGCGCAGAGCGCTTGCCCTCGCAACCCTTCCCCTGCTGTTGTCCGTCTTGCCGCCAGCCCATGCCGACACGTGGCCCGAGCGTCCCATTCGCCTACTCGTGCCGTATGGCCCCGGCGGCAGTTCCGACGTCGTGGCGCGCGCCGTGGCCGTGGAGATGTCGCGCAACCTTGGCCAGCAGGTCATCGTCGAAAACAAGGGCGGCGGCCAGGGCACCATTGCCACGATGGAGGCGGCACGCGCCCGACCCGACGGCTACACGCTGATTCTTGGCCATGTCGGGACGCTGGCGGTCAACCCGGCCATGATGCCGAAGCTGGGCTATGACCCGCGCCGCGACTTCTCGCCCATCATTTTGCTGGCCAAACTGCCCATGGTGTTCGCCGTGGGAGATAAAGTGCCGGCCACCACCTTGCCGGAATTCGTCGCATTGGCGCGCGCCAAACCGGGCGTCCTGAATTATGGGTCGGCCGGCAACGGCAGCGCCGGTCACCTGGCCTTCGAAATGCTGAAGACCGCCACCGCGATCGACGTCGTGCACGTTCCGTACAAGGGCACAGGCGCGCAGGTCACCGATCTGCTGGCTGGCAACATCGATGCGGCGGCCGCGGGCATTCCGGGCCTGCTGCCACACGCGCAGGCCGGCAAGATCAAGATCATTGCCGTCGGCTCCGAACAGCGTCTGCCCATCCTGCCGGATGTGCCCACGGTTGCCGAACAGGGCTTCCCCGGCTTCGAAAGCTCGCAATGGTTTGGCCTGCTGGCACCTGCGGGCACACCTGCCCAGGCCGTGTCACGCCTTCGAACCGCCGCCGAACAGGCCCTGCAGAGCGAGTCCGTGCGTCAGCGTCTGGCGCACGACGCCAGCGAAGTGTCTGGCGCCGGCCCCGAGGAATTCGCCGCCTTCATCGACGCCGAAGAGCGCCGCTGGAGCAAGGTCGTCAAGAGCGCGCATCTTTCCGTCGAATGACTTCCCCTTTCTATTGAATCAAGGATTGTTGAACATGGCTGTCACTACGGGCTCCAAAGCCGTCGTTTCCGAAACTGAACTGCGCGACCTTGGCGTACGCGCCTTCGAAAGCCTGGGCCTGCCCCGCCAGGATGCGACCGATGTGGTCGAGGTCCTGGTGTTGGCTGATCTGTTTGGCCTGTCCACCCATGGGCTGTCGCGCATCGAATCCTACGGCGAACGCCTTGAGGTTGGCGGGATCAACCCGCAAGCCAAGATCCGCGTCGACAAACCGGCTCCCGCCCTGCGCTTGGTCGACGGCGACAACGGCGTGGGCCCGCTGGTAGGCATGCATGCGCTGCGCGCGGCCATGCAAGCAGCAAGCGAATGCGGCGTTGGCGTCGCGTTCGCACGCGGCAGCAACCATTTCGGACCGATCTCGCCTTATGGCCTGATCGCCGCCGAAGCCGGCTACGCCAGCATCATCGGCAGCAACGCAACCACCACAATCGCCCCGTGGGGCGGCACCGATGCGCGCGTGGGAAATAGCCCCATCGGATTCGGGGTCCCTAACCCAGCCGGAAATCACTTCCTGCTGGATATGGCCATGAGCGTGGTGGCCCGGGCCAAGATCCGCAATGCCTTGAAAGCGGGGCAGTCCATCCCCGACACCTGGGCGACCGACGCCCAAGGCCAGCCCACCTCTGATCCCAAACAAGCCCTGGACGGCTTTCTCTTGCCGATCGGCGGTCACAAGGGATATGGCCTGGCGCTCATGGTGGACCTGTTCGCGGGTCTGCTGTCCAACGCCGCCTATCTCACCCATGTCAAATCCTGGGTGGACGCCCCGGACCAGCCTCAGAACCTGGGCCACTTCTTCCTGCTGATCGACACCAAGCGGCTGGGCTCAACGCAATGGCTGGCCGAACGCATGAATGACTTCGCTGCCATCCTGCACGACAGCCCGCCCGCCGACCCCAAGCACCCCGTCATCCAGCCCGGTGAAATCGAGCTTGCCAAGCTAACGCATCAACGCGCTCACGGTATCAGCGTCGATGCGGATGTGCTGGCTCTGCTGCATCGTCATGCCGGCCAGGAACAGGGCTAGGCCAGCGCCATTCCAACAGGAGACAGACCGCATGAAAGGCTTTGCACTGCTTACGCTAGGGCTGCTGACGGCCGTGTCGGCAGGCGCGGCGCGGGCCGCGTCCGACTACCCCGCCCAGCCCATTAGAATGATCGTCCCTTACGTGGCAGGCGGCGCCGCCGACATCACGGCGCGCGTCGTGGCCGCGAACATGGCCAAGACGCTGAAGGGCACCATCGTCGTCGAAAACAAGCCAGGCGCGAACGGCATGATAGGCACCGACTTCGTCGCCAAGGCTGCGCCCGACGGCTATACCCTGCTGCTGGACGCCAGCGGCCCCCTGGTGGTGAACCCGTCGCTGTACAAAAAAACGCCGTACGACCCGTTGACGGCATTCGCGCCCATCAGTCAGATCACCAGCTATCAGTACGCGCTGGTCGTGCCGGAACAATCCCCGGTCCGTAGCGTCGACGATCTGATCGCCGCCGCTCGGCAAAAGCCCGGCGCAATGACCTACGGATCGGCGGGCGTGGGGGCTGGCGGCCATCTAGCGGGCGAACTGCTTGCGATCCAGACGGGCACCGAACTCACGCATATACCGTACAAGGGCAACGCTCAGGCCTTGACCGACGTGCTGGGCGGCCAGCTTGCGTTCACGTTCGACACCACCGTGACTGCCGCCCCGCACATTCAGTCCGGCAAGCTGCGGGCCTACGCCGTCACGGGGCCGCGCCGGGCTTCCAGCCTGCCCGACATTCCCACCATGCAGGAACTGGGCTACAAGGATTTCGTCGTCACCCAATTCCAGGGTTTGCTTGCGCCGGCCGGGACTGATCCCGCCATCATCGCAAAGCTGCACGACGCCGTGGTGCGATCCGCGCAGGATCCCGACGTGGTGCGCAAGCTTGCGACCGAAGGCGGCAACGAAATCGTCGCGGGCACACCCGAGGAATTCGCACGCCAACTCCGCGATGACCTGCAACGCTATCGCGAGCTGATCGCCAACGCCCACATCAAGGCGGAATGAACCCATGTACCAGATCGATGTTTTGATTCAGGGTTACCCCGGACGCGCGGTCTGCCACGGCGGCCTGGGCTGGAGCACCAGCACCCTGCTGCGCTCGGCCGAACACAAGATCCTGGTCGACGTGGGCGCATTCGGCGTGCGCCACCAGCTTGCCCGGAATCTGGACGCGTGCGGCGTCGCGCCTGGCGACATCACCGATGTCGTGCTCACGCATGCCCACTACGACCACGCGGTCAACTTCACCCTGTTCCCCAACGCCACCGTCTGGATCGGCGACAAGGAACTGCAATGGGCCGCCGCACAGCCTCCCGGGTTCAATCCGCTGCCGGAACTGTATGTAAAAGAGCTCAACCATCTGGCGCGCGTGCGCCGTATCAGCGATGGCGACGAATTCCTGCCGGCAATCACCGCGATCGCCTCGCCGGGCCATACGCCGGGGCACCTGCTGTTCTACGTGGATGACCCGCGCCAGGCCGTTCTGTTTACGGGCGACGCCGCCAAGAACCGCGCGGAACTGATCTCGGGCCAGGTCGTGGATACCGCCGATGCCGCCACAAGCCACGCCAGCCTGCAACGCATCTGGCAATGGTGGCGCAAACGCGAAGGCACTCTGCTCATCCCCGGCCACGACTTGGGCATGAAACTCAACGCGCAGGGCGCGCCCGTCTATGTGGGCGAACGCCGCGCCGCCATCAACGCCTGGTTTGGCGACGACCTGCAAGCCCAGCAGATCGATCTGTGCTGCCCCGGCACGCGCGGCTCCTTTCAACTTTGAACCGCACCCCCAACACCGACATGACCTCCATCGACCCTGAAATCGTCCAGGCCATCGCCCCGACCGGCGTCCTGCGGGCCACCATCAACGTGGGCAACCCCATACTGGCCCGCCGCGACAACACCGGCGCGCCTGCAGGCGTCTCCGTCGACCTGGCCCGCGCCTTCGCCGCCCGGCTGGCCCTGCCCTTGGAACTCATCGTCCTGGACAGCGCCGGCCAAGCCGTCGACACCGTCAGCCAGGACGACGCGGACTTTGGCTTTTTCGCCATCGACCCCAAGCGCGCCGCCAGCATCACCTTCACCGACGCCTACGTGCTGATAGAAGGCGCCTACCTGGTGCGCAACGACTCGCCCTTGCACAATATCCAGGAAGTCGACGACTCGCGGCACCGCGTCACCGTAGGCAAAGGCAGCGCCTATGACCTGTACCTGACGCGCGAACTCAAGCACGCCACCATCACCCGCGCCGACACATCGCCCACTGTCGTCGACACATTCCTAAAAGAAGGCACCGAAGTCGCCGCCGGCGTGCGCCAGCAACTCGAAGCCGACGCCAAGCGACATGAAGGTTTGCGCCTGCTGCCCGGCAGTTTCATGACCATCCGTCAGGCCATGGGTCTGCCATCCGGCCGTGGTCCTGCCGCTGCACAGGTGCTCACGGCGTTCGTCGAAGAGATGAAACGCAGCGGCTTCGTCGCGCAGGCGCTGGACCGCCACGGCATCCAAGGTGCCGCCGTCGCGCCGCTGACCCGTCCATGACGCCTTGGGCAGGCAGGCGGAAGCCTCCGCATTTTCGGTAAACTGACGCTTTCCGCCTCCCCCTTGCGCCCCGCCCCACGCGGGGCGCGCTGCCTTTCCCCCCATGTCCGAAAAAACCCACGACATCCGCCCCGGCCAGTCTGTCGAACTGCTCAAGGCCCTGCACATCCTGACCCGCGACGGCAAGATGAACCAGGATAGCCGCCGTAAGTTGAAGCAGGTCTATCACCTGTTTCAGTTCATCGAACCGCTGCTCAAGGACGTCCAGGAACAACGCGGCGCCGTTACCCTCGCCGACCACGGCGCGGGGAAGTCGTATCTGGGGTTCATTCTGTATGACCTGTTCTTCAAGGAACAGCCGGAGGCGCTGAAGAACGGGTCGCATATCTACGGGATCGAGACCCGGGAAGAACTGGTGAAGTCGTCAGAAGAACTGGCCAAGCGGCTGGTGTTTGGCGGCATGTCGTTTCTGAACTTGTCGGTGGCTGAGTCCATTACCTCGGACAAACTACCCGAGTCGATCGACGTTGTCACCGCCCTGCACGCTTGCAATACCGCTACCGACGACGCGATTCATTTTGCGTTGGAGAAGAAGGCGAAGTACATCGTGGTGGTGCCTTGCTGCCAGGCGGAAGTGGCGTCGGTGCTGAGGAAGAATAAGGGGAAGGCGTTGGCTGATCCGCTGGCGGAGATCTGGCGGCATCCGCTGCATACGCGGGAGTTTGGGAGCCAGATTACGAATGTGCTGCGGTGCCTGCAGCTTGAGGCGCATGGGTATCAGGTCAGCGTGACCGAGCTGGTCGGGTGGGAGCATTCGATGAAGAATGAGCTGATCGTGGCGCAGTATAAGGATTTGCCGACGCGGAAGCCTGCGGAGCGGTTGATGGAGATGTTGGAGCGGATTGGGTTGCAGGAGTTGAAGGATCGGTTTTTTGTGCCGGTGGCTGCATGAAAATGACGAAGGGCTCTGCGGAGTCCTTTGTGCTTTCTGGGTCTCATCTAGCATGAGACAAAAGTGCCACTCTGGTGTTGCTGCTTCCGAAGAGTTCCGCCGTATACTCGCCCTGCGGTCACACCAATGACCGTCCGGATTGACAGCCGGATCTAACAGGAAGCGGACAGCCGCTGCAACAGCGGCATTTTTACGTCCGTAGGTCGAAGCACGTCCATGCTATGGGCGGGCCTTGGCTGGGGCACGCTTGCGTGCGCCGGTTTCTTTTGTCACCGGTCTGTCACCCGGCCTTGCGCCCGCCCACCCCGAATGACAGCGGGAAGCGGGTCTGACGACAAAGGAGGCTGCGATGAATGACCACCCTTACACCTACGACCGCTGGGCTCTGCCGGATGATTCGGAGCACGGCGTTGTTCAGCTTGCTGATTTGCGGAAAATGGAGCGCGCTTGCCAGGGGATTTGGGCGATTGCTCGAATTGTGGGCAATAACGCAATTGAACCGGATGCCACCGGTGCACAACCGCTGGACGGATGGATTGTGTCTAATTTGATAGGCGGAATTGAGAGTCTCTGTGATCATCTGACTGATCTTGTCGAATCCGCACTTGATGAGAGACAGCTTAACTTTGTATCCACAGCGGCGTCTAAGCCAAGTTACTAGTGGCGTTCATTGCGCAGAGGCTGCATCCGAAGAATGCCATGTAGATTGAGAACTTCCCCATACACGCGTAAGTTAGCTTAAGACCCAAAGCGGTCAGTAGCCTCCATCGCTTTGTCGGAACCGATTTTTCTGTTCTTCCGAAATTGCATTCATTCGTCGCCCCTTCGACCCCCAGCCGCCTGATTCGTGTCCGTTGGAGAAGTCGCTAGATCTCTGCTTCCTAACGGGCAACTATGATTACCCAGCGCCATCACTGGACCACCTCAAGCAAAACGCCGCCACAAGAGCGGCGTTTTGGTCCTGCCGTATGTCCCTTAGAAGAACCTAAACTCGGACCCAAGGTGATGGTTATTGCTGCGGATAGAGTGGCTCCAGAGGCCAATCCCCTTTTTTGTGATGGAGGCGAGGCGGCAAGTCTTCCGTTAACCGCGTCAGCGCCAGATCGCAACCAGCTCGGCGATCTTGGTTGCGATCACCGCCATCGTGTCTTCCAAGGTGTCCAGACCACTTCGCGAAGCGAGCATGGGGCTAACATCGCGGAGCGCAGCGTACGTCGTTCCGTGCACGATAGGCACGAGCCGGTTACCCTGCAAGAGGGTCGAAAGCTCTTTGTCCGCGACACCCTCTTTCGGGAGGCGTTTTAGTAATGCAGGGGTCACTAAGACGAGCCCGATTTTCGAGGCCGCCAAGCCCTTGTCGATAGCGCGCATCATCGGTACGCCAAGGCCAAGGTCCTTTTCGCTGAACCAAACCTCCACCCCGGCAGCCTGGAGCAAATCGTGCAGTTCCTTGGCGGCTCCCTGCCTGTCGTCCCAAGCGTGGCAGAGGAAGCAGTCCCTAAGGTCGGGCTTCGCCGCCGCTTCTTTTTCTATAGCCTCGCGGACCGGCGTTAGGGAAGCCACCTGAGCAGGCGTGTACGAGACGGACGAACCTGTGCGCGACCATCGCGGCCTTGGAGTGCCCCCCCCGCTTGACCAGCCACCGCCGCTGTAGCCGCTCCGACCAGCCGACGAGTAGGACGAGCCGTAGCTGCCGCCATACCCGCCATAGCGGAAACAGCATGCAGGGCAGGCCGCTTGCGCTGCTGCGGAATGATGCCCACGAATTGGGGCCGTGCATCTAGCCATTACTATGCTCCTCCTCTGTTATGAAAGCCCTGATAGTAACTTAATGTGTCCTGTGCAATCAAAGTTAACTGGTACTTCATTTTTATTATGTGTATATCAGAGCCCGGATCAAGCATCATTTTGCCTTTTTAGTTTCACGGGCTCCGTAGCCAGCAAGTGGTTTGTAAAAGCCTTTTTTGCCTCACATCGCCATGTAGCCCATAGTTTCGAGCCGTTCGGATCTCCCCCTCCAAGATCCAACTCTATTGCCAACCAGTTTCGCGCAGCCATCACATGCCGATTCGATCCGGGGAATAACATCATTTCCGCGTTCAAGTTCAAATCCAAAACTTGCTTGTTGTTGGCAACGGAGTCGAGTACATGAAAGAACAGGCGCTCCATCACCGATACCAAGGATGGGTGAACTATCGCCGTAGAAGTTACCTGCTGGATCCGCGACCAGTTGTCCGAAGGGGCAACGTCCTTGCGATACGCAACGCCCCATGCGGCGACATGCACGTCACCGGACACGATGGTGACGCGCAATGCCTTTCCCTTTGCAGTTCCAAGCAATGTCTCAATGAGCCGTTTACGCTCACCCTCATGATCATCGGCAGTCCAATGATCCTTCAAATCGTCGGCGCTACTATCGAGCACATGCTCTGATCCAAAATTGTCGAGAAAGGCTTCGGCCAACGACAATTTTGGGTGCACAACCGGAACCGACGACATAAAAATTAAATGCTGGCAACCTGTCCCTGGGTGCTTTCGATCGTTTGGCGGAATAGCCTGGAGCCAGCGTTGCAGTGCTGACCACGTCTCAGGGCCCAAAACCTGAGAGTGGGATCGTTCGGTACGCAGGTCGGCCACCATTAGTTGCATTGGTCCAACCGAATGCATGAAGCTGAATCCAGGCTGCTCATCCAGCATAGGCAGCGCTAACTTATCCGCCTTGAGTGCGCTTTTCCACGAGATCTTTTCATACAGTGGATCGTCGGTGTTCACGCTCACATCCGTTCGGAGCCTCAACTCTGGAAGTTGAGGCTCCGCATGCTGCATCTGAAAAACCCAAAATGCTCTGCGCGCATGAAAAAATAGTCGTTGGAATAACGGGCTTTGCTGCATTTCTGCACTGTAGGACCCCCATCCGTCAAAAATGTCATGGTCATCCCACATCATCACCGTGGGAATACGCGCCATGGCATGCGCCGCATCGAGTGACCTCGTTCTCGATCCCCAGGGAGCGCGATCCTTCTGCAGCCAACGATTTCTATACAGATCGATGTAGTAGTGCCCAATCTCTTTCTCCAACGCCGCGCTTATGGGGTATTTCAGTTGCTGTTCCCGTGACAGACCGATCCACTCCTTTAACGGCTTGAGATCTTCCCAAATCGAATCGAAGTAGATCTGATCACCGCCCATCAATAGCAAATGAAATCGCTGCAGCCCTTTCTCATGCGTGCGTGCCTCGTGCCAGAGCTGCTCTTTGTCGAGCTCATAGCCGTCGGGCCGAACCTGCTTGTCGTGGTTGCATAACAGATCTTCCCACACAGCATTTTCCGACTTGACGAGCTTGCGAATACCACTGGGGTCCGAAAATCCGTTGCAGGACACATAAGCCATGCGCGGTGCGTAGCCCTTGCCCGGCACCGTGAAATGCCAGATCTCATCAACCCCATCGATGCGATATTCCACGCGTCGTTCAGCCTTAGATTGCTTGCAAGAAAGCTCGTAGCGCAGATAGGTGTACCCAGCCTGCTGAAGCAAGGTGACCGGATCCTTTGTTTGCTTCCCTTCAACTACCACCTGCGGCGCCACCGCCTTTTCGTCGATGCCAATCAGCGCGGTCACCTTCCACAAGCCTTGATCGGCCCCACCACGAAAAGACAGAACGGGCCCGAGTATCAACTTGGTCATACATCCCTCTCAGATTTTATGGGTTCAGGTGGACTTATTCAGTCGCCGCCTTCTCTTTAAGTTATAGCCTTAACAAGCCGCGCTCGCGGCATGGTCCGGTCGACGACCAATTGGCTTTCACCAGCTCGCGCCGACCACTCCCAAAACCGCTGCACCACCAATCGTCTCTGAACGGGATCAGGGCATGCGCGATCAGTGCAACACCCATACTGGGGGCGGTGCTTTTCCAAGGGTCGATGGACGGCGAGAACGGTCAAGGCAACCCGGGCGCCGTGAAAATTCAAACTGATGACACCCCGTAAACTTCTCGCCTAACATGTGGACGCTACAGTTACTATACGTTACTCTCCATTCAAGCGTTTTTTAGTCATGGTGCGGGCAGACCATTGCAGTTTTGATAAGTCGGACACTTCTAGGATAGGGAAGTAAGAATGACGATTGGACAGTACGATTTAAAGCGCGCTGCGGCAAGAAACTATGCCCTAAATCAGCGAACGAGGGGTTATCTGCAGAAGACGGGTTTTCTGTGCCATAGCCATAAGGATCGCGAGATGGCGCTGGGCCTGCAGCAATGGCTCAAAGAGCACGGGCTGGACCTCTACATCGATTGGCAGGATGACTTGATGCCCGAAACGCCCGACGGCACAACAGCCGCTCGAATCCGAACAATGATTCGCAATGCGGACGTGTTCCTGCTTCTGGCCACGAGCGATTCGATGATCTCTCGTTGGTGCCCTTGGGAGCTGGGGTTTGCAGATGGCGTGAAGCGCACCGAACAGATTGCGGTGATATCGACGCGCGACAACGCCGGTAACTACTACGGCAGCGAATACCTGCAGCTCTACCGGCGGATCGACCAAGCCGCGGGAGGGGGGGCTTTGTACTGGTATCAGAAAAATTCATCCATTCCCCAAAACCTTGGAATGTTCTAAACCATGTCGCCCGACCACGTTATAGAAAGCTTCATTAAAGATTTCGTACAAGACCTGCACAACGACAGCGCGGCGGTCTTTGCTGGCGCCGGTCTTTCAAAAGGCTGCGGCTATGTGGATTGGCCGGAATTGCTATGCGACATTGCTAAAGAGCTGGGCTTGGATGTCGACAGGGAGCACGACCTCATCTCGCTCGCTCAGTTCCATGTGAACACTAGACGGACCAGCGACGGTCTGGCCAAGAAGATCCTGCAGGAATTCTCGGAGCAGGCGGAGCCGTCCGAGGTGCACGACATCATCGCACGGCTACCTATCCGAAGCTTCTGGACTACTAACTACGACAGCCTGATTGAGGACGCGCTGCGCAAGGCGTTCCGGGTCCCGGACGTCAAGTATCTGGTGGACCACCTTACCATCAGCAAGCCCAAGCGTGACGCTATCGTCTATAAGATGCATGGCGACGCCCAACTGCCTCAGCAGGCGGTGATCTACAAGGAGCAGTACGAGAAATACCACGTCGACCGCGCCCCCTTCATCACGGCGCTGAGCGGCGATCTCGTCTCCAAAACCTTCCTGTTTATCGGCTTCAGCTTTACCGATCCCAACCTTGACTATGTGCTGAGCCGGCTGCATGGAGGGTCCGCCAAACGCAACCATTACTGTTTCATGCGAGAGGCTCAGCGTACGGACGATGATGACGACGAACTATACAACTACAAGCGCCGCAAGCAAGACCTGCGAATCGAAGACCTGAAGCGATTCGGCATCCAGACACTGCTGGTCGATGAATACTTCGACATCACGAAGATATTGAAAGAGGTCGAAGCCCGTTATCGGAAGCGGACCGTGTTCTTTTCGGGGAGTGCCGAGGAGTACGGCGCCTGGACCCGGCGCGAAGCCCTGGACTTTGTACACGAGGTGGCAGCGAACTGCGTCGAGGCTAATTGTCGCGTGGTTAACGGCTTCGGATGGGGCATAGGCAGCGCAGTCATCAACGGAGCCCTGGAGGCGATCTACGGCAGTCCGCAGAAATATTCCGAGGCGCAGTTAATCGTGCGCCCGTTTCCCCAGCACGGCGATAACCTGCAGGCACTGTGGGAGCAATACCGGCAGAGAATGATCAGTCTAGCCGGTGTCGCGCTCTTTTTCTTCGGGAACAAGGTCGATGGCGAGAATATCGTAAACGCTGGCGGCGTTAGGCGCGAATTCGAAATCGCCCTGGAGCATGGACTCCTACCCATTCCGATCGCCGCGACCGGCTTCATGGCCAAGGAACTCTGGACAGAGATTTCGAGGGATTTCGACAAGTACTATGGCAATTTCAGATGGGTTATTCCCATGATCGAGAAGCTGGTTGACAAAAATAGCCCTAAAGCGATGGCAAAAACCATCGCCGACATCATCAAACAATTGAACAAGTGAGCGCTACGCGCTAAAGGGGAATTCAAATGGCTCGTAAAGTTTTTTTCAGCTTCAAGTATGACGATGTGCACCGCGCGATGAATGTACGCAATAGCAACGTCATCGGTGGTGTCTTGAAATCCGGATTTATTGACAAGGCTGAGTTCGAAAAGGTCGAGCGGCAGGGTGAGAAAGCCATCCAGGCGTGGATTGACAATCAGTTGAACGGCACGTCCGTCACGGTAGTTCTAGTCGGCGCCAATACGCACAAGAGCAAATGGGTCAAATATGAGATCGAGCAGAGCATCGCTCGCGGCAATGGCCTGCTGACCATCGACGTCAGCAAAATCTCCGACATGCAGGGATATACCACGGACTGCTGTTCGTTACGCGCGACCGGATACAGGCACTATCTCTGGAACAACGAAAACGGTCGCGAAAACCTCGGCTCGTGGGTCGAGGCGGCGGCAAAGGCTGCCGGGAAATAACGCCGAGTCGTAGCCCAAACCCTGTGGCAATGCGCGCAAGTTCGCTGTCCAGCAGTGAATCCGGCGATGATTGAAGAGTCGCCACGCCCCGGAACGAAGCCCACCGGGCAACGTTCCGAACCTTGCCAGACCCGCTTAGAAGCGCGTCATCAACCTAAACATCCCCGCCTGCTGGCGGTTGCCGCCGCCGAACTGCGCGTCGTACGCAAC
>RCUP01001650.1_pt1 | contig 13212 bp, 9 predicted proteins | sample 2166341 | NCBI WGS metagenome assembly RCUP01 (sample SAMN09932325, study PRJNA488358) | compost metagenome | isolation source: compost soil in succinonitrile-enriched | place: Germany: Experimental Botanical Garden | reverse complement strand
TGGACATCAACCTGCCGGGCATGGACGGGTTCGAGGTCAAGGCGCGGCTGGCCGAGGATCCGCTGACGCGCGACCTTCCCGTCCTGGCCCTGTCGGCCAGCGCCGCCTTCGCCGACATCCGGCGCGGGCGAGAGGCGGGCTTCCTCGAATACCTGACCAAGCCCCTGCAGATCCCTTCCCTGGCCCAGGCCTTGTCGCGGGCGCTGACGCCGGATGTCGAGGCCCCAGGCGCGTGCGGGGATGCTGGCGCGAACGCCGCCTGACGCTGTCGGGCGAACGCTGTCGCCGCCTGCCGGGGTTGACGCGGCGCGCCGAGAGGGCTTCCTAGGGGGCGAGGGGCTTTTCAACCCTGTGTGAGGGAGAGCCCATGTCACGCTCGTCGGCCGGTATTGCGCGATCCAAGGCGAAGGGACCTCGCGCCCTGATCCCGAGCCTGCTGGCGACGGCCCTTCTGGCAAGCTGCGCGACCACGCCGCCGCCGCCCCCTCCGCCGCCGCCGTCCGTGCCGGATGCGCCCAGCGGCGCTGTCCTCAGCGATTGGCGCGGGGTCATCACCGCTTCCGATCGCGATCGCTATCAGCGCCGCGACGCCGCCTGGACCCTGGCCTTGCAGCAGGCCAGGCGCCAGCCCGGATCGGGCGACCTGTCCTCGCTCGGTGATCTTATCGAGCCGAACGCCGCTCGGCCTTCGGTGGCGCCGCCGGTCGGCGCCTACCGCTGCCGCACCATCAAGCTGGGGTCGCAGGGCGGCGAAGAGGGACTGGGCTATGTGGTCTATGGCTGGTTCGCCTGCCGCATCGAACAGACCTCGGGCGGCCTGAAATTCTCCAAGCTGACCGGGTCCCAGCGGCCGAGCGGCCTGTTGTATCCCGAGAACGACCGCCACATGCTCTTCCTTGGCTCGATGGCCCTGGCCTCCGAGCCCGCCGCCCGCGCCTATGGTCGGCGGCCGGATCGCGACATGGTCGGCGTGGTTGAGCGCATCGGCGAACGGCGCTGGCGTCTGGCTATTCCCTGGCCCGCGAACGAGTCCAACCTCGACCTGATTGAACTGGTCCCGGCCGCACGCTGAGCCTGACCGTGGCCCCTTGACCGGGGTCGCAGGGGGCGTCCACCCTGAAGCCTGTTCAGAATTCGGGGGAGGCGCGCATGCGCGGTATTGGTTTCACTATCGGTTCGATCATCGCTGTCGGCGTGCTGATCGCCGTCGTCCTGGTCGGCTTTCCGACCTACAACGTCTATTCCAAGCAGATGGCGGGCAAGGCCGCCTATGAGGAGGCGGTGCAAAACCGCCGCATCCGTGTGCTGGAGGCCCAAGCCGCCCTGGACTCGGCCAAGCTGACCGCCGCCGCCGAGATCGAGCGCGCCAAGGGCGCCAACGAGGCCAACCGCATCATGGCCGAGGCGCTCGGCGGCCCCGAAGCCTATCTGCGCTGGTCCTATATCAACATGCTGCAGGAGACGGCGGGCAAGGAAGGCCGCCAGACCATCTACATCCCGACCGAGGCCGGAATGCCCATCCTGGAGGCGGGTCAACGTCCGGCGGCGCGCTAAGCTTTCGGGGCGAAACGAAGAAGGGGCGGTCCACCGGGACCGCCCCTTTTTTTGTCGCCTCAGACCCGCGTCAGCCGCAGGTCCTGGTAGTCGTAGGAGAAGTCGATGTCGGGCGAGACGCCTTTCAGCGTCGCCGTCGCCGGCTTGGCGGTCGCGATGTTGAAGGTAATGAAGGCGTCCTCCTCGCGCTTGTCGGGGAAGCGGGTACGGAAGGTCTCGCCGTCATAGGGCTCTAACCAGCCCTTCAGCGCTGGGGTGTGGGTGAAGGCCAGCCACAAGCCGGTCTTGCGATTGCGCCCGCGCCCCTCGGTCTTTTGCTCAATGGTGATGTCGCCATACCAGGGGTCGCGCCAGGTCCCGACATAGGCGTCCAGCGGCATGGAGGGCGCGGCGCCCGCCGCCTGCTTGGCGTCGATCTCGACGGCGGCCTTCAGCGACTTCTCGGTCCCCTCGGCTTCTCGCTTCTTGGAGTCCGCGATCCAGTCGACGTCGTTCTGGTTCATGGCGATGTCTGACAGGCCCGAGCGCAGGGCGCGCAGCAGGAAGCTCTCCTCGGCGTTGGTGAAGACCGAGAAGCCGATCTTGCGGCCGGGGATCAGCACCGTGGCCGAGATGCCGCCGGGCGAGCCGCCGCCGTGGGTGGCCAGACGCTCGCCGCGATAGTCCTGCACCTGCAAACCCATGGCGTAGGTCGAGGCCACGGCCCTATTGGGCAGCTCCGCCGTCGGCCCGTTCGAGGAGGAGACGATGATGTTGGGCTTGTACATCTCGCGCGCGGCGGCTTCGGAGAACAGCCGCGACCCGTCGGCCAGCTTGCCGTCGTTCAGGCGCACGGCGATCCACTTGGCCCAGTCGTGGGCGCTGGCGCAGATGCCGCCCGCCGCCGCCGCCGAATCCCAGTTCCACACCTCGACGATCGACTCGGCGATCTGGGTCATCGCCCCCTGATAGCGCAGGGGCGGGCCGACGCGGCCGTGTGGCAGGGCGCTCTTCTTGGGGTCGGCCAGACGCGCCAGGGGCACGCTTTCGCTCATGCCCACGCGGTCGAAGATGCGGGTCTGGACGAAATCCTCCCACGACAGGCCGGACACCTTTTCGATGACCGCGCCCGCGACCACGAACATCAGGTTGCAGTAGTGGTAGTCCTCGCGGAAGCCGTCCTCGATGGGCACGAAGGCGGCCTGGGCCAGGACCTCGGCGCGCGTGCGGTCGCTGTTGGGCCAGAACAGCAGGTCGCCGGCCCCCAGGCCGAAACCGGCGCGGTGGCTCAGGGTGTCGCGCACCGTGATGCGTTCGCCCACCATCGGGTCCGACAGGGTGAAGCCGGGCAGATAGGTCCTGATCGGCTCGTCCCACTTCACCTTGCCCTCGTCGACCAGGATGGCCAGGCAGGCGGCGGTGACGTTCTTGGAGTTGGAGGCGATGGCGAACAGGGTGTGTTCGTCGGCGGGCTCGGCCTTGCCCTGACGCCGCACGCCATAGCCCTTGGCCAGCACCGTCTTGCCCTCGCGCACCAGGGCCAGGGACACGGCGGGCTGCTCGGGCCAGGCGGCCATGCAGCGCTGCACCCAGGCGTCGGCGGCGGCGGCGATCTCCTCGTCCGAGCGTGTGTCGGGGCGGGTCTGGGCCAGGGCCAGGCCGGGCAGGGCGGCGCTGGAGGCGGCGACGGCAGAGGAAAACAGCGCCGCGCGGCGCGACAGACGGATCGACATGGGCAGGCTCCGGCAAACAGAACGGCGACGCTAGCGCCGCCGGTCCGCCGGGCCAAGAGCCTAGGCCGCCAACCGCCACCTCTGCAGATGCTCCAGCACGTCGGCGACGATCTGCGTCCGCGTGAAGCCGGTCAGGTCGCGGGGGCGGGTGCCGTCGCCGGTCTGGGCCGTCATCCGCCATTCCAGGGCGCGGCGCCCCTCGGGCGCCTCCAGCGCGGTCAGGGCCGGCAGGGGCCGCGACCGGGCGCCTATGCGATAGAGGAAGTCGCGGCCGTTGGCGTGTTCGACCACCAGCCAGACCCCGTTTTCGTCCGCCTCGACGCGGCTGTGGTCCACCCCTTCGTTGGACAGGGCGTCGCGCACCTCGACCAGGGCCGGGGCGCCCTGCCGCTCGATCTGACGGGCGATGTCCTTGCGGCTGGCGGGCGAGAAGATGCGTTTCAGCCGCTCGCCGATCGGCGGAGCCTCGGTCTCGACCGCCTCGCCCTTGAGGTCGGCGTTCATCTGTCGCGCCAGACCAAAACAGGCCAGGATCATGATGACGGCGAAGGGAAGCGCCGCCACCAGGGTCGCCGCCTGCAGCGCGCCCAACCCGCCCGCGAGCAGCAGCAGGGCCGCCGCCAGACCTTGCAGCACGCACCAGTAGATCCGCTGCCAGCGCGGCGTCTCCTCGGCCCCGCCCGAGGCCAGGGTGTCGATCACCAGAGAGCCCGAATCCGCCGAAGTGACGAAGAAGACTGCGACCAGGGCGATGGCCAGGGTCGAGGTGATCGCCGTGCCCGGCAGGTATTCGAAGAAGTGGAAGAGGGCCGTCGACAGGTCGGTCTGCACCGCCTCCGAAATGGCTCCCGCCGCCACGCCGAGGTCCAGGCTCATGGCTGAATTGCCGAAGACCGTCATCCACAGGAAGGTGAAGGCCGAGGGGACCAGCAACACGCCGATCAGGAACTCGCGCACCGTTCGCCCGCGCGAGATGCGGGCGATGAACATGCCCACAAACGGCGACCAGGCGATCCACCAGGCCCAGTAGAACAGGGTCCAGTCCGCCATCCAGGCCCTCGGCTCATAGGCGTAGAGGGTGAAGGTGCGCACGAAGAAGTGGTCCAGATAGAGACCGAAATTCTGCACATAGGCCCGCAACAGGAACAGGGTTGGTCCCGCGATCAGCACGAACAGCATCAGGCAGACGGCCAGGACCAGGTTCAGTTCCGACAGCCGCCGCACCCCCTTGTCCACGCCGGTCAGGACCGAGATCGTCGCCGCCCCCATGACCACGGCGATCAGCCCGACCTGCATGATCACGCTGCTGGGCAGGCCAAAGACATAGTGCAGGCCCGAGTTCATCTGGGCCACGCCCAAGCCCAGGGAGGTGGCGATGCCGAACAGGGTGCCGCAGATGGCGAAGATGTCGACCGCGTCGCCGATCGGCCCGTTGATGCGCTTGCCCAGCAATGGATAGAGCCCCGACCGCATGGTCAGCGGCAGGCCCTTGCGGTGGGCGAAATAGGCCAGGCTCAACCCCACGACGGCATAGATGGCCCAGGCGTGGACGCCCCAGTGGGTATAGGTGATGACCATGGCCTCGCGCGCGGCGTCTACCGTGCCGGGCGCCGCCTCGGGCGGGGCGATATAGTGCTGCACCGGCTCGGCCACGGCGAAATACATCAGGCCGATGCCCATGCCCGCCGCGAACAGCATGGCCAGCCATGAGACATAGGGGAAGTCCGGCTCGGCGTCGTCCGGCCCCAGTTTCAGCCGCCCCGTCGGCCCCACGGCCAGCACCGTCACGAACAGCAGAAAACCCGCCACCGCCGCCACATAGAACCAGCCGAAGGTCTCGATCACCCAGGTCTGGGCGGCGCCGAAAATCAGGCCGGAGGTCGAAGGCGCGATCAGGGCGAGCAGAAGCAGGGCGCCCGCGATGGCGCTGGCCCCCCAGAAGACACGGGGGTTCATCTTGGTCGTCAGCATGGGTCCCTAGCGCACGGCGACGCTTGGGGTTCCATGCCATGTCACAGAGCGGCCATCGGCATGAAGAAGATGTAACTGTGGTCGGCGACGACCGGCTGATAGTCGCTGCGTTCGAGGGGGCGTCGAGGGGACGTCCGCAGGGACGCGACCATGTCGAAACTCAAGCTTGCTCCGCTGCTGGGCGTTGTTCTGGCCCTGCCAGCGGGCGCCGTCCTGGCCGCCCAGACGCCGCCGCCCGCAGCCGGAACCCAGCAGGCCCAGACGCCCCCGCCGAGCCCGCTGGAGCCCGAAGACAAGGACGAACCCGCCACCGTGGGCGACGTCGTCGTCACCGCCCGCGCCAACGACGTGCGAACCTCCATCGATTCCATCAGCTACAGCCTGGCCGACGATCTTCAGGCCGCCAACGGCACCCTGGCCGAGGCCCTGCGCAACCTGCCCTCCGTCGATGTCGATCCCCAGGGCAATGTCTCCCTGCGCGGCGACAGCAATGTCACCATCCTGGTCGACGGCCGCCCCTCGGCCATCCTGTCCGGGCCGAACCGCGCCGACGCCGTCCTGCAACTGCCCGGCAGCCGCTATGCGCGCATCGAGGTCATGACCAACCCCTCCGCCGCCTACAGCCCCGAGGGCTCCGGCGGCGTCATCAACCTGATCACCAAGCCGACCCCGCCGGCCGCTGTCGGAGCCCCCGGCGCCCCGGCGACGACGACCACCACCGGCTCCCTGCGGGTCAATGTCGGCGACAACGGGCGTTGGAATCTCGGCGCCAGCGGGTCGCGCCAGCGCGGCAAGCTGACCCTGACCGGCGACGTCAACTATCGCTACGACGATCAGAACTTCGCCTTCGACCGGCTGCGGGAACAGCTCGACCCCGTCACCGGCGCCGTCACCTCCACGACCACGACGGTCCAGGAGAGCGACATGATTCAGAAGGGGGTCTTCGCCCGGCTCGCCGCTGAATACCGCCTGACCGACAAGACGATGCTGACCGGCGAGCTGCGCGCCAACCGCTTCGAGGCTGATTCCGAGGCCTGGGGGCTGTTCGAAACGCGCGATGCGTCGGGCGCTCTGACCTCGGCCTACGCCCGCGACGGTGTGGGCGGCTTCAGCATGGACGGTTGGGGCGCCACCGCCCGCGTCCTGCATCAGTTCGACACCTCGGGCCATGAGTGGTCCAACGAGCTGCGCTACGACCGCAACGACCATGAGAACACGTCGCTGAACGCCAACGTATTCTCGGTTCCGGCGTCGCCGACGCTGTACGAGCAGCAGAGCAACCTCAGCGCTCAGGAAACGGTCGGCTTCACCAGCGCCTATACCCGCCCGATGGACGACGGCTCCAAGCTGCGCGCCGGTTATGAGCTGAGCCTCAGCCGCCCGGATCAGGACGCCGTGCTTCGGCGCGGCCCGTCGGAGGCCGCCCTGGCGCCCGTGCCGAGCCTGAGCAACCGCTTCGAAGCCGAACAGACGGTCCACGCCCTCTACGCCACCTATGAGCGCCCGTTCGGCGAGAAGCTGTCAGCCCAGTTCGGCCTGCGCCTGGAGCAGGCCGAGGTCGAGGTCGAGGACGTCACCAACGCTGTGCGCGCCTCGCAGGACTATTTCCGCGCCTATCCGACCGGCCACGTCCAGTACAAGCTGACGGATGCCCAGACCCTGCGCGCCAGCTATTCGCGCCGCATCCAGCGGCCGCAGCCGACCCAGCTCAACCCGTTCGTGAGCTACGGCGATCCGCTGAACCTGCGCTCGGGCAACCCCGGCCTGGAGCCGCAAGAGACCGACAGCTTCGAGGCCATGTGGCAGATGCGGCGCGGCCAGAGCTTCTATCAGGCCACCGCCTATTACCGCGACACGACCAAGGCCTTCACCGACGTGGCGACCGACGTCGGCGGCGGGGTCCTGCTGACCCGGCCCGAGAATCTCGGCGCCCGTCGCGACCTCGGCGTCGAACTGACCGCCAGCGGTCGCCTGCACCCGACCCTGCGCTACAACGCCAGCCTCAACGCCTTCCGTCAGGAGATCGACGCCGCCGGCATCGCCGGCGCGCGGGACCGCGAGGGCGACCTGGTGACGGGCCGCCTCAGCCTGAACTGGCAGGCCACGCCCAAGGACTTCGTCCAGGTCATGGGCTTCTGGCAGGGCGACCAGTTGCTGGCGCAAGGCACCCGCGAGAGCGGTGGGATGGTCAATCTGGGCTATCGCCGCAAGCTCAACGAGACCCTGTCGCTGCAGTTCACCGCGCGCGACATCCTCAACTCCTTCGGCGGCGCCACCACCTATGACACGCCCCTGTTCCGCGAGCGCGTCGATCAGGACATCAACCTGCGCGCCTTCTACCTGGGTCTGACCTGGTCCTTCGGCGGCGGTCCGCGCAAGCCCGAGCCGCAGTTCGACTTCTCGACCGGCCCGACCGGGGGCTGATCATCAGGCCCGCGTCTCCCAGGCGGTCCAGACCGCGACGGCGACCAGGCCCAGAGCCATGGCCGCGCGCATCCTCGGCCCTTGGGCGCGCGTCAGAAGGGCGCCGCCCGCCCGCGCCGCCGTCAGCACGATGACCGAGTGGACGATGACGCTGACCACGACATGCAGGCTCCCCAGCGTCAGGGCCTGCGCCAGCAGCGGCCCCTGCGCCGGTCGGATGAAGCCGGGCAGTAGGACGACATAGAGCAGGGCCGCCTTGGGGTTCAGCAGGTTGCCGATCAGGCCGCGCCGGAACAGGGCGCGCCGCCGCGTCTCGATGGGCGCCGCGTCCGCGCCGTCGCCGGTGCTGCGCCAGGCGTCCCAGGCCAGCCATAGCAGGAAGCCCACCCCAGCCCAGCGGATGGTCTGATAGAGGGCGGGCCACAACAGCACCACCTCGGTCAGGCCGAAGGCGGCGGCGACCATCCACAGCGTCAAGCCAAGAGTGATCCCGGCCACCGCCGCCAGCCCCGCCGTCCGCCCCTGCGACAACGAGACGATCGCCAGCCAGCCCATGTTCGGCCCCGGCGTCAGCTCCATCAGCGCCACCGCCGCCAGGAAGGGCAGGACGACCGTCGGATCGACCGGCACGTGCGTCAGAAATTCCATCAGGCCTCCAACCCCCAGGTTAGGCCCGGACGGCGGACCTCATCAATCGCGGGTCTCATCAATCGTGGGTTTGGGGCTTGCGTGTCCCATCGGCCACACCCACCTCGTTTGACACACCTCAAGGCGCTGCTTTCGATAAGGGCGCGTTGATGTATTTCCGCCTTCCGAGGGGACTGCACCATGAATCTCGACCTCTATTCCGACCGCGCCAAACAGGCCGTCCAATCCGCCCAGTCGCTGGCGCTCGCCCGGCGGCACCAGCAGTTCGCGCCCGAGCACCTGCTGAAGGTGCTGCTGGAGGAACGCGACGGCCTGGCCCGCAAGCTGATCGATCAGGCCGGCGGCGACCCGTCCGCCGTCGAACTTGTCACCGAAGGCCTGCTGAAGAAGCGGCCCCAGGTCGAGGGCGGCTCGGGCCAGCTCTATCTGGACGGCGACACGGCGCGTGTCTTCAACGCCGCCGAGCAAGCATCCAAATCGGCCGGGGACGCCTTCGTCACCACCGAACGCCTGCTGGCCGCCATCGCCAAGGAGGGCGGGGCCGCCGCCGAGGCGCTGAAGTCCGCCGGCGTCACGCCCAAGAAACTGGACGAAGCCGTGACCGAGATGCGTAAGGGCAAGACCGCCGACAGCGCCTCGGCAGAAGACGGCTACGACGCCCTGAAACGCTACGCCCGCGACCTGACCGAGGCCGCCCGCGACGGCAAGGTCGACCCCGTCATCGGCCGCGACGAGGAGATCCGCCGCACCATCCAGGTCCTGGCCCGCCGCACCAAGAACAACCCCGTCCTGATCGGCGAACCCGGCGTCGGCAAGACCGCCATCGTCGAAGGACTGGCCCTGCGCATCGTCAACGGCGACGTGCCCGAAAGCCTGAAGGACAAGAAGGTCCTGTCGCTCGACATGGGCAGCCTGATCGCCGGCGCCAAATACCGCGGCGAGTTCGAGGAACGCCTGAAAGCCGTGCTGAACGAGGTGGCCCAGGCCGAGGGCGGCATCGTCCTCTTCATCGACGAAATGCACACCCTGGTCGGCGCCGGCAAGGGCGACGGGGCCATGGACGCCTCCAACCTGCTGAAGCCTGCGCTGGCGCGCGGCGAGTTGCACTGCGTCGGCGCCACGACGCTGGATGAATACCGCAAGCACGTCGAGAAGGACGCGGCCCTGGCCCGTCGCTTCCAGCCGGTCTTCGTCGCCGAACCCACCGTCGAGGACACGGTGTCGATCCTGCGCGGCCTGAAAGAAAAGTACGAGGTCCACCACGGGGTGCGCATCAGCGACAGCGCCATCGTCGCCGCCGCCACCTTGTCGAACCGCTACATCACCGACCGCTTCCTGCCGGACAAGGCCATCGACCTGATCGACGAGGCCGCCTCGCGCGTCCGCATGGCCGTGGATTCCAAGCCCGAGGCGCTCGACGAAATCGACCGCCGTCTGGTCCAGCTCAAGATCGAGCGCGAGGCCCTGAAGAAGGAAAGCGACAGCGCCTCGCAGCAGCGTCTGGAGAAGATCGAGGACGAGATCATCGACCTCGAAGGCCAGTCCGACGACATGACCGCCCGCTGGAAATCCGAGAAGGACAAGGTTGGGCAGGGCGCGCAGCTGCGCGAGACCCTGGACCGCCTGCGCGCCGAACTGGCCGCCGCCCAGCGCGCCGGCGACCTCGGCCGGGCCTCGGAAATCGCCTACGGCCAGATCCCGCAACTGGAACGCCAGCTGGCCGAGGCTGAAGCCGCCGAGAAACCGGCCGAAGGTCCCCTGACCCCCGAGGTCGTCGACGCCGAACAGATCGCCGCCGTCGTCAGCCGCTGGACCGGCGTCCCCGTCGACAAGATGCTGGAAGGCGAGCGCGAGAAGCTGCTCAAGATGGAGGACGAACTGGGCCGCCGCGTGGTGGGTCAGGACGAGGCGCTGGAAGCCGTGTCCGACGCCGTCCGCCGCGCCCGCGCCGGGCTCAACGACCCCAACAAGCCGCTGGGCAGCTTCCTCTTCCTCGGCCCGACGGGCGTGGGCAAGACCGAGCTGACCAAGGCCCTGGCCGGCTATCTGTTCGACGACGACAACGCCATCACCCGCATCGACATGTCCGAATACATGGAGAAGCACTCGGTCAGCCGCCTGATCGGCGCCCCTCCCGGCTATGTCGGCTATGACGAGGGCGGCGCCCTGACCGAGGCCGTGCGTCGTCGCCCCTATCAGGTCATCCTGTTCGACGAGGTCGAAAAGGCCCACCCCGACGTCTTCAACGTCCTGTTGCAGGTGCTGGACGACGGCCGCCTGACCGACGGTCAGGGCCGCACCATCGACTTCAAGAACACCCTGATCATCATGACCTCCAACCTGGGCAGCCAGTATCTGGCCGACCAGCCCGAGGGCGAGGACGTCGAGGCCGTTCGTCCCCTGGTCATGGAACAGGTCCGCGCCCACTTCCGGCCCGAGTTCCTGAACCGCATCGACGAGATCATCCTGTTCCACCGCCTCGGCCGCGAACAGATGGGCGGCATCGTCCGCATCCAGCTGGCGCGCCTCGAAAAGCTGATGGCCGACCGCCGCCTGACGCTGGCGCTCGACGACAGCGCCCTCAACTGGCTCGCCGACAAGGGCTACGACCCCGTCTACGGCGCCCGCCCCCTGAAGCGCGTCATCCAGAAGGAACTGGTCGACCCCATGGCCAAGAAACTGCTGGCCGGCGAGATCGAGGATGGCAGCGTGGTGGCCGTGTCAGCCGGCGAGGACGGGTTGGAGATCGGCAAGGCGCGGGTGCATTAGGAGCACTAGCGTGCTCCGCCGTTGCCTTTCCCCGCGCCCTTTCGGCGCGCCCGGATCACAGCCTCAATACGTTCAGACTGAATGCCGCGCAGGCTCTTCGGAATTTCCAGCGTCATGATTGCCGTGAAAGCAACGAGAAATGCGAGAGCAGCGTCAGCCAACGGTATACGCGTTGCGCGGTCAGAAAAAGTCGCGAATGCCAAGCAACCGAACGTCGATAGTACATACAGAGCAAACAAGAACGTGAGTCTGGATGATCGGCGTTCGATGTTTTGGGACTGCACGACTCCTAGTCTCCAGCTGCCCGGAAGCAGCGTGCTTGGGTCGCCCAGAAGCGTTTTGACGGCAATTATGAAACCCGCAAAAGTCGCACTAACCCCAGCCGTCCCGACCAAAACTTCGGAGTTTGTCGCGAACTGTTTTCCTAGGTAAAGCGCAGCCAAACTGGAAAGGACCAATGCTGACAGGAGCAAAGTGACGCGACCTCGATCAATCCTGACTGGATCATTGGGCATTGATGTCGGCATCTATTAGCCGGGCGAAGAAACCATCCATGTGATCCCAAACGTCGCCATGATCGACTGTGGTTCCATTGGCCGCAAAACGCGCTTGCTCTTTCACAGAAATCTCCGAGGCAGTGATCCGGACCCCACTCTTGGTGACAATCTCGTACCCGTCATGGAACGAATCAAGAACATTATTGGCTGTTCTTGCTGCTGCCGCTAGTGCGAACTCGTTGTTCCCGCGCGCTTTGAGTTCGATAAAAGTCTGTAGGTCAGCCTCTCTTTCAAGATCTGCAGGCGTTCGATCTCCGCCAATTAGTGTAGAAAGGGCGGCGTTGAGTCCTGCTTTGATCTGATCGCCGACTGTCAGGCTATCGTGAAAGGCGAGCGGTAGCGTGGCGCTAAATGCGCTCACGTTTAGGTTCACCGATTTCACGCCGTCGCGGACTAGCGTTCGAATGGTGGCCGGGTTTGCCGTCCGGCGTAGCTCGAAGTTGTTGCTTTCCGATCGTCCAGCCTTCTCCATTAGTGCTCGGAGATACGCGGTCACGGCATTCTCACTAACGTCGCTAACACAAACGATAACGTCATCGCCGCTGATCAGCATCATAGCGTCGCCATCAAGGTAGGCTTGGCCGGGCGGGGCCGGTGCGCGATGGAGGTCTCCTTCTTCCTTTGCGTCTCTTGTAACGGTTGATGCTTCTTCGCCGGGATTGTGAGAGGCGATGTGTAGGTAAATCTCATCCCTAGCCAAGCGACGGTGCCTGATGTCCCAAACAGTGCCGTCTGGGCGAATGATCGAAGTGGATGATACGTCTGCGAAGCGGCCGAGCACATCGGCGACGATTGTGCGGAGGGACACGTCAGGATCGATGAACCAGGTGGCTCTACGATAGGAAAGTGTTCGGTTTTTAAAAGTCGTCATCGATCAACACCTCAACCTGCACAGTTAAGGCGAGATTCGCTTTCAAGACCACGGTTAGATGAGGGGGGCGCTTTAGTCCCCCAGCACCGGCATCACCTCCACCCCGTCGCAGACGAAGATGCTCATGTGGGGGTGGTTGTCGAACAGGCGGGCGGCGGCATCAAAGCTGTCGGCGCGCACGACCATGAAGACGGTGAGTAAGTTGACCATGTCCGTCACTTCGCCGTCGTCGCTGATGCGCTTGGTCGGGCCCAGCGGGCCGCCCTGATAGACGATGGCGTCGCGGTGCGCCTCTTCCCAGGCGGCGACGGCGGCGACGCCGAGGCGGGCCGTCTCGGCCTGCTGAGCCTCGCTCATGGCGCGCCAGGCTCGCCACCTCGGGCCGGTCTTGTCGCTGGTGAAGACGGCCAGGTAATGGGTCTCGGCGTTCATCGAAGCCTCCCGTTTGCGGAAGCCTCGCCCCTTTGCTCGCGCCGGGCAAGCGGCGCCGGTCAGGGTGTTCGACGCGGCCTGCTCAACTGCGCTCAAGCAGCGAGCGACCGCGTCGCGAGCAATAGCGCCCTTTAAATGTGGATCGCGTGGCCGAGCGCCCGCAGGCTGGCCTCGTGGAAGGCTTCGCCGAGGGTCGGGTGGACGTGGATGGTCCCCGCGACGTCTTCCAGCACGGCGCCCATTTCCAGCATCTGGGCGAAGCTGTTGGACATCT
>RCUP01001649.1_pt1 | contig 13215 bp, 8 predicted proteins | sample 2166341 | NCBI WGS metagenome assembly RCUP01 (sample SAMN09932325, study PRJNA488358) | compost metagenome | isolation source: compost soil in succinonitrile-enriched | place: Germany: Experimental Botanical Garden | reverse complement strand
GCGGCGAACAGCGTGCGCTGCGCATCGAGCAGCGTGAGCAGCGTCTCGGCGCCCGCGCGGTAGCGCGATTCGGCGAGCGTGCGCGCGCGCTCGGCCTGTGCCAGTTCCTCGTCCTGCGCGGCGCGCTGCGTGTCGAGCGCGGCCACGGCGTCGAGCGCGGTCAGCGCGTCGGTGAAGGCGGCCACGGTGGCGGCGCGGTAGGTCGCGAGCAGCTCTTCGCGCCGTGCGGCCGACAGGTCGCGCGCCGCCGCGCGCCGGCCGCCGTCGAAGACCGGCGCCGCGAGCGCAGCGGCCAGGCTGTACACCGGGTGATCGAACAGCGTGCCGAAGCGCGGCCCCGCGGCCGCGAGGCCGGCGCTCAGCGTGAGCGTGGGGAACATCGCCGCGCGCGCCGCCGCCACGTCCGCATCGGCCGCGGCCAGTGCGGCCTCGGCGCGTGCGATGTCGGGCCGGCGCGCGAGCAGGTCGGCCGGCAGGCTGGCGTCGACCGCGGGCAGCGCGAGCTGCTGCAGGCTGGTGGCCGTGATCCGCACCTCGCTGCCGGCCTGGCCGAGCCAGCGCGCCATGCGGATGTCCGCCGCGCGCGACTGCTGGTGCAGCGTGGCGGCCGTGCGCCGCTGCGATGCGACGATGCCGCGCTGCTGCGCAAGCTCGAGCGGCGAGGCCGCGCCCGCGCGCGCACGGGCCTCGACCAGCTGCAGCAGCCGTTCGGCATCGTCCAGGCTGCGGCGCGCGATGGCCGTGCGCTCGCGCAGGCCCAGCGCTTCGAGCCAGGCCGCGCCCGCGCCCGCGCGCAGCGCGAGCCGCACCGCGTCGCGGTCGAAGGCACTGGCCTGTCGCGAGGCGCCGGCGCTGTCGCGCTGCGCGCGCAGGCGGCCCCACAGGTCGACCTCGTAACGTGCATCGAGCCCGAGCGCGCGCCGGTTGCCGCTCACGTTCGCATCGCCGCCGAGCCGGCCCTGGCGCTGCACATCGGCGGTGGCCGACAGCTCGGGCCAGGCCGAGGCGCCGGTGCTGCGCTCCTGCGCCTCGGCCTGGCGCAGGCGCGCTTCGGCGGCGTCGCCGTCGGGGTTGCCGGCATCGACCGCGGCGACGAAGGCCGGCAGCTCGGTGCTGCCGAAGCCGCCCCACCACGGGTCTGCGACGGGAGCTGCAGTGGCGGGCGCATCGGCCGAAGGCGTCGCGCAGCCCGCGAGCAGCAGCGCCGCCAGGGCCAGCGCGGCGGGAGAGAAGAAAAGGCGCGTCATGGCAGTCGTCATTCGGAAGACAGGGCCGCGACCGGGTCGAGCGCGGCGGCCTTGCGGGCCGGCATGAAGCCGAACACCAGGCCGGTGAGCACGGCGCAGCCGAAGGCGCCCGCGATGGCCGTGAGGGAAAAGATCACCGGCACGCTCCACACGATGAGCGCGGCGCCCACGAGCAGCCCGCCCACCACGCCCGCGACGCCGCCGGTCACCGTGACCAGCACCGCCTCGACGAGGAACTGCCGCAGGATGTCGCGCTGGCGTGCGCCGGTGGCCATGCGGATGCCGATCTCGCGCGTGCGCTCGCGCACGGTCATGAGCATCACGTTCATCACGCCGATGCCGCCGACCACCAGCGACACCGCCGCGATCAGCCCGAGCATCACGGTCATGGTGCGCTGGGTCTGCGCGCGCGCCTTGATCGACTCGGTCTGGTTGAACACCTGCACGTCGCGCACGTGGCGCTGCGCGGCCAGCACCTCGACGATCTCGGCCGCCGTCTCGGAGGCCTTGTCGACGTCGTGCACGGCCACCGCCACCCAGGTCGGGTGGTTGCTGCCGTACAGCCGCGCGGCGGCGGTGGAGAAGGGCACGATCACGCGCTCGTCCTCGCTGGCCTGGCCGCCGCCCGCGCCCTTGGCGGCGAGCACGCCCAGCACGTCGAAGGGCACGTTGTCCAGCAGGATGCGCTGGCCCACCGGGTCGGTGCCGTCGGCGAACAGCGCGGCCTGCACGCGCTCGCCGATCACCGCGACCTTGGCCAGGCTCTGCTCGTCGCTCTCGTCGAAGAAGATGCCGCGCGCGGTCGGCCACTTCAGCGCCTGCTCGAAGTCGGTGGTGGCGCCGCCGCCCTCGGTGCGGTGGTCCACGTTGCCGCGCCGCGCGACCACGAAGCCCTCGATGTAGGGCATGGCCACGCGCACGTTGGGCAGGCGGCGGATGGTGTCGACGTCGGCCAGCGTGAGCTTGCCGCCGCGCCCGCGCGCGCTGTCGGGAATGGCGGCCACGTACATCTTGTCGGCGCCGAACAGCGAGATCTGCTTCATCACCGCCTCCTGCGAGCCGGTGCCGACCGCGAGCATCACGATGACCGAGGCCACGCCGATCACGATGCCCAGCAGCGTGAGGCCGGTGCGAAAGCGGTGGATCCACATCACGCGCCAGGCCGCGCGCAGCGCCTCGTGCAGTTCGGAGAGCAGGGCGCGCGGGGTGTCGGCTGCGTCGGCTGTGTTCGCAGGGGAGGGCAAGGGAAGCGGCTCTGGCAGCTCCTCGACGGGCGCACGCCCGCTGTCCGACACGATGCAGCCGTCGCGGATCTCGATCACGCGGCGCGCGCGCTGCGCCACCTCGCGGTCGTGCGTGATGAGGATCACGGTGTGGCCGGCGGCGGCCATCTCGTCGAGCAGTGCCATCACCTCTTCGCCGCTGCGCGAGTCGAGCGCGCCGGTGGGCTCGTCGGCCAGCACGATGCGCCCGCCGTTCATGAGCGCGCGCGCGATCGACACGCGCTGCTGCTGGCCGCCCGACAGCTGGTGCGGCCGGTGGCCCAGCCGATCGCCCAGGCCCAGCCGCGTGAGCAGCCCGCGTGCGCGCGAGGCGCGCTCGGCGGGCGCCGCGCCGGCGTAGATGGCGGGCATCTCGACGTTCTCCTGCGCCGACTCGGTGGAGATCAGGTGGTAGCCCTGGAACACGAAGCCGAAGGCCTCGCGCCGCAGCCGCGCGAGCGCGTCGGCGTCCATGCCGGCCACGTCCTGGCCGGCGAACAGGTAGCGCCCGCCGGTCGGGCGGTCGAGGCAGCCCAGCAGGTTCATCAGCGTCGACTTGCCCGAGCCCGAACTGCCGACGATGGCGACGAACTCGCCCGCATGCAGTTCGAGCGTGATGCCGCGCAGCACCTCGACGGCCGGCGCGCCGTCGTGGCCGCCGTAGGACTTGCGCAGGTCGTGCAGCGCGATCAGCGGGGTCGTCTTCGTCTCGGCCGCACTCACAGCTGGAACTTCCGCGTGCCGCCGCCGGCCGCGCGCTCGCCGGTGATGAGGCGCTCGCCCTCGGCCAGGCCTTCGAGCACCTCGCCCGAGAGCCGGTCGCGCACGCCGATGCGCACCTCGCGCGGCGCGGGCTGGCCGTCGGGGCCGAGCACGCGCGCGGTGAAGCGCCCGGCCTGGCCCTTCACGGCCGTGAGCGCGGGCAGCGGCGCCACCACCACGTTGCGCGCCGAGGCGGCGACGAAGCTCACCTGCGCGGTCATCTGCGGCATGAGCTCGCCGTCGGCGTTGTCCACGTCGAACAGCACCGTGTAAAGCACGACCTTGCTGGCGGCCGGCGCCTGCGGCGCGTCGCCACCGCTCTTGCCCGCGGGCACGGGCGGCGAGGGCAGCACCTGGCGCACCGTGCCTTCCCAGCGGCGGCGGTCGGCGCCGAGCGTGGTGAAGTACACGGCCATGTCGCGCTTCACGCGGCGCACGTCGGCTTCCGAGACCTCGGTCCACACCGTCATGCTCGACAGGTCGGCCACGCGCAGGATGTCGGGCGTCTGGTAGGTGGCGTTGAGCGTCTGGCCCTCGCGCGCCTGCACCGAGACCACGCTGCCGGCCATCGGCGCGTAGATGCGCGTGTAGCCCAGGCGCGCCTCGTCGGCCTTCAGCGTGGCCTGGGTCTGGGCGATCTGGGCTTCGAGGTGCGCGATCTTCGCGGCGGCCGAGGCCAGCGTGGCTTCGGCGGTCTGCACGTCTTCGGCGCGCGTGGCGCCCTCGGCGGCCATCTGCTGCTGGCGTGCGAACTGCTGGCGCGCCAGCCGGTGCTGCGCGTGCTGGTCGGCCAGTTGCGCGCGCAGCCCCGCGAGCGAGGCGCGGCCGGCGTCCACCGTGGCCTGCTGCACGCTGGGGTCGATCTCCACCATCAGCTGGCCCTTCTTCACCGGGTCGCCGGGCTGCACGTGCAGCCGCAGGATCTGGCCCGACACCTGCGCGCCCACGTCCACATAACGGCGCGGCTGCAGCGTGCCGATGGCGGTCACGCTGCTTTCGATGTCGCCGCGGCGCAGCACGGCGGTGTCCCAGCCGGGGTCGCGCGGACTCGCCCAAACGTAGGCCACCGCGGCGGCGGCCAGGGCCAGGGCCGCGAAGGCGGCGATGCGCAGGCGCGTGCCGGCGCGCGAACGGGAAGCGGGCGCCGTCACCGGGCGTCCCTGCAGAAGAAAGCGAGGGTCATGCTGCTAAGACGTGCGAGGCGCGGAAACGGGTAGCCCGCGCGGTGCCTCATGCGGAATGAGACGTTTCGGGGGACAGGACAAACTTTACAAATCTATAATGAGAATAACTCTCAATTGCGTCGCTGCCCGCGATGCCCCTTCACACCATGTCCCATCCGGAAGTCCGGCAGCTGTACGTCGACCACCAGGGCTGGCTGCGCAGCTGGTTGCTGGGCCGCCTGCGCTGCGGCTTCACCGCGGCCGATCTCACGCACGACACCTTTCTCAACCTCATCGAGCTGCCCCAGCAGCCGGTGCTGCGCCAGCCGCGCGCCTTCCTGCAGGTGGTGGCCAGCCGGTTGATGATCAACCGCTTTCGCCGCATGCAGGTCGAGGCCGAGGTGCTGCGCACCGTCGCGCTGATGGCCGAGGACGCCTGCGCGCCGAGCGCCGAGGACAAGGCCTGCGCACGCGAACTGCTGGGCCAGGTGCTCGCGCTCCTGGCGACCGAGCTCGACGTGAAGAGCCGCACCGCCTTCCTGATGGCGCGCGTCGAAGGCCGCTCGTACCGCGAGATCGCGGCCGAACTGGGCGTGTCCGAGACGCGCGTGAAGCAGTACCTCGCGAAGGTGCTGGCGCATTGCCACGGCCGCATGGCCGCGGCCGTGCCCGAAGCGGAAAGCGCCGACGCCCCGGCCCATGCCTGACGCGGCCGCCGAGCGCCTGCGCGAGGAGGCGGCGCTGTGGGCCGTGACCCTCGCCGACGACAGCGTGGACGACGCCACGCGCGCCGCCTGCGCGGCGTGGTGCGCGCTCGACGAGCGCCATGCGCGGCTCCTGGCCGAGATGCGCCGCATGTGGGAGTCGGTCACGCCCGACACCCCCGCGCCGCAGCCCGCGCGCCGCGGCCTCTCGCGCCAGGCGCTGGGCGCGCTCGTGCTGCTGCCCTGCCTGCTCGTGGCGGGCGCCGCGATGCCGTGGCAGGCCTGGCTGGCGGATGAACGCACCGGCACCGGCGAGATCCGCCACCTCACGCTCGAGGACGGCAGCCGCGTCGCGCTGAACAGCGACTCGGCCATCGACATCGATTTCTCCGGCAGCGTGCGCCGCGTGCAGCTGCTGCGCGGCGAGGTCTTCGTCGAGGTCGCGCACGGCGACAAGCCTTTTGCCGTGGTCGACCGCGACGGCAGCGCGCAGGCGCTGGGCACGCGCTATGCCGTGCGGCGCGAGGCGAGCGACACGCTCGTCACCGTCACCGAGTCGCGCGTGCGCGTGCAGCCGCTCGAGGGCGGCGACGACCGCTGGGTCGACGTGCAGGCGGGGCAGCAGGTGCGCTTCGACCGCCGCGGCGTCACCACCGACACCGTGCCCGCCGCGCCCGGCGGCCTGGCCTGGCCGCAGGGCCGGCTGGTGTTCGACGACGCGCCGGTGGCCGAGGTGCTGCGCCAGCTCGGCCGGCACCGGCCCGGCCTGCTGCTGGCCGACGACGAGGCCCTGGGCGCGCTGCGCTTCACCGGCGTGCTGCCGATCCAGCAGAGCGACGCCGCGCTCGCGTTGCTCGCCAGTGCACTGCCGAGCTTGCGCGTGTCGACGCTGTCGCCGTGGCTGGTGCGGGTGACCACGGCGCCGCCGTGATCGGACAGTCGAATTTTTCCGCGCGCGCCGCTACCCGATTCCCGTGCCCGCTTGTCATAGGTGGTGAAAAGAGATTCACCACACCATGACAGGACCCGCAGACCCGACCGAGACCGCGCAGCGCTGGCATCGCCTGCGCTGTGCCTTCGCGCTCGCGAGCCTGGTGCTGCTTGCCATGCCGGCTGCCGCGCAAGCGCCCACCGCCGATGCGGCCTTCGAGTGGCACCAGCCCGCGCAGCCGCTGAGCAGCGCGCTGACCGCGCTCGCCGTGCGCACGGGGCTGCTGCTCGGCGTCGATGCCGAGGTCGTGCGCGGCAAGCGCGCGCCCGCGCTGCAGGGCCGCTACACGGCGCGCGAGGCGCTGCTGCAGCTGCTCGAAGGCAGCGGCCTCGAAGCGGTGCGCGGTGCTTCGGGCGGCTACGCACTGCGCGTCGCGGCGCAGCGCCCGCCGGGTCCGAAGCCGCAGGCCGAAGCGCCCGCGGGCGGTGCGCTCAGCGAGGTCACGGTCACCGGCGGGCGCGACACCGGCACCGTCACCGAAGGCACCGGCTCCTACACCACCGACGGCGCGATCGGCACCGCGACGCGGCTCGAACTCAGCCTGCGCGAGACGCCGCAGTCGGTCAGCGTGCTCACGCGCGACCGCATCGACGACCAGGGCCTGGGCCAGATCAGCGACGTGCTGCGCCAGGCGCCCGGCCTGAGCTTCGTGCAGAGCGGCAACGCCGGCACCGACGCCAACGCCGTCTATGCGCGCGGCTTCGAGGTCGAGAACTACCAGGTCGACGGCATCCCGCAGGCCGGCACCTGGCTGCTGCAGACGGGTGACCTGGCCTTCTACGACCGCGTCGAGGTGGTGCGCGGCGCCACCGGCCTGCTCAACGGCGTGGGCACGCCGGCGGCCACCGTCAACCTCGTGCGCAAGCGCCCCGGCAACGCGCTGCAGGCCAGCGCCTCGTTCAGCGCAGGCACCTGGAATCGGCAGCGCGCCGAGCTCGACATCGGCGGGCCCGTCACCGCCGACGGCCGCGTGCGCGCGCGCGTGGTCGCGGCCGTGCAGGACGGCGACTCGTGGATCGAACGTCACCACGAGAACAAGCGCCTGTTCTACGGCATCGTCGAAGCCGACCTCGCGCGCAGCACGCGCCTGAGCGCCGGCTTCGAGCTGCAGCGCCACGACAACGACGGCGTGGCGCGCGCCGGCCTGCCGCTGTTTTTCAGCGACGGCAGCGAGGCCAGCTACGGCCGCTCGCGCAGCGCCGCCGCGCGCTGGGCCCATTCGTACCAGGACCAGCGCCAGTACTTCGCCGCGCTCGACCACCGCTTCGACAACGGCTGGGCCGTGCACGCCGCCTTCAACCGCTCGCGCCGCGCCTACGACGACGTCATCGGCTACGCGCTGCGCGGCTACATGAACCGCGCCACGGGTGCGGGGCTCGGCCTGTGGACGAACCGCTGGAACGCGGTGCCGGTGCAGAACGCATTCGACCTGTACGCCAGCGGCCCCTTCGAACTCTTCGGCCGGCGCCACGAACTGGTGCTGGGCTACAACGCCTCGCGCACGCACAGCGACGCGCCGCTGTACGCGGGCTGGAACGTGGCGGGCTTCGATCCGTGGATCGCGAACTTCAACACCTGGACCGGTGACCTGCCCGCCCAGCCGCACCAGCCCGTGACCGGCCGCCAGGAAACCGCCACGCGCCAGTCGGGCGCCTATGCCACGGTGCGGCTGCGGCCCACCGATGCGCTCTCGGTCATCGTCGGCGCGCGCGCGAGCGACTGGAAGGACGTGACGCGCACCGTCCCCTTGCAGCGCGCCGCCACCCTCACCACGCGCAGCGAGAAGGGCGTCGTCACGCCGTACGCGGGCGTGGTGGTCGACCTCGACAAGCACTGGTCGGCCTACGCCAGCTACACCAGCATCTTCAAGCCGCAGGCCAGCAAGGACCGCAGCGGCACCTACCTCGACCCGCTCGAGGGCCATGCCTACGAGGCCGGCGTCAAGGGCGCGTTCCACAACGACCGCCTCAACCTCAGCGCCGCCGTGTTCCAGGTGAAGCAGGACAACCTCGCCGTGCGCCTGGACAACGAATTCGCGCCCGACGGCTCGGCCGCCTACCGCGCCGCCAAGGGCACGACCACGCGCGGCTACGAATTCGAAGTGGCCGGCGAGCTGCTGCCCGGCTGGCAGGTCGGCGGCGGCTTTGCGCACAGCGTGGCACGCGACGCGGCCGGCCAGCGGCTGAACACGCAGGTGCCGAAGAACCTGCTGAAGCTCTTCACCAGCTACCGCATCGCCGGCATCGGCAACGGCCTCACGGTGGGCGGCGGCCTGAACTGGCAGAGCGACACCTACAGCACGGGCCTGGGCCCCTCGGGCCATGCGCGCTTCACGCAGCAGGCCTACACCACGCTCGACCTCATGGCGCGCTACCCGATCAACAAGCACCTCGCCGTGTCGGTGGCGCTGAACAACGTCTTCGACACGCGCTACCGCACCAGCACCAGCAGCAGCTTCTACGGCGCCCCGCGCCACCTGCTCGTGACCTTGCGCGGCACCTACTGACGCACCGCGTTTTTTCTCCGCAGCCAGGTCGCTGCCGGCCCCTTCGCGGCCGGGTGCGTCGCTAGCCATCTCCTGCCAACGGGCGTTGCCGACCTCTCGGGTCGGGCCGCCCCCTTTCTTCATGCCATGAACCAGCATTCGTTTTCACGCGCCCGCTTCCGGCGGTCTCCCGTGGCCCTCGTCGCCCTGCTTTGCTGCGGCGTCGTCAGCGCGCAGCAGCAACAGCCCGCCGCCAGCGGCGCGGCGCTGTCCGAGGTCACCGTCTCGGGCGACCGCAGCGGCCGCACCGAGGGCAGCCGCTCCTACACCGCCGAGCAGGCCTCCACCGCGACCCGCATGGACCTGTCGATCCGCGAGACGCCGCAGTCGGTGACCGTGATCACGCGCGAGCGCATGGACGACCTGGGCAGCGCCCGCATCGACGACGTGCTGGGCCAGACCACCGGCATCATGGTCGGGCAGGCCGACAGCGAGCGCGTGAACTACTCGGCGCGCGGCTTCTCGATCAACAACTTCCAGATCGACGGCATGCCGCGCGGCCCGAATTCGCCGCTGTCCGACACCGTGCTGTACGACCGCATCGAGGTCATCCGCGGCGCCACCGGCCTCATGGGCGGCACGGGCGACCCGTCGGCCACCATCAACTCGGTGCGCAAGCGCCCCACGCGCGAGTTCCAGGGCAGCGCCTCGCTCAGCTACGGGCGCTGGAACCACAAGCGCGCCGAGGTCGACCTGTCGGTGCCGCTCACGGCCGACGGCCGCATCCGCGCGCGCACCGCGCTGGCCTGGCAGGACCGCGACTCGTACATGGACCTGTACCACGAGCGCAAGACCGTGGGCATGGTGATCGTCGAGGCCGACCTCACGCGCTCCACCTTGCTCACCGCCGGCATCGACTTCCAGGACAACAAGCCCACGGGCGCGACCTGGGGCGCCATTCCGTACTGGAACCACGACGGCACGCTCGCCAACCTGCCGCGCAACACCAGCCTGAGCGCGCCGTGGAGCACCTGGGCCAACAAGCAGCACACGGCCTTCGTCTCGCTGCAGCACCGCTTCGACAACGACTGGAAGGTGCACCTGGGCTATGCGCGCACCACCAGCACCAACAACACCACCGTGGCCAACGGCGGCGCGGGCTACCCCAACCGCTTCACCGGCCAGGGCATGAAGCTGTGGAGCGGCGTGTGGGGCGAGGGCGAGTACGTCAACGACAACTTCGACCTGTACGCCACCGGCCCCTTCAGCCTGTTCGGGCGGCGCCACACCTTCATCGCCGGATGGAACGGCGGCAACCAGACCTACACCTCGCAGGGCGGCACGCCGGTGATCCCGTACCCCGAGGCCATTCCCGACTACCGCACCTGGACCGGCAACATCCCGCGCCCGATCTTCCTGGCCGACGGCTCCAAGACCGTGGGCTTCACGCAGCTCAACGGCGGCTACGTGGCGGGCCGCTTCAGCATCACCGACCCGCTGAGCGTGATCGTCGGCGCGCGCGTGAGCAACTACCGCAGCTACACCCACGCCTACAACACGGCGCTGCAGTACACGCGCACCACGGGCAAGTCGGAGTCGAAGGACGAGGTCACGCCGTATGTCGGCGTGGTCTACGACCTGGACAAGCAGCACTCGCTGTATGCGAGCTACACCACGCTGTTCCGTCCGCAGACCTCGAAGGACCGCAACGACCAGTACCTCACGCCCGAGACCGGCACCAGCGCCGAGCTGGGCCTGAAGGGCGAGTACTTCGGCGGCGCGCTCAATGCGTCGGCCGCCGTGTTCCAGGTCAAGAAGAAGAACCTGGCCGAGCTCGACCGCAGCGTGCCCGCGGGCTTTCGCCTGCCCGACGGCGGCCAGGCCTACGTGGCCAGCGGCGACGGCGTGACCGCGCGCGGCCTCGAGTTCGACGTGTCGGGCCAGATCACGCCCGACTGGAACGTGGCCGCCGGCTACACGTATCTCGATGCCAAGACCGCCAAGGGCGCGCGTGCCGTGCCCAACCAGCCCAAGCACCTGCTGCGCCTGTCGACCGCCTACCGCTTCAGTGGCGCCTGGCGCGGCCTGAAGGTCGGCGGCGACATGACGGCGCAAAGCGGCATCTACGGCGAGTCGTGGTATGGGCAGCCGCCGCTGTTCAGCATGAAGGACCCGCTGCCGCGCATCTCGCAGAAGGCGTACGCGGTCTTCAGCCTCATGGCCAGCTACGAGATCAACAAGAACGTCACGGCGCAGCTGAACATCCGCAACGTCTTCGACAAGAAGTACTACCGCAACGTGGGCTTCTACGACAGCGTGTTCTGGGGCGAGCCGCGCAACGTGAGCCTGACCCTGCGCGCCAAGTTCTGAACAAGCCGTCTTCCATTCCGTCTCAACCATGCCATCACTACCTGGAGCATCGACCATGAAGAAACCCCTGTTCTCCCTTGCCACCCTCGCGGCGGCCGCGTTCGTTTTCTCGGGCGCCGCGCACGCCCACTTCGTCTGGCTCGAGCCCGCCGCGGGCGGCGAGGCCAAGGCCTACTTCGGCGAATGGGCCGACGACCTGCGCGAGACCGAGTCCGGCCACCTGAAGCTGGTCAGCGCGCCGCGCGGCATCGCCGCCGACGGCAAGCAGACGCCGGCCACGCGCCATGCCGACCACTTCGTGGTCAAGGCCGACGCCAGCGGCGACGCGCGCCTCGTGGGTGCCTACGTCAGCGACAAGGGCGTGGCAAGCCTGTACCAGGCGCGCACCGGCCGCACCGAAACCGTCGCGCGCCACACGCTCGAGCTCGTGCCGCAGGCCGCCAACAGCAACAGCTTCACGCTGCTGCTGGCGGGCAAGCCGCTGCCCAAGGCCGAGGTGGTCGTGTTCGGCCCGCCCAAGTGGGAGAAGAAGTTCACCACCGACGACGCCGGCCAGGTCACGCTGCAGACGCCCTGGCCCGGCCAGTACGTGGTCGAGGTGAACCACACCGACAAGGACGGCAAGGGCAGCTGGGACGGCAAGCCCTACACGCAGACGCGCCACGTCGCCACGCTGAGCTTCGTCGTCCGGTGAGGGCGGGGCTTCCGGCGCGGGGGTGCTGCCCATGAGCACCTTCGCGCTGGTGTGCGCCCTGTTCGCGTCGGCGCTCGGCGGCTTCGTCACGCTGAGCCTGGCGATGGACCGTCACTACGAAGACGCCCACGGGCGCGGCCGCACGCCGGGCCCGTCGCGGCCCTGGCAGCAGCTGGGCGGTGCGGCGCTGCTGGGGCTGTCGCTGGTCGCCGCGCTGCGCCTGCGCGGGCCGGCCATGGGCTGGGTGCTGTGGCTGGGCGCCCTCACGGCCGCCGCGCTCGTGGTGGTCGGCCTCGTGAGCTACCGGCCCGGCTGGGCGCGGCGCGTCGGCGCCGTGGCCTCGGTGCTGGGCGTCGCCACGGCGGCGGCGTACGGGCTGCTCCTGCTTCCATAGCAGGGCGCCTGGAGGGGGCGCGTGGGCTGTCGCCTGCGCTACGCGCGGGGTCTTGGCCCGCGACTACGATGCGGCTGCGTCGCCGATGCCCGGCACATTCACCCATCAAGGAGACACCATGAGCAGCGCCCTCACCAACCACCAGGTCCGTCTTGCCAAGCGCCCCGAGGGCACGGCCACGCGCGAGCACTGGCGCTTCAGCACCGAGCCCGTGGCCCAGCCCGACGAGGGCGGCGTGCTGGTCAAGACGCTGTCGCTGTCGCTCGACCCCGCCATGCGCGGCTGGCTCAACGACGCCAAGAGCTACATCCCGCCCGTGGCCATCGACGAGGTGATGCGCGCCGGCGGCATCGGCCGCGTGGTGGCCTCGAAGAACCCGCAGTTCGCCGTGGGCGACACCGTGTACGGCACGCTCGGCGTGCAGGAATACATGCTGATCCCGCAGGACCAGATCAAGCGCAACGGCCTCGTGAAGGTCGACCTGCGCGTGGGCACCATCACCCAGTGGCTCAACGTGCTGGGCATGCCCGGCATGACCGGCTACTTCGGCCTGATGGACGTGGGCATGCCCCAGGCAGGCGAAACCGTCGTCGTCTCGGGCGCGGCCGGCGCCGTGGGCCAGACCGTGGGCCAGCTGGCCAAGATCAAGGGCTGCCGCGTGGTCGGCATCGCCGGCGGCGCCGCCAAGTGCGACTGGGTGGTGAAAGAGCTGGGCTTCGACGCCTGCATCGACTACAAGGCCGGCGCGGGCGCCGTGCGCGAAGGCCTCAAGACCCACTGCCCGAAGGGCGTGGACATCTACTTCGACAACGTCGGCGGCGACATCCTGGACGCGGTGCTGGCACGCCTGGCGCGCAAGGCCCGCGTGATCATCTGCGGCGCCATCAGCCAGTACAACAACGCCAACAGCATGCCGGCCGCCGGCCCGAAGAACTACCTGAGCCTGCTCGTGAACCGCGCGCGCATGGAAGGCATCGTGGTGTTCGACTACGCCGACCGTTACCCGATCGCGATCGCCGAGATGGCCGGCTACCTGAAGGACGGCCGCATGAAGAGCAAGGAAGACGTCGTGAAGGGCCTCGACACCTTCCCCGAGTCGCTGAACAAGCTGTTCGCGGGGGAGAACTTCGGCAAGCTGGTGCT